>WLWD01001660.1_pt1 | contig 104426 bp, 72 predicted proteins | sample 6712731 | NCBI WGS metagenome assembly WLWD01 (sample SAMN12718690, study PRJNA576275) | sponge metagenome | isolation source: marine sponge | host: Mycale hentscheli | place: New Zealand: South Island, Marlborough, Capsize Point | collected 2014-11-01 | reverse complement strand
TGCATTACACCCAGTGCAATGAGTGGAGACACCCAGGCCTTACATTACACCCAGTGCAATGAGTGAAGACACCCAGGCCTTGCATTACACCCAGTGCAATGAGTGGAGACACCCAGGCCTTGCATTACACCCAGTGCAATGAGTGGAGACACCCAGGCCTTGCATTACACCCAGTGCAATGAGTGGAGACACCCAGACCTTGCATTACACCCAGTGCAATGAGTGGAGACACCCAGACCTTGCATTACACCCAGTGCAATGAGTGGAGACACCCAGACCTTGCATTACACCCAGTGCAATGAGTGGAGACACCCAGACCTTGCATTACACCCAGTGCAATGAGTGGAGACACCCAGGCCTTGCATTACACCCAGTGCAATGAGTGGAGACACCCAGACCTTGCATTACACCCAGTGCAATGAGTGGAGACACCCAGACCTTGCATTACACCCAGTGCAATGAGTGGAGACACCCAGACCTTGCATTACACCCAGTGCAATGAGTGGAGACACCCAGGCCTTGCATTACACCCAGTGCAATGAGTGGAGACACCCAGACCTTGCATTACACCCAGTGCAATGAGTGGAGACACCCAGACCTTGCATTACACCCAGTGCAATGAGTGGAGACACCCAGGCCTTGCATTACACCCAGTGCAATGAGTGGAGACACCCAGACCTTGCATTACACCCAGTGCAATGAGTGGAGACACCCAGGCCTTGCATTACACCCAGTGCAATGAGTGGAGACACCCAGGCCTTGCATTACACCCAGTGCAATGAGTGAAGACACCCAGGCCTTGCATTACACCCAGTGCAATGAGTGGAGGACACCCAGGCCTTGCATTACACCCAGTGCAATGAGTGGAGACACCCAGGCCTTGCATTACACCCAGTGCAATGAGTGGAGACACCCAGGCCTTGCATTACACCTAGTGCAATGAGTGGAGACACCCAGGCCTTGCATTACACCTAGTGCAATGAGTGAAGACACCCAGACCTTGCATTACACCCAGTGCAATGAGTGGAGACACCCAGGCCTTGCATTACACCCAGTGCAATGAGTGAAGACACCCAGACCTTGCATTACACCCAGTGCAATGAGTGGAGACACCCAGGCCTTGCATTACACCCAGTGCAATGAGTGGAGACACCCAGGCCGTGCATTACACCCAGTGCAATGAGTGGAGACACCCAGGCCTTGCATTACACCCAGTGCAATGAGTGGAGACACCCAGACCTTGCATTACACCCAGTGCAATGAGTGGAGACACCCAGGCCTTGCATTACACCCAGTGCAATGAGTGGAGACACCCAGGCCTTGCATTACACCCAGTGCAATGAGTGAAGACACCCAGGCCTTGCATTACACCCAGTGCAATGAGTGAAGACAACCAGGCCGTGCAATGAGTTGTGCCAGTTACTAGTGATCTCAGAGACACACTGAGAGACAGCACTACGTCTCTTTGGTGTGCCATTATAGCCTAACACTAACTAAGCTGCTTAGGATTACAACTGAGCTTCAAGGAAACTAGAGGAAACTAGAGCTGATCATTTGTGCTGAAGCACATCATTTAGTAATAAATAATATAAAATAGATTAATAAGAAAATAAATAATAAATAAATAAATAAATGACTACCTCCTCTAATAAAATAGTCCCACCTCCCTTCTCTGTTTTATCATCTGTATGCTGTGTGTGGTGTGTGTGTGTGTGTGTGTATGCTGTGTGTATGTTGTGTGTGGGTGGTGTGTGTGTGTGTGTGTATGTTGTGTGTGTGGTGTGTGTGTGTGTGTGTGTGTGTTAGGTTGTATGACTCGGTCAGTGGTGAGTTTATGTGGGAGTGTAACGAGCATGAAGGTTTGACCGTCAGGTTCTGGACCTCAGAGAAGTGTCCGGGTTACTGTGGTATCTATAGCAACAGTGGCATGTACATCCTGCGGGGGTTGAAGATGGCAGATCACGCTGTGTACTTGGCTCGTGGACTGTTCCCCGTCAAGACTAATGCAGATGAGGTAAAGGGTTTCTGTAAATGTGGCAGGTCATACTGGAAGAATATACTACCTTTTTTTTTTCTTTTTTTTTTTCTTTTTCTTTTTTCTTTTTTTCTATTAATTTTTTTTTCTTCCTGAAGATTGGTTTAGTGTATTTGTTATTAATACTCTAACTTATTGGCGAGCGAGCGTAGCGAGCGAGACACTTACAGGGGTAACATAATCGAAAATCGGGGATGTTTATTGGCGAGCGAGCGTAGCGAGCGAGACACTTACAGGGGTAACACAATCGAAAATCGGGAATGTTTGTTTATTTATATATGGACGTACGTATGTCATTTTGTACTTTGACCCTCGCGTTTTTGTGTTAGTTATGTGGTCGACCCCGTCCCAAATTGCACTAAACAGAATCCTCTGGTTTATCGATCAGTACCCGTATCACCCTAGAAATTAAATTGTTTACCGTTTGAATTCTTTTGCGGGTGCAGTTAAAACTTGAAAACTTAAGGGACTTCCATTTCTATTCGAGTTAGTGGCGGTGGTAAGTCAATGCGCTCTTTGTCATGGCTATAAGCCGTGCGCAACAGTAATTACTTGAAAATACATTGTCCACTAGACTACTGCGAAGGTAAGTCTGTGTAGGTGCATGTCCAGTTGTGTCAAAGCATTGTGTGTTACAACCACTACTTAGCTAAAGAATATCACAAAGAAAACTTTTAAATAACGTGTATTGTTTTGTTGTTGTTGTTTTTTCCTTCAATTCAAGCAGTTGCAGAGAGTTGTTACTATGGCACTGAAATACCTTTACCCTGTATGCTAAATTTAAAAACTTGACCTTATTTTCGGTAGCTTCAGTGTTAGAAGTCAATAAAAATAGTATAGTCTTTAGGCTCGCTCGCCATTTGTGCTCAAGCACACCACTAGTTTATTTATTTATATATATGGACGTACGTATGTCATTTTGTACTTTGACCCTCGCGTTTTGTGTTAGTTATGTGGTCGACCCCGTCCCAAATTGCACTAAACAGAATCCTCTGGTTTATCGATCAGTACCCGTATCACCCTAGAAATTGAATTGTTTACCGTTTTGAATTCTTTTGCGGGTGCAGTTAAAACTTGAAAACTTAAGGGACTTCCATTTCTATTCGTGTTAGTGGCGGTGGTAAGTCAATGCGCTCTTTGTCATGGTTATAAGCCGTGCCCAACAGTATTTACTTGAAAATATATTGTCCACTAGACTATCGCGAAGGTAAGTCTGTGTAGGTGCATGTCCAGTTGTGTCAAAGCATTGTGTTACAACCACTACTTAGCTAAAGAATATCACAAAGAAAACTTTTAAATAACGTGTATTGTTTTGTTGTTGTTTTTTTCCTTCAATTCAAGCAGTTGCAGATAGTTGTTACTATGGCACTGAAATCCCTTTACCGTGTATGTGAAATTTAAAAATTGGACCTTATTTTCAGTAGCTTCAGTGTTAGAAGTCAAAATCATTCATATAAAAATAGTATAGTCTTTAGGCTCGCTCGCCATTTGTGCTCAAGCACATCACTAGTTATTTTATTTTTAATTTTACGGTAGTCTGTTTTCCCACACACAGACTACACCGGGTGAGTATCTGAAGGATGGTCAGTTTATTGCGGCTAGGCTGTGCAAGATATGGGGGCTGGACCTGCTGGCCACCAAGTATGCCCTGGAGGCGGTGTTCGATTCAGTCAAGGTAAGTGGAACCAGCAACTCCTGGGGTGCCATGGATGCAATGAGTGTTGGTACACATGGCAACAGATTAGTTGTGGTGACACAATTGGCGTCACATCGTAGAGTCTGAGTTGGTTTATACAGTAAGATACATTGAGGTTCATAATTTCTGCAGTTACACTGGCAAAATATCAGATCATACTTTAGTCAGACCAAAAAAATTAAAGTTTGTGAGTTTCCATCTAGTTGTAGCTTGTGTTTTTGTGGTCTTTGGTATAGAATGAAGATGGTTCTTTGAAAGAGACCTTCAGTCCAACTGATATCCCAATGGAGGTGAGTTGTAACATTGAAGTGATATTGGCTATTGGGCGGAGCATATTATGTATGTAAGTCTGGTGGTTTCTAGTTACATACATATATACATAGGTAATTAACCCTCAGCGCACATGCACGAGAGGAGAAGTTATGTGTAGTACTTTGTCAGTCAGTCAGTCATTCTGGCATCAACAGCGGATCTCAAAGACAGTGGCTGGCTTTCGAGCATTGAAAGAGGCATCAGACTGTTCCACTATTTAAGTCCCTTTAATGTGCCAGAATTTTTTTTTTTTTTTTCAACTGAGTCTTCCAGAAAAAGCTAGTTATTTTTTGGCCGTACGATTGTAAGCTTTTTGCAATGTGGACGACGCCCCTTATATTCATGTTGTAATCACGTGAGCTAATAATCTCTTGCCTGCAGTAGCTTTGCTTCATACTGCTACATTGACTGACTTTGCTGGTAATGATTTTGTAATAGCTAGCTAGTGTACAATAGCGCTGAGGGTTTGCACCTTTGGTGCTTCTTAAAATTAAACAACAACAACAACAACAACAACACTGTGCATTATCTTTTGACTGAGAAAAGCGTGTCCAGTTCTACTGCATATTGTGGTCAAGTCCACTCACTCTCTCTCTCACTCACTCACAGAGTACCACACAAGTACAGTGCTTCCAACTTAAAGAGTGGATTTTTTAAAACTACTGTATGGAACCTCACTACAGTCATTTAACATACACATACCTTTTCTTCATCATCCCAATAATGTTTCCAATAGTAAAACTGCCTGTTTAGAGAATGGAAAATGGAGAACAGCACTTTTATCATTCACTCTAATACATTTTATGCCATTTTTTGTTGACGTCAAGATTTTGCGGTAGTTCGTCATTAAACGTAGCTAGTTAACGAGCTACGGTCGAACGGTAATTTCCCGAGCGGTAAGATGGGACTTTCCCTAACTGCAAGTGGCTGTATTGATTCTCAGCGTTCTACTAGCAGCAGTAAGTGAAGTCGAAGTCAGTCAGAATTGTTGGCTGATATTACTGATTTGGAGCCAAGCCTATCCAATAGGTCCACTTTTTTCAAGAGCTGAAGGAAAGCTGAAGGAGTTAAACACTCCCAAGGCTCCCAGTATTCGGTATTCTGACAACATCAGGGAGATGCAGTTGGTCGTACAGGTTGTGCGGCTCCAGACAGCAGCTAAAACACTGGCCGTGATAGGAAGTAGCATCTAAAACTTGATCCCATGGGCCTGACAACCGCAGCTAAAGCAGCCATATCCATGCAACAATTAGCGGTAAACTGGCGCTTCTTGTGCCTTTATGACACATATACGCAAAGCGCTGTTTTGTGACGTCGTGTTTACGTGTACTAAAGGCACACAACCCACTCTAAACGTCATCATTTGATGACCCTTACCGTGCATAAATTTTTTTTGTGAAAAACAGCCACAACTCACTTAATTTTCAAGATATAGCTACCATAGTTATACATAATAATTTTAAGGTAATTTTACATCATGTGCCTAATTTATAGAGATATAACTCCATAAAAAAAATCCTGGCTTAAACACTTTTTTCTTAAAATTTAAAATATTTTGAGATTCAAATTTCATGTGCCCACAAAATCAGGCTCATATGAAACTTTAGGTATTAAAGTATCAGTATGCCAAGTTATAGAGATAAGAATAACCATAAACTGTACCTCCACTAACCTCTCTCTCTCTCTGTGTTCCCTCCTTGTCCGAATGACAATTGTATGTATGTGTGTTGTATGCAGATGATGTCACTTCTGGATCAGAGTGGTGCTCTGCAAAACCCTGCTCTTCTTGTGGCATTGCTCTCTGATGTGAGTGTGTGTGTGTGTTGTGTGTGTGAGTGTGTGTGTTTAAGTGTGTGTGTGTGTGTGTGTGTGTGTTTAAGTGTATGTGTGTGTGAGTGTGTGTGTGTGTGTGAGGGTGAAGTGTGACAGTAGCTGGGGATATTTTTATTCTATGCACTTGGATTATTACGTCTCTGTTACACACATGTGTGTGTATGTATGTTTGCATGTGCAACAGTTCCCTACGTATCAGCCAGAGCTGACGAGACGTGTAATCAAGTTCCTGGAAGCATATCATAGCAACACACCCACCGAGTGTGCTAATGACCTGCTCACACCTCTCAACAAAGAAACAGGTGAGTGTGATTGAGTGCCATAAATTAGATAGCGCCAGGTAAAGTGTAGTCAACCAGCAGCATGCGCGATTATATTCAAGGCTGTAGCTTGGCACTGTAGCTTGACATGCTTCAAGTGGGATAGGGCATTATGTTATTATTATAGAAATGGTGGGCTTTAATGATGACTTGTGTGTGTGTGCGAGTAGTTTTTCCACTGTCTGAATCACTCCTGCAAATACATGTAATAGTGACTAATGCAATTACTCCTCATTAAACCAACGACTACTTCTCTTCAATTATTGGTGCAGACACTAACATGCAGTTAACATTCTGGAATAAGTGGTAAAATCTCCAGTGCTATGCAAAGCAAGTTATAATATACACAATCGTAGTTAAACTGTTGTTCATGTTGTCCAAATAACTCTCTAGTTATTCAGTAGCTTTTATGTTTTATTCATTTCTTATCGCCATTGTTAGCGCCATTACTGGAGGAGTTTGTAGATCTCTCCAGAGAGATGGAGTCACTCCTGGCCAGGAAGGACACAGGTGACAGCCAGGTAGGTGGGTGGGTCATGTGCAGTGTGGGTGGGTTGGTACGGTGTGGTTTATGAGAAAGAAGGGAATGATTATCAGAGAGTGGGGAGGTCATTCACTTTTGCTTCTATTATTGTAGAGCACATCTTCCAACAGTGATGTACGGAAATCTGTAGCAAGTCTTCTTCACCTGTCTGAACAGCTCAGCTTCCATACCACTGGTGTGTGAAAGACCTTGCTCTATGTTGCTGGTACCCAGCCATGAACTTCATTGTCTTGTCTAGTAGTAATTGTGGCATTATTATTAAACAACTTTTTTGTGACAGTATAAAGCAAGCTTGACTACACTACTGCCTTCATTACAGTGTGTTTTATGTAGTGTGTAATATATCTGTATTTTGTACACGCTCGCTGCACCCAATGATAAATAATGTTATATCCCATACCCAATCTATGCAGTAGATCTTGAAAAGTTTACCACTAGTTATTTCATCTCTTTCTTTGTTAGAGCCATTGAAGTCTCAGTTCCACTCACTGTGTTGCCATCATCCAGAGCAAGCTTTATTGGGGATCAAGGACTTCCTTGGAGTGGACGACTTCAAGAAAGGTGGATGTGGCAGACACAGTAATAAGCTGGTTTAACAACCAGACACGAGAAGGCGTAATTTATCATTCCTTAACCATTTATGATGTCTCGTCAGTTTGTATAGTTTTTGTTTGTTTGCTTGACTTCACAAACAGTGTATTTTTATTTTTTTTATAAGAACATCTTATTCCTTGTTGTTCAGCTGTAGAGGAGCTGGAAGCTGGCAAGTGGGAATCCCAGAGACAATGGAAGGACATCTTTGCCACTGAAATAGCCTACCTTGTAGAGAGAAGTTACCTCAAGGTATGTATGTAGTCATGGAAACTTTGTACAACATTTCACTTTCCTTAATGCTGACTAATGAGGAGTCCCTTTACCAAATTGTTTGCTTTATAATCATGAGATAGAATGTCACTAATTCACTCTGAGACAAATTTCGTAGGAGTATGTGCCCACCTATATAAGATGTTTTACCTGGTGCTGCAATACTGCCACTAAATAATTTTTCTGTAGAAAATCACCACTTAGCACATTGTGCATGATATAGCTGACTCTCTCTCTCTCTCAGGCGTCAGTGGACCGTATCCCGCTGTTTGAAGAGACGTGTCGCCTCCTGTATGCTCATAGTCCACAGGAGCTCCTGACCTTTGTCACGTTTGCTCAGCTAGCCAGGGACCACCAGGCGGATGGTGACTCTGCATTTGCACGCAAGTCAAGAAATGACTTCTTCTGTCACCGGGCGGTCAATGCCCTGCCCATGTTTATCTCAAAGGAAGCCACACCCACCAGTCCTGAGGCCATCCGGGTATATTGTCACCTCTTGCTAAATAGGTATAAACTAGAGGTTTTGTGTACACTAAGAGGGATTGGATTTGTTTTACTTCACATGTGACGATGTTGTTACAAGCTTATTGTTATGGTTTCAGTGACCTTTTGAACTCTGAAATGATGGCAGTGAAGCTGCTCCTTACCAACCACATGTGGGAGGATGCCATTCAGCTAGTGGAGAAGAACCAGCAGAAGGTGCGCGGGTGGGGGGGGGGGGGGGGGGGTGAGAGGGGGCTTTATTCTCATTTTATTTTAGTGTATTCATAGGAGAGCCTGGGATTATGCTATCTGTTTAATGTGTGTGTATAGGAATGCCACAGTTTTCTATTCCATTCTCTTATCACAGGATTGTGCAAGGTAAGGTGAGACTTCAGGCTGGCTGATTGTATTCTAAGTGTGTGTTTGTTTGTTTGTTTGTGTATTTTAGGGTGAAGTTCTGAAAACTTATATTGATCGAGTATGGATCTTGGTTCCTGAGAAGTTCAAGTGAGAAAGCTACCCTCGTTTGTTTGTATGTTTATTTAATAGAAGGAAGTAGTCAATGTCGATGCACTGTTTATAAATACTTGTATATTCTCATTAATTTCGACAGGGGTTCAAAAAAAATTTTTTTTAAAGAGCCTGCAACCTTTCAGGTGCTAATGACTTCATTCTTTCATGCAGTGTTTTTGACTTCCTGACAATCCTCAAGAACACCATTCCTCTCCATCATCCATTTCTGGCTCCTGAGGACTCCGCAATAGTTACGGTATGTAACTAAATAAATGGCAGAGGAAGCATCTGTTGCAGTGTGCCAGCTAGTGGTGAAGTTGAGCTGCTAATGGAACTGAAATTTTTAATTTGCTCGTATTTAAATGTACCCATTCAAGCATTTCTTGCCAGTTCTTTGGACAGGCTCAGAGGCTCTGTGTAGAATTTGTGTTGTAATGTCATTACTTAAGGAATGTAAAATGACTTGTTATCTTGCCCTTGTCTTTTGCTGCAGGTGTCATCCATTGCCCCAAAGTTGAAGAACTTACTCAAGAGGTCTACTATTACTGCCACTACGAACACTTGATACTAAGACAGCACAGTGCACTGGTTCTATATTCCTTCCTATTCAATTTTATCCCACTGATTTCTGACAATTCTTTTTTTATTTTTTTTTATTTTTATGATTGTGTCTATACAACATCAACGACAACTAAAGTTAAAATAAGACTGGGCACCTTTACCGCTATATTTACTGTGGAGGTGTAGTTACTTTCTCAAGTTTGCCAACAGTGTGCACATGTGATTCTACACCTTACCATACATGTAGGTATATACAAAGTCTCGATCATTCACTTCATAATTTCTGGACACTTATAGCTAGCTAGCTGCTACTTCTTCATTAAACTCGCCTAATGAATTGCTTATCCAAAGAACAAAACATACCACAACACTTTGGAATGTATTTTGTTGTTTTTCTGTCTTGTCATTGTTCCTGTGCATGAAGCATCAAACTGTACTTCCTTTGGTTGTGTACTTGCAGCCCATTGTGTCTCAACTGTGTAGCAGTGGTTCAACATGCTTTCACACACGCACAACTTTAGAAACATGTATGTGACTGTGTGGGATATTAATTATTAACTTTATTCGTTTTTAATTCAAAAATTTTTGACCTTGTAAGTCATCATAAAAAAAGACAGGTGAAGACCTCAAAATTCAAAGGTTTTTGTGACTAATATGTCGAATATAAATGTTACTACATTATTTTATGAATATAATATATATAATGCCAAAGCATGAGAGTAAACAACAGTTAAATAACATGGCATTCATGGATTTTGAGCTGTATACATGACTTATATTGAGTATTATGGGTAAATTGTGCTTAAATGACATCATCATTTTAAGAATGTGATGTTAATGAAGTAATGTCAGTCAGAAGATCTGCTGCACTGTTTCAGGGCACATGTCTTGATAGATCAATGTGTAGCCACTGCTTACGTTCCTCCAGTCTGCAATCAGGTCAGACCAATCAGCGCTGTTGCTACGTATGGCTGCTGGAGTCTCCGTTGGTGAAAGACCACCAATGATGCGACTGACCGAAGGTTGTGGGAGTGGAAGAGTGGGGTTACCCAGAGACCTCTCGTTCATGGACCACGTGGTAAGACTACTCTCCCATTCCTGCATGGAGGACACCCACGCTGACTGGGAATGCTGAGGTGATTCCATACTGCCCATGTCTGTGTCAGTGCTGCCACTCCCACTCATCAACTCGCCCATCAAACCTGCATGAAAACAAGCAGTAATGGCAGTATCATTAATCCAATGATTAGTGTGGGAGATAAGAGCACTTCCTCAAGAGTAAGATATAATTGAGTCTTATTAGCCAAGCTAATTAATAAATGATCCACCTTGGGGTGTGGTAGGCCCAGCACTGGCAGCTTCTCCGTTCCATACTTCAAGTATAGCATTCCATGATTGCCTGGCTTGTTCCCATTGCTGGGAGGCTGTCAGGGTTCTATTCCAGGGGGCCACGGGACCGATATTCAGTCCGCAACTCCTCGCTGTGGATGCCCATTCTAGCAATCTGGTGTAAAATGTGCACAGATCTCTTTCCCAAATATCTGCAAAAGAGGGGTGGGGCTCAATGATATTACAACTCTTAATCGCGCTCCTACCTGGAAAGCACGTTCTCGTGCACATCCGTTCGCTGCAGTTCGGATTTATAAAGGTAGCTTCCTGATGACTTACAGAGATTATAACCAGCAAAACTGTCAGCACAGCCAAGGTGACTGGAGAAGCCATCTTCGACACGCCCACCTACTGACACTCAGTGCCAAATAGGTAAGAGTCGTTCCGTTTAAAAACAACATTCCAACAAAATGGCAGCGAAGCAGGAAGACAGTGAGATTGTGCATGGCGATTCGCTCCTGGATTCTGGTGAAGGTAGAAACTTATTATTACTAGCGTGTAGAGTTATGTCCTTCTAAATGTATCGATGGGGTGGTTTCTGAAGAGCCAGTTTCTATAAATTACTTCACATTTACAACAAGTACTATTTGTTGATTCAGAAAACGATGGTGCTCCAGCTGGAAATGTGGATGAGTCTCTAGAAGAGACTCCTAAAGTCTCAAAGAAGAAAAGAAAGCGATCTGAGTTGCGTGATCCCAATGCACCCAAAAGGCCTTGTTCTGCTTACATTTACTATAGCAACGATGCTCGTCAGAAGATGCGTGAAGATAAAATAGATGGTAACTTGAGTATGGCTGAGAAGTCAAAACAAATCGGAAAGCAGTGGGCAGCTCTGCCTCTTGAACAAAAGAAGGTCAGTAGTTCTACAGTATGTGTGATATTATTGCTTATTGAACGCAGTCTGATTTTCCATTTACACAGACGACTAAGTGCTGCCAATATGTAATAGAATTCATAGGGTGTGGTCTTAGTCTCACTTGTGTGCGGTACCTCTAGCTGGTCATGTTTATGATTATGGTCACCATTTTTTTAAGTATTATATCAAAATACTGCTAAAACTGAAGAGGAGGGGGAATGAATTCTTTTTTGGACTATTGTCAAAGAATTACCAAGCTGATAGATGGAAGCTTTGTTACAACTGTACAGTTGAATGGCACTAGTATCTCCTGCCACTTCCTTGTGTCTATGATTACTACTTACGGTCCTAATTATCACAGCTGCTTGCACTGTATTCTGTAGCCAACTGTCTCCTGCGCGCTCCTGGATGAGACTCTGCCTTAGTTTTTAGTTTGAATGCAACTGAATGGTTAGAGAGCTTGGAGACTTACTTGCACATGGTTGTCTTAACACATGTGATTCCAACAGTCACTTGTGGGCATGTGAGTGTGAGAACCACCGCCATCTTATTCAGACCACTCCCATCATATTCAGACCACTCCCATCTTATTCTGACCACTCCCATCTTATTCAAACCACTCCCATCTTATTCAAACCACTCCAATCATATTCAGGTCTATTTGTATCCATGTTTGTCGTCGCTGGAGGCAAGCAAACAAGGTGGTATCTGCTCAACTCAATGTGGCGTGCACAATGAATTGCCTCACTCACAAACCAATCCTTGCTTCTGCCATTTCTGTGCTCTCTTTTTTTTTGTGCGTGCAAAACGAGTTAGACGCTTAACCAATGGAACTATTATATACATATGATATATGAAACTGGTATGTTGGTATGTTCTTGTTGTTTTGTTGTTGTTGTTGTTTTCCCTCTCCTTCATTTGGCCAGGCTTAGTACAACCTATTCCTACATAGTTCTGTTGCACCAATAAAGTGTTCACTATGCTCACATTCTGAACTCACTATTCTACTGGGACAGCCTTACTCCACAGTGCACATGTTGACAGATATTTCAGGACAAATACCAGGATGCTTCAGTGAAGGCTCTTGAAGATATCGAGGGACTAAGTAACTCGTGAACTCTTTGCTTCAAAAGTCCCTATATATGCTCACGTAGCAAGTTTGCTGGTGACACGTGTGTGTAGGCTACACCACGACGTGAAGTTCGGTACGGGATTTACACAACCGAGGGCCGAAGGTACGAGGATAGTGTAAATCCCATACAGATCGAAAGTGGAGTGGTGCAACTGACTTGTACCATGGCTCTAGGCTATAGGAAACGGCACAAAAACTAATTTTGATTGGACGGTTTACTTATTCACCTCCTTAGTAGGTGGGTGTGAAATATATTCACCGCAAATTGAGCAATCTGATTGGACGGTTTGAATGTACCATGGTACAAGTGCTGCTGTTAGCTGAGGTAGTTCTCTCGCTGTTGCTGGACTTATGTAGCATGCTAAAAAAAGGGATTTTAATATGGTAAAGGGTTTGAGTGGCACAGTAACAATTTTGGCTGTTAGATAAGTAAGCAATAAGATTCGGATTACCATCTGCAAATTTATTAGAGTGAAGGAAACTTGTCTTCGCCAATTTGCCGGGAGTTTTTAAGTATTTATTCCATTTGACCCTTTCTGGGAAAATCTGCTTAAACATGACACTACCATTTTGTTACCTTTTTTTACTTTGAATTCCCCTTCGAGTCTAAGAGTGATTAGTGCATCGTCTTGTAATTGTGTTTACTATGGAATTTGAATAATTGTGTGGTTGGGCTGATTTTCATTGGGCGAGCGAAGCAAGCCCCTCACAAATGAGATTTTGGTATAGGCCAGAGTTCAAAGAGGTCAATGTGTGACCATGCCTGGAGGCTACTTTACAATGTAAACATTGCACGCATACTAATAGTTTAACAATCAGGAGAAAAGAGGTCTAAATTATGCCAGAAGAAAACGGCAAAGAACTAAGCACAGAGATAGAAGAGGAGAGATATTCGCAGTTTTGTCTTACAAACTTAGCAAAATTCATTTTCTATTTGAACTAGTGGCAGTGGTATGTTATTTTGGTTAACATCTGTTTGTCATAGCTATGTACCATAAGCAACAGAATTGTTGTTGCTTGAATGTCCATTGTCCAATAGTCCCTGTACATTAGAGTGTTTGAGACCGAGCATACTTTGGTAAGGCGGCTAGCTTATTTTATAATTTTGCATTAACCAGACCCTTTATCACCCTTTGCCTACCCTGCGTAATGGGTAAAGGGCGACAAAGGGTCTGGCTAAACGAGATTGCTTATTTGGTGGTTTATCGACCCGTGCCCATATCATCCAAGGAAATTGTTTGTGAGTCTTTGGATTGTGTTGTCTCTGGCAGGATCTGAATGTTGCATTACTCAATTAGGTCTTACAAGCTTAGCAGAGTTAATTTTCTTTTCAAATTAGTGGCGGTGGTAAGTTATCTTGGTTATGCCCTACCAACAGAATTGTTCTTACTTGAAAATTCACTGTCCAATAGTCATATCGCGAAGAGAATACAATGTAAGTCTTTAGATTTTAAGCAAGAGGTCCTGGGTTTGATTCCTGGTGGCGACCAAATATTTTTAATTCTGTATTGTTAAAAAAAAAAAAAAAAAAAAAAAAAAGCCTGTGAAAGAGAGAGAATACATATAATGAGTAAATGAAGGCTGAGAAAGAAATTGTGAAATATAAATCTTGTGTTGGTATGTCCAGTGAATAGCATTCTGTACTATATCGTGTTTTCCAACAGTCCATTGGTAGAGAAGAGTTAATGACTGCCTGTTAGAATACTTAACAAAAGGAAAATTATTTTGATAGTTCAGTAATTTAGTGTAACTTACCCTTTGTCACACACTCATTCAGTGTGCCGCACCGAACTGGGCAGGTGGGCGTCTCTGCCCCTCCTCCTACTCTTCATATGTAGTTGCTGCAAATGTGACAGAATTACTACACAAATATAAAAATGTGTGTGTGGGGGGGGGTTTTAATTGTTGCCACAAAATAACTAAAATTATGCATTCATTTGTATATCAAAAAGTGTACGAGTAAAAAGACACAAGACAACAAAAACACATTTGATATACATGATTTAGCAGCAGAAGTAAAGTGTAAGGTGGTACTAGTATTTAACTTATTTGTTTGTATGTTTGGTGTAGAAATATCAAGAGAGAGCAGATGCAGATAAGCAGCGTTACATTCAAGAGTACGTGGCTTACCAGAAGACAGACATGTACAAGGCATTCATGAGAACGAAACACCCTACTCTCAAGAAGGCCAGGGAAGAGAAAAGCTCAGGAAGTGGCAAGCACAAGAAACGTTCCAACAAAGACACATCCGTCACAGAAAAGCCTGTCAAGGTAACTAACCTTACACATATGCCTCATTTACTCGGATTGTGCAGTTCCAAGTTTATTGTAGGGTATTCATAACATGTAGCCTGAGGTGTTACCACTTGATAGCCTCGGCAACTGGAATGTTGAAAATGTTGTTCAGTGACGATGTTAGCTGTGGTTTATTCAAGAGAACTATCTTACTTAAAGTAATAAGCTTTTGTCAGAATAGCCGAGTATGTTAAAGAAGAGTTGTATGTGGTCTGCTGGTGGAAGACAGTTGCAGGTTTTTGTTTAGTATTATGTCTATGGCATGAAAAGGTGTTAAAACTATTTGTTTTACACTCTGAAATGTAGGAAATTTTAACAATAGATCCATTAATTATTTCATACACATATGCACACACATATACACACACATACCCAGGTACCAGCCAAACTCCCCCTCTCATGTCAGCAGCAATTCATTCCAGGATCACAAATTCCTATTTTCTCTGAAGAATTTCTTCAACACAACAAAGGTATCTAAATAACTGTCTCTTGTACTGCACTCCTAAATAACTGTCTCTTGTACTGCACTCCTAAATAACTGCCTCTTGTACTGCACTCCTAAATAACTGTCTCTTGTACTGCACTCCTAAATAACTGTCTCTTGTACTGCACTCCTAAATAACTGCCTCTTGTACTGCACTCCTAAATAACTGCCTCTTGTACTGCACTCCTAAATAACTGCCTCTTGTACTGCACTCCTAAATAACTGTCTCTTGTACTGCACTCCTAAATAACTGCCTCTTGTACTGCACTCCTAAATAACTGTCTCTTGTACTGCACTCCTAAATAACTGCCTCTTGTACTGCACTCCTAAATAACTGCCTCTTGTACTGCACTCCTAAATAACTGCCTCTTGTACTGCACTCCTAAATAACTGCCTCTTGTACTGCACTCCTAAATAACTGCCTCTTGTACTGCACTCCTAAATAACTGTCTCTTGTACTGCACTCCTAAATAACTGCCTCTTGTACTGCACTCCTAAATAACTGTCTCTTGTACTGCACTCCTAAATAACTGCCTCTTGTACTGCACTCCTAAATAACTGCACTCCTAATACCTGCCTCTTGTACTGCCTCCGAAATACCTGCCTCTTGGTACTGCATCTCTAATAACTGCCTCTTTACTGCACTCCAATAACTGCCTCTTGTACTGCACTCCTAATAACTGCCTCTTGTACTGCACTTCCTAAATAACTGCCTCTTGTCTGGCACTCCTAAAACTGCCTCTTGTAACTGCCCTCCAAATAACGCCTCTTGTACTGGCACTCCTAAATAACTGCCTCTTGTACTGCATCCTAAAAACTGTCTCTTGTACTGCCCTCCTAAATAACTGCCTTTGTACTGCCTCCTAAATAACTGTCTTTGTACTGCACTCCTAAAAACTGCCTCTTGTACTGAACTCCTAAATAACTGTCTCTTGTAGCCCTCCTACTAACTGCCTCTTGTTCCTGCACTCCTAAAATAACTGCCCTCTTGTGCTGCACTCCTAATAACTGCTCTTGTACTGCACTCCTAAATAACTGTCTCTTGTACTGCACTCCTAAATAACTGCCTCTTGTACTGCACTCCTAAATAACTGCCTCTTGTACTGCACTCCTAAATAACTGTCTCTTGTACTGCACTCCTAAATAACTGTCTCTTGTACTGCACTCCTAAATAACTGCCTCTTGTACTGCACTCCTAAATAACTGCCTCTTGTACTGCACTCCTAAATAACTGCCTCTTGTACTGCACTCCTAAATAACTGCCTCTTGTACTGCACTCCTAAATAACTGTCTCTTGTACTGCACTCCTAAATAACTGCCTCTTGTACTGCACTCCTAAATAACTGCCTCTTGTACTGCACTCCTAAATAACTGCCTCTTGTACTGCACTCCTAAATAACTGCCTCTTGTACTGCACTCCTAAATAACTGCCTCTTGTACTGCACTCCTAAATAACTGCCTCTTGTACTGCACTCCTAAATAACTGTCTCTTGTACTGCACTCCTAAATAACTGTCTCTTGTACTGCACTCCTAAATAACTGCCTCTTGTACTGCACTCCTAAATAACTGCCTCTTGTACTGCACTCCTAAATTGTTAGGTTTACATGTGCTAAATTGACTTCTTTTGTTCCATTAACTTGAAGTGTATTACAAACTGCACGACTGATGCATCAACCATGCAGTTGGCATTTCAGTGAAAATGGCTACTAGGTAGTGAATGTTCAATTCCCATGTCCTCAAGATACCAAGTATTTGTGTTGTGTTTTGATGAGGCCAGGTGTGGAGGTATATGAGTTAGTTTTGCCCTAGAAACCATTTATCCCAGAGTGCCATTAAACATAAAGCTTGCTTACACGTCCTTACATCCAGAACTCTACTAGATACTCTGTTGAAATCCTAATGTAATTTACTGTGAGGTCTTCCATACATTGTACATAGTCGCCTTCACTTTTTTTCTTTTTTTTTTTTTTCCCCCCCCCCCCCTCCTTCCAGATTTAGAGACTCAGCTTCGCAAGCTACGCCAATCGTCTGCCAGTTTGGAGGAGGAGAATGCCCTATTGAGCCGACACGTGGAGAGCATGAAGGTGGCTGTTGAGCGCGTGCAGAACGAAGTGTTGCGACAGGAGCAGAAGAACATGCAGACCAAAGCCCAGCTGGACACTGTAAGAGAGGTACTTGTTGACGCCTTCAAGGATGTCATCCTGCCCGATAGCAATGAAACTCCATCGTTGGGCAATGTTGACACGTACATCGCCAAACTGGAAGTTGCCGTGACAGAGAAACCAGAGAAGCATCCCGCATTAGTGGAGCGAGTCAGTAGCATCAGCAAGCATGTGGAGAAGATGCTGAAGGAGAAAATCACTAAAGGACTCTTAGAGTCTTTATTGGAGAAGAGCAAAGAGAGAATGAACAGGAAAGAGGAAGATGAGGAAATTGATGTCGTTGTTTGATTTGCCCTCTCATTTTCCCGTTTCTTGTCTTTCATTTTATTTTCTTTATTTTTTAACCATTTTTTCCTAGTTATCAAATAACTATATTATACATGATTCTCTGTCTTTCTTTTTCTCAGCAGCTTTTTGATGCACATGCATGGCAGGCAGACTGATCATCGATCACGCAGTTCATAGTTCATTATCCCCCAAATCATGTATTGTGTACATTGTATTTTATTTCTGGCAGTATGATGTATAGATGTACTTTCAGTTTGCAACATATCCAACAATCAAGTAATTACCCTCTATTCAAAATGCTGTGAAACATTCTGACACTGTGTTTGATAAGCTGGTGAATTACAATTGTGGCTAATTGCTTACTTTTAAAATTGCTGACTTATCGTGTCTTTTGAGAGCTTCCACTATTACCATGTGTACTATATAGTTCAGTTCAGTACTAAAAACATCAAAGTATATGTAATCTAACTTTAGTATGTAACCACAGAGGGCTTTTATGTTGGAGGATAGACACCTATGCCACCATTACCAAATGCTGTTTTCCTCTGGAAGAACAAACTACTGACAAGTTCAAATATACATACGTTTAAATACTCTGAAAAATTAGAAATTGAACACAATACATTTCATTTTTACTAGAGGGAAATCACTAACTGAACAAGTACAAGTTCACAGTTGACACACTACAGATGCAGTTACTTGCAAGGGTTGCGGAAGTTGGCGCCAGCAAACTTGGCCTTGTCTCCCAGCTCTTCTTCAATGCGCAGCAACTGGTTGTACTTGGCCAGCCTCTCTGATCGGCAAGGAGCTCCCGTCTTGATCTGGCCCGTGCACAGACCCACCACCAAGTCTGCTATGAACGTATCCTCTGTCTCCCCACTCCTGTGGCTCACCATGACACCCCAGCCATTGCTCTGGGCCAGCTTGCATGCCTCAATGGACTCGGTTACACTGCCGATCTGATTTACCTTCAACAGGAGAGCATTGCAAGCCTTCTTCTCAATGCCCGTGGCGATCCTCTTGGGGTTTGTCACCAAAAGATCATCGCCTACAATTTGGATATCGGTGCTCTTGGTGAAGGCTGCCCAGTTTTCCCAGTCATCCTGATCAAAGGCATCTTCTATGGACACGATGGGATAATTGGCTATGAAATCCAAGTACAGCGAGATGAGCTGCTGGCCTGTCAGCCATTTGGAAGGATCGGAATCTGGATTCTTGAAGTCCAGGTCATACTTGCCGCCATCTTTGTGGAACTCTGATGCAGCTGTATCCATGCCAATCTGGATGCGACCAGTGTATCCGGCTTTTTCAATGGCCACCTTGAGCAGCTCCAAGCCCTCACGATTCTCCTGGATGTTAGGAGCAAACCCTCCCTCGTCTCCCACATTGGTGGCATCCTGGCCATATTTCTTTTTGATGACAGCCTTAAGGGCATGGTAGACCTCTGCCCCCATCCTCATGGCTTCCTTGAAGCTCCCTGCTCCCGTGGGCAAGATCATGAACTCCTGCATGGCGAGTTTGTTACCGGCATGGGTTCCCCCATTGATCACGTTCAGAGCGGGGCAAGGCAAGATGACGTCCTTGTTCCCTGCCAAGTCAGCAATGTGCCGATAAAGTGGAACCCCCTTGTGACCTGCGCCTGCCTTGCACACTGCCAGGGACACGCCCAGGATGGCATTGGCCCCCAGCTTGCTCTTGTTGTCTGTACCATCCAGGTCAAGCATTATCTTATCCACTTCACTCTGCTTGGTGACGTCAATGTTCTTTGCTATGAGGGCGGGGCCAATGATTTCATTCACATTCTGTATGGCCTTCAGAACTCCTTTGCCGTTAAATCGCTTAGGATCTTTATCTCGGAGTTCAAGTGCTTCATAGATTCCTGTGGATGCCCCAGAGGGAACTGCAGCTCGAAACACACCTTTGGGCGTGGTCAATTCAACCTCAACCGTTGGGTTACCACGGCTACAACACACAAATGAAAAATAACAGCTAACTATACAAAATATATAAGCCGATCCAGAGCTTTCCTGGTACCAACCACAGTAAACAGTTAGTACGACTTCATTGAATGGTTGGTAAAGGGTTTCAAATCTGTAAGCTACTAGACACAGCTAGTGGTTAAACAATTATTAGCATAACTGTCAGCCAAATATTTGGGACATACAGTAGTTGCCAAGATGCGTTAGTCCCTGCCACAACTTCTCTACTACGTGGCGATACACCAACTCTGCATTTGCACATAGGTGCATTCAACCTTGACCCCAATAGGTCCATGACCTCAATAGGTTATGAAAACAACCGTGGACTCCACGGGGGAAATAAAACTTCAAGAAAAAAAAATTAACTGAAGTTGTAAAATAAGCTCACAATAGAAAGCTGACTACATGTACAGCTTTTCAATGTACATGTTTGATTAGACAGAGAGGTCACCAGATGCTCTAAATCAGCTGAAAGGTTAGTTTTTACATAACCTATCTTACGAAGGTGCATGTTACAGAAATCTGATGCTGGTCCTTCTAGGCTGGCTTCACAAGTTGCAGGATCACAATGTAAAGCTTGTTAACAACACATCATGTTACCCTTTCAAGTGACAGTTTGCCAACAACCATTGTGTTTAAAAATGACAGTGCTTACAGTGCTTATGAATGAAGCAAGTTCCTCCAATAAAGTAGTGCTGTAACATTGCCAGACTCTAAACTTGGCAACATAAGGTTCTACATAACTATGATAAATTCCTATACTGCAAACCAGGGAGTCACTAAACCATCAAAACAATTAGTAATACTGCACAATTTGGTAGATTCTGAGTAACAGATAGATTACTACACCGTGGCTTTTGCACCTCCTAATGAACAGGCTCGTTTATTACTCACCTATCTAAGATTTCTCTGGCGTATATCTTGGACACTCCCGACATTCTTAGCCGCGCAAAGAAGCCAGCAATTTCAACGATTCAACCAAAAGAAGGTAAAGTATAGCTGACCAGGGTCGGTGGCTCTTTACAACATCCGCTACATCCGTATATTTCTGACCACTATCCGCTTTACCACCGTAAATCTCAGTCTCTACGAGTATGCGGATATTTCAAATTTACGGGGAGCGTATGCCAAGAGCATTCTAGGTTCTAGGCAGGTGTGGCCCGAAGTCCTAATTGCAGAGAATCTCATGAAAATGGCAACGAAAGTTCGGTGTGTGAATTGAATTTTCGGGAGTGAATAAGTGTACTCTAAAGTTTGTAACGGCCTACTTTACTTGGCCGGGGTCTCTTTCGGAGAGAAGTAGTCGCGGGAGCTGTTGAATAGCCCGCACATACAATATAACTGTAGAACAACGCTACCTCAAGTCTTTCACCAGTACTACTGGATTCGTCGAGGCTCCTAACTAATTGAAATCGTGAAGATGGGCGACTCTTGGTCTTGCTTATCCTGCTTTGAAGAGCCTCCTGTAAGTTGAATTTATATTTTTCTTCAACTTATGACATGTGATAGATATAACCTTGCTTGGCAAAAACAGTCTTTGTGTGTAAATGTAAGGGTACTGTAAAAGTGCAAGTGTTATATTTAGTATAGTCACTGCATTCTTTTAATGCTTTACTCCTAAAGTATTAAAGAATTTCCTGAAATGACCCTTGAAAACTGCTCACTGTGTGAGTAGTCTACATGGAAAGTGAAGAGGCCAATCTTTACCAGTCTAAGAGTTACTAGTTTTTCAAGGCATGTAGAGTATTCCTATTTAGATGGGGTGTTGGGTAAGCATAATTGTGTGTTGGGGTTCAGTACAGCTATGGCACAGCTGCTATTTGAAGTGGGCACTTGTCCAGTGCCATGTTCACAACTGTGGTGCATACCAATTGTAAAGGTGCTACAGCACACCACACTTATCTACATGCACTATTTGGCTTTTGCAGTCTTCTTCCTCCCCTTGCTTTGCGTGAATTTCTTGATTGCTTTAATTTGTGGAAAATATGTTGAAATCTCCATGAGTTATAGGGTTGGATGTGTTGAAGGATGTAGCAAGATGAGGAAGACATGTGCATGAAGGTGTTTGTGGGCATGTATGCATGATAGAGTAGACCAGAGGCAGTAGGTTCGCAAAAGATAATTGAAATATACACTTGAATTAAATGACTAACAAAAGGTAAGGAAAAGGAAAGTATATTATGTTAGCACATTATCCACTCTTTCCTTGACATCTCCAAGACAACCAAAGTAGATGCTCAGCCGTGCGTCTTGTGCACAATTATATGCAAGGATACCGTTCATAGATTCTGTACACATTTGTGTAGGCCAAGCATTTGTTGTTATTGTTGTTATTATGGTCCCACATGAAGTGAGCTACATGAAAGATAAGGACGTGTACATTTATTTACTGATCACATCCCAAGTACAAGTGGTTATGAATCATAGTATGCTTGAGTTGTTGCAAAAGCATCAATCCATTTAGCTACAACTGGTTTCACATTTATTCCCAGTAATAAGTTTGTACTCGGTGCAAAACGATTCTGCAGAGTTGAAGAAGTTTGGTATGTGAAGTCATGAGATACATGGTAAGGATAGACTGTGCACTGATACATCTCCTGTAGTAGGACATTCACCAGAGGCAGTGACAAGGTTTTGTTGGGATATGTCTAGTAGAGTAGTAGAGTGGAGGGCTTGCCTATAAATAGGTTTCTATTCTTAGCTATGGCTAGGCAAAGTAGTGTTGACCACAAGTCCATATTAGGCATAGGGTGATAATATCACATGGGAGTGCTTTCTGATTGGAGGAAGTGGGGGTGCTCCAATTAGAAGTGTTTTACTCCTTGGTGGTAATTTTGTTTTCTAGCAGTCATTTAGTTTGTTGTCTTAGGGCGGGGTAATCGACTGAGGACGAGGAGCCCACAACAAGACTGTTTGTGGGTATAGCTCTCCTGACCGAGTCCACTCTTGGTGAGCTCTATATTTGTGGACCACTGATGTGGGGTCTTGGCCGGCCAGCCTTGAGAGTAGTTTTATGCCTTGTTAGGACAATACTATCTGCTCGATTGAAATTCACAGTAATCAGATGCCATGTAGCACTGGTTCCACCTGGGGACTCACTGTAACACTGGTTCCACCTGGGGACTCACTGTAGCACTGGTTCCACCTGGGGACTCACTGTAACACTGGTTCCACCTGGGGACTCACTGTAACACTGGTTCCACCTGGGGATTCACTGTAGCACTGGTTCCACCTGGGGATTCACTGTAGCACTGGTTCCACCTGGGGATTCACTGTAGCACTGGTTCCACCTGGGGACTCACTGTAGCACTGGTTCCACCTGGGGACTCACTGTAACACTGGTTCCACCTGGGGACTCACTGTAACACTGGTTCCACCTGGGGATTCACTGTAACACTGGTTCCACCTGGGGACTCACTGTAACACTGGTTCCACCTGGGGACTCACTGTAACACTGGTTCCACCTGGGGATTCACTGTAACACTGGTTCCACCTGGGGACTCACTGTAACACTGGTTCCACCTGGGGACTCACTGTAACACTGGTTCCACCTGGGGACTCACTGTAACACTGGTTCCACCTGGGGACTCACTGTAACACTGGTTCCCATGTAACCTTCTCCAGTTGACTTATAATCCTCCACTGGGCATGCTTGAAACTAAAGATACTATCTAACATTCAATGACCAAAATGAACCAGCACTTCCTTTATACCTCTTGAATGAATGAACAAACTAATTAGCTTTCAATACTTGTTAATTACCAGCTCCATTGAAATCGCCTCTTGTGTAACAATCCTTGTTGATAGGTTGCTTTCTTTATTTGATAAAAGGTTAAGAAAAGCAAATGTTATTAGTAAAGTACACTGCCCTGTTGTTGTAGTTATTACTAGTTATTAGCAGTTGTTGTAACTGCCATTCTGTAGTGATACTCCTTGAATCTAGGTACAGTCACACTAACTCCTCAAACCTATGAACCAGTTGTGTCTCGAGTGTTCAGAGTTGTCTACATAACTGAACTAATTTGTATTGTACGCAGTATTATCCCCGGGTGTTCTGAAGCTCACTTAGCCTGATTCCACCACTCTTTCACACATCCACATTTGTTTACGAACATCATGCATTTCCATTACTTTGCACACACACGCGTGCGTGCAACACTGCTCATTATACGTGGTTATGTGTTGGAGCAGCTGTAGCAGTATAGAGATAGAAAGAAGGCCACATCTTTCATGCATTTATATATCCAAACTGGTATTTTTGGGAGTTTTGTTGAGGCAAGAGTCCCGCACATTTGGTACACTCAGCTACTTAGAGTCACAACAAATCTTTTGCAGTGTGGCCAAACATGGATCATTGACATACTAGGGGGGTGGGGGATTTGGTTTTTATTCTCCCTTCAGATCTTTTTCATTCAGTACCTGTGTATATGTATGTAATTATTATTATTATTATTGTTATTATTTGGTATGATTAGTTCTTTTTTCTCTATTTTTGCAGCAACAGCCGAAGCGGAGGATTAATAAGGATCTGATAGGAGTCCCGACTAACTTCGAAGTATGTGACTCATAGTCAACACTAACATGGTGCCCTCTCTCTGCATGCATTGGACAGCTCTTCTCTTTCAAAATACTTTCTTTATAAACACACACACACACACACACACATTGTCAGTGTGGTTATTCTGAGCTGGACAGTGATCACATCTTGTTGTTTGTGTGTGTACGCAAGCCTGTATGTATTTGTGTGACTACCTATTATATGTGATAATTATAAATATATTTGTCTTGTTCTGTAGCACACGAGCCATATTGGAAGTAGTGACTACGGCAGTTCAGATGTAAGTCAGCTTCTAGTGGTATGGTATACGTGATGGTGGCGCATAGTGGGTGTGTCATGTGGCGTATAGTGGGTGTGTCATGTGGTGCATAGTGGGTGTGTCACGTGGCACTGTGAACATTAAGGGTGTGGTTAGTGCTAGTATAACATTGAGGCAACTTCAAGTATTACAGATGATGGGTGTGGTCTGGGAGGGCAGCTGAGAGAGAGAGAGAGAGAGGTGATAAGTGTGTGGTTTGTGAGGGCTGTAGAACTATTGGGTGTGGTTTAGGAGTGGCAGTTGATAGAGATGATGGCTGTGAAAGGTAGTAGTTAGATGGATGGTGATGGGTGTGGCCTGGAATGGGGTCTCTTACATGGACATGTCTCATGCGTGGATATGGCATTTGCAGTTCTGATATAATATATGAATCATAGTTATTGTGGTAGTACTGGTATATTGAATGATGACACGCACCACACGACCCAACCCCCTGAGTGATGTTGGCACTTGCATGATCCCATGGGCTCTAATTGGGATTGCGATGGTTGTTGACAGGAGCCTTGCAATGGAAGCTTTCCAAGTTGAAGACCTTAATTAATTGACCCATCCCTCCAGTTACCTAGGAGTCTTGCTGCCTGCCAGCCAGTAATTTCCTTCACACTTCCCCTGCTAGTTTATTGTTGGTTATGTAATTTAGCACTGCCAGCATACGATAGTCTGTTACGGTGGAATGAATGTCAAGCTGAGAAGACAATTCAGTGAATCAGATGATACTGGTGTATTGGTTACTGGGAAAAGGTTGGGGTGAGAAGAAATTGTTACTGTGTGTGTGTGTGTGTTGGGTGTGGTGTAGTGATTGTGTCCTTGGATCAGGGCCTGAGGTCCTGAGTTCAAACCCCACTCTGGCAATTTTCTATCTTGTTTTTCTTCCTCTGCCTCCCACCAGTCCACCCAGCTGTGATTGGGTACCTGGCATTTTCTGGGGTGCAAATTCAAGGCCTTTTTTTTTTGGGACTTTGGGTGCCCACACCACTTGCTGTGAGGAAAGGTCTGTTCTCCTGCGAGTTCCTAGCCCGGTTCCAGGAGCTTTGCTTGCATGGCTCACAGTGCCTGCTTAGTGCACAGGCATCCTGGCTCTGCCAGGTGCGCGTGACCACCTAGCGGCAGCTAGAGAATTTGCAATTGTGTGTGTGTGTGTGTGTACTAGTTGGCTGAACAGTGAGGTATGGGTGTTTGTGTTAAGTGTAGTGGCCCATTATCTCACATTGTAGCTATGGCTGATATAGGATCAGATTTGTGAGGCAGCATCAGTCCACGAGTTATTGATGGAGTGATGGTTTAGTGCTAATTCCTTCACAAACACGAGACAAACACACTGTCCCCTCCTCCATTTGTAGGCTGCATCAAACATTGCTACCTCTGTCTCCTTACAATGCACTGAAGTAAGGAAGACAGATGACTGACAGGTGACCCTACCCAGTGACCTCGGGTGGGTTTCATGTTTATTCTTGTAACCCAGGCTGATCTATATTTAGCAACAGTGTTGGAAAATGCTGACCTCAAGCACCACGATGACTTCCTGGAGTTGTATGTGTACGTAGCTGAAGGATGCAGACAGGAAGTATTGTAGCTGGTGAGCGCCAGGGTTATGGGATCTGGAGCTCTGGGCTTTGTAGATGTGCCGTAGTGCTATAGCAAGTTAGATGTGCCGTAGTGCTATAGCATAAGGTTGGGCGATATACCGGTATATAGTCATGATCGCGGTATCCGTCAATAACCGTCTGGCGGTATCGTGTTGGCTAGCAATATTGAAATATTGAAAATCTAGAAAAACTGCTGAAACTTACCTGCGCGCGCATAATGCGCGGGAAGTGACGCGCACGCAATAGTCGAGCAGCTGTATTTTTATTCCCTTGCAAGAAGTAAGTATGGCAGACCCTGCGACGAGAGTACCGGAGCTACACAAGAAGCCTGGAAGCAGGAGTCAAGTGTGGAACTATTTTGGCTTGGAGAAAAAGGATGGAGAGTTTCAGAAGGAGACTGCAATTTGTCGCACTTGTTATCGAAGAGTGGCAACCAAGAATGGGAACACTAGTAACTTGCTTGCACATTAGCGCACTACCCATAGCAATCTTCACTTGCATTTAAAGGAGGCTATGATGAAAGAATCGCTAGCAACACTAGGAGCGTCAACTTCAAGGAAGAGGCCTGCTGATCAACTGTCACTTGCAGAGTCAGTGGATAGAGTACAGAGGTAGGTATGAACGAATTTGAAGCCAGACAAGGTTGAGATGCTAACCTTTCTTTCGAAAACTTGTAATTGGACCCATAATTCTCCATTTTTTTCTCATAATTCAAAGTTTCAATAATTTCTTTTCCCATCCTTCAAAGTTTCAGTAATTTTTTTTTTCCCCTCATCATTCAAATTTTCAATGATCTTTTTTTTATAATTTTTTCCTCATCATTCAGTTTGGCTTGCCATATCATCATTAAAAATTCTTGCTGTTAATTTTTTTTCCTAAATAATTAATAATATAAAAATATTCAATATAATAGTCATATCACAATATTGTCCTGCCAAAATATCGTGATACAATATACCCCAATATCGCCCAACCTTACTATAGCAAGTTAGATGTGCCAGAGTACTACAGCTTTGCGCGGTCACTGCCTATCCCAGTTCCTTGTTTTTATGTCTGTGAATATGATAGAAGCCATCATGGTTGATGGGTTTCTGGTTTCTCGGGTAAAAGAGAGAGAGAAAGAGTCAGTGTAGACGTTCATTGGTGTGGAGATGTGTTGGTGTGGAGATGTGGTGATGTGTTGGTGAGGAGATGTGTTGGTGTGGTGATGTGTTGGTGTGGTGATGTGTTGGTGTGGAGATGTGTTGGTGTGGAGATGTGTTGGTGTGGAGATGTGTTGGTGTGGAGATGTGTTGGTGTGGTGATGTGTTGGTGAGGAGATGTGTTGGTGAGGAGATGTGTTAGATGTGTTGGTGTGGAGATGTGTTGGTGTGGAGATGTGTTGGTGTGGAGATGTGTTGGTGTGGAGATGTGTTGGTGTGGAGATGTGTTGGTGTGGTGATGTGTTGGTGTGGTGATGTGTTGGTGTGGTGATGTGTTGGTGAGGAGATGTGTTAGATGTGTTGGTGAGGAGATGTGTTGGTGAGGAGATGTGTTGGTGAGGAGATGTGTTGGTGTGGTGATGTGTTGGTGTGGAGATGTGTTGGTGTGGAGATGTGTTGGTGAGGAGATGTGTTGGTGTGGAGATGTGTTGGTGTGGTGATGTGTTGGTGTGGTGATGTCATTCATGATGCTGAGACCAGTTTGGTGTAATGTGATTCACGGTGCCGGTATTTGTTGAGTACAGGGGAATGTGCGGTTGTTGTTAATTTGATTGAATGACCTTTTGGATTTTAATGGTAAGGTGGGGAAGTGGGTGGGGCAGACCACATGGTATTAGCACTTACAGATTAGGGGTGGGTGTGTGTGGTGATCTTGGTGCATTCCTTCAGTTTTTTGGTTAGCCTAGTATACCAACAATACCAGTGCAGTGTCAACAATACAGTCGTGGAAACTAGTACAAGGAAGTATCATACCTACTTTGATCAAAATTCACTTTACCACTGTCGTGATCCATCATGTACTGAGTGTTGCTTGCTTGTGTGTGTGTGTGTGCGTGTATACACATGTGTATCTCTCTTATTGCATTTATTGCACTCACGGTGTGCAGAAACCTCCAGCCTCAGTGATATCCTATATCTGAAGAGAGACAGGTATGCTGGGAATGTTGCTTCCTATTAACGAGTCGGATAACTCGTGTCAAGTGCTGTTGCCACTTTAGGCTGCCTAGTGGTTTGCTTGTGCAGAAGCAATAGCACGTGCAATTGTTTGCATTGGGTAGGGATATTACTGATAAAGACGGTATCTGTTTTTCCCTCAGTTGACCAATCAGAGTCGTTCTGATTGCTTCATCACTGCCTAATAAGGGCTGTTTATTGTGACACATGTAATGTTGTGTATGTGAAGCTTATTAAGGTTGATTACAGGGCAGGGTAGTTATTAATATAATATTGCCGGTGAATGGGTCAAACAGTGGGGCAGGGTCGTATGTCTTTGTGGTCTTGTGTCTGCCAGTATTGTGTTGTGGCTTCACTGATTCAATGCTATGATTGCATTTAGAGACAAGAGTCCTCACCCACATGTAATGCCACACCTCTTAGAGTGTGTTAACACACATTGTTCTGCTTATGCTAGTCATCGGCCTATCATTCTCACAACTGTTCGCATGTGCTCTCACTAATCTGCTTATACTGGAGTTTGTTTTCAAAAAAGAGAGGAGAGGACTAAAAAGAGATAACTGTTGTTGTTGTTGTTGTTGTTGTGACTGTCCTTTATTTGTGGTACTAATTTCAACGTTGGTTCACTGTCATTCTGATGTTGTTAGTGATCTCTGTAATTATAGTGTTCTTTCTTTTGCAGTTATCTTCTGTACAAACTCAGATGCATTCTAAAGGAGGTTATTCAGGAGAACCCGCGCAGGGAACACCTGGTGGATTAGATGTAAGAAATAGTCAGGTATGTACGCGTGTGCGAGCAACGCATGGAGGTGTTGTGTAATTACGCCTTATTATTGAGGGGTTGCATATTAATGAGGACTTTCTATTGATGGGAATTTCATGTTAATGGAGATTTCTTGTTGAAGGGAGACTTCATATTGTCAGGCAACTCTATATCCAGATGTATTGATTAGCCTGCCCACAAGGTCTATTCCATTCCTGCATATTACATTGTGGTTCTGTGCGTGTGAAGTTAAAGATTGGTCTGTCTTGTCGAATTTATAGGAGGTATATTTTATTATGTGAGTTTTGGAGTATTTAAAAAAATAATGCCCACCTTTTCCTGACAACGCCCTCCTTTTCCTAATAATGCCCGTGTTTTCCTGCTAATGCCTGGCTTGGCTTTTTCTTTTGTTCTTCTTTGCCAATTCATTAGTGACCCACCCACCAGCTAAGGAGGGTATTACCATACACAATCTATTAACTGGTTAGTTTCCCAGCAGTGAATGAGGAGGCAAGAGTCTGTGACAGCCAGTAATGTCCCCATGTCCTCCAGTGCTTACCAGAACTACTGACTGTTGATGTTACTCTACCAAAGTTCACAGCACAAGGCTGTATTGCAGGCACAATCAACACAAAAACTCGCATTTGCCTGGAACTCTATTTAGTGGCACGGGCCACAAGTCAGTGACTAGGCAGTATGTAGGAATGCTGTGAGTCATCCATTCATTCCCTGGGATAGGGTCGTTGATTTTTACTGCATTTCTGCAATTTACCAGCAAAAAATGGTTTAGTAATTCTTTATTATTATTGCTTATTAGACCCGTGTTTGAATTAATGCTAGTGTAAACAGTCGAGCGACTTCTAGGGCATTGACTGCCAACATGAATCCTGACCAGCAGCCTGTGATACCACGGGAGCTTTCCTGGCTATTGACCTCAGGAAACCTTTGGTGTACCCTTCACCTTATCTGCATCTCAGTTTTCTGTTATGTCTTGTTGACTGGCAACTGTATCGCAGTGTAGAATTTAGTGTGAATGCAACACACAGTACAGGGTGGCTAATGTTGCAGTGCCTAGTTATTTTCTCTATAGTAATACGAATCCCTTTGCATGGAATGTCACTTCCAAGTGTCATTTCGAGGTGTCATGGGCGTTGGCTCCAACCAGCTTACCTTGCCACATCCTTATTCGTGTTGTATTAAGAGACACATCTGTTGTATAAGAACAAAAAAAAATTGTTTTTTTGTCCACCAAATCACTACAAGGTGTGGGTACTGACTTGGAATCCCTGTTTTAGATTCATGAGGAGCCTATGCGGATGGCTTCACTGTTTAGTAAATTAGTGGTTTCTAGTGCTAGTATGTCCAGTAGGCAATTGGATGAACTATTGATTGATCTAAGGCCTTCCTTCATTTCATCCTTAGCATGTACTTGATGTCTGTTTATTTTTATGTTCCAGGCTTACACCACAATCCTCTATTGTCCAAACCTCTATTATTGGAATTTCTGACTATCTTATTCCCAAGTTTTATTGTATAGATGTATATGCATTATACGGATAAGTTCCCCATGCATGTAATAATTCCGGTATTCAAACTTGTTCCTGGGGTGTTGACTCAATGAGTGGGTACAGTACATAACGTAGTGCTTCATTTTGTTGTTTTCTTTGTGTTTTGTAGTCTTAATGAACACTGGCAGCTAGCACAAGATGAACAGCAAATATAACTAATTGAACAACACATCATCCTACTATTTTGAGTTTGTTCTTCTCTCATTTACATATTTCTTTTTCTTGTTGTTTTATCTGTTTATCAGCATTGGGTGGTCTGTATCAGCTCTTTCTGGGTCTCTTTCATCACACTAATTCTGCAATAAGTGTTAATTGTTTATTTATTCTATTTTTGTTGTTGTTTTTTACAACACCTGATTGTTATGTGTGGATGTATGTACATCAAAACTTTTTTTTTCCTTTTTTTTTTTTTAACATTCTCTAGTTGATATTACAAATTTTAAAAAATCAAGTATCGGCAAAAAAAAAAAAAAAAGTTGATACAGATGAAGTGACGGGTCTAATGATTTAGAAGTTAATGAGCAGCAGCAATATTATATTTCATGAAGCATCTCTTGGTATATGTCTCCCTGACTTGCAGCCAGTAGATTTCTCCTCTGCCTTGTAGCAGCAACTCCACCTCTAGGATATGCAAGTAAATTACAGATAAAGTATCTGACATTTTAATTGAGTATGTTAATTCACAGTTCTAGACTTATAATGTGTTATAAGCCATCGTCTTGGAGATGGGGCAAAAGAATGCTTGTACAGTATGCAAGAACACAGTTAATATAGTCAAAGCAAAAGTGGATTCAATTTATAAACATAGTGATTTAACACTTGACAAAGAGTAAACAAAACTTTAGTGGAGTTACTACTAAAGAAGTATTAATATGTTAGAGTGCTAGAATTATAGTCCACACCCACCTTCTGTTGGCACCACGTTGCGAAGTTACAGACATTGTTCGTTACCATAGAGAGGAAATAAAATACTATTAATGCAAATTTCAAGAATACGATGAATAGCTCACATGCTAGTGATCCATATGAAGAGATGAAGGAGAAACAGAGGAACACCACAAATACATAAATAATCACATTTACATGAAGGAATAAGTAACTCACCAGCTAAAGGCACGGGCAGGTGTCCACATACAATTGGTGGTTCATGGGAGAAGTTATAAAATAGAAAACATCAAATAACAACAAAAGACTTGACAATATTTGGTTTTGTCCTGACAAACACACAAGAAAGAAGCTAAGACAACAATTAAATAAAATGCAGGGAAATAGCACAAGACAGCAAATGCTCTACGAGTAATAAATCTTCCAATAGCACACCCAATGACCCTCACATAATAAATACCACATCTTTAGTTGAAACTATGGATACTGCAACTCTTACTAACTTGACTAATTTAGTTGACTTACAAACTAAGCAAATCATGATGGGAGGTGGACAGAGGAAGAAGTGATGTAGGCCAAACCAAACAAAAACAAACAAGTAAAACTCATAATAATTCTAAAACTTTATAGAGACTAACTTACTTTCTGTGGGCAAATTGATCCAACAAAAAAATAATGAGTAGATGACATCGTTGAGGGGAATGAGAAAGTACAACATAAAAATATTTGTGAATAAGTACGTCAGTTGTAGGCCACACCCCTTCACTTACTCCACTGTGATAGTGACAGGCATCACTGGTGTTCCTAGACTCCATGTAAAAACCATGGCAACTACTGCACTCCCTTTATACACATACACACAAACACAAAATAAATAAATTAAAAGCACGTGATTGAGTATAAATGCACCAGTAGGTTACATACCCACAAGCATGTTATTAGTCAATGCTATTTACATTGCCTGATTGACCAATTATAAGACCACCCATAATTATGACCAGTGATTGTGTCCACCTTTACCTAATACTTTCCTCCTGTGATCTCTGAGACAAAGCTTCTCTTAATTCCTCCACCTAATACACAACAACACAACAAATGATCAACACAACAAATGATCAACACAACAAATAATCAACACAACAAATGATCAACACAACAAATGATCAACACAACAAATGATCAACACAACAAATGATCATACACAACAAATGATCAACACAACAAATGATCAACACAACAAATGATCAACACAACAAATGATCAACACAACAAATGATCAACACAACAAATGATCAACACAACAAATGATCAACACAACAAATGATCAACACAACAAATGATCAACACTGGATACACATGCATCTTCTTCTGACTAATAACTGCTGTACTTCTTCACTTGTAAAATGACTACAACGCACTTTAACCTCACAATGTATTAATCAGTGCTCATTGGCTGTTAAAATCATAGTCTGTAGTCATGGAAACAACTATTCATGTGAAGTGAAGAGAGACACTATCTGGGTGTGCAAATCCAAGCCAATGGTATGTAAGTAAATATATGCCACAAGTGTGCAATATTAATAGCCAGTACAATAATGGAGGAATGGCATTGACAACCTTTAGTTTGGGGCTTTCTAGACATAACTACCTAAACTTTAGTTTACTTTTTTCAACAATACCCTCGGGCTTACTACAGAGGTGAGAAATTATAGACTTCTTACAAAGAAAAAACAACTACAACAACTGGTATCATATCTATTTATAGAATCACATCTATTTATAGAATCACATCAAGCGTTCTCTTTTCCTAGGATAGAATTGAATATTGATATGTGTTCTAAATAGTATATAGGAACAATAACTAGGCTAGTTCACTCATCAGTGCTGAACGCACCACTAGTTGGTGTTTTTGCACCACCTCCTCCACTACATATTATACTAGCACCTTTAGGGGAACAAGATTAATGTAGAATATGGGGGTAAAATGCTCCATAATTTCTATACAAGGCCACACCAATTTGACACCCACACAATTTTGACTAAACCCACCTGACCCTCGGCTGTTTCTTTCTCCATCTTGAGAAGCGCCAACTGTTCCTTAAGCAGCTCTCCTGCCTCGTAAGCACTTTCACAAGCACGGACAGCATTATCCTTCTCTTTGCGGACCTAAGCAGACAGAAACATACAAGACTATATATAATTCATATCTAGCAACAATTTAATGCAATTTAACGCAAATGGATTATTAGAGAAAGATATTTTCTATAAGGTAAGGTATCATTAAAGTCACAAACTATACACTTACTTGTTCCAGTTCTTTCATGATGCGGTCACAGTGATCTGCCATGGATTTGAAATCTCCAGCGATGTTCTTGACCTGCTCTGCCATATCTTTCATCTGTGCCACTGCAAAATCTCTCTCCGTAGCTACCACCTGGAGCTTCGTCTGACAACCACACACACACACACAACCACACACACACACACACACACACACACACACACACACACACACACATACAAAGGCATAATAAATGGAGACTAATAAAAAAGCACCAAGAACTTGAGTCAATAATAATTTTTTATGTTTCAGTCATTCTCGGCTGAAATAATGAAATAATAGGAAATTTTTCTCTTTTTAACAGTCAATATTTTTCATTATAACTTAACTAAGTTATAATTAAAAAATATTGGCAGTTAAAAAAAAATTCCTATTATAATAATAGTTTTAATTAATATTTCAGATTTTGTACTTTATCATTGTACGATAGTATTTTAGTGATCTCGGACATTTTGCTCCAAAAGAGCATTGTTCAGTAAATGACAACAATTAATTGTAAATGAATCTCTCTGAAATTTAAGGTCAAATGTTCTAAATTCTCCAGCCACACACACTATGGCTCACCCTCAGTGTTTCTGTCATCTTTCTTTTCAATATTCAATACTGAAATTTCTCTCACATTATCAGAGTCAAAATGAAAACAATGATAGTTTATTATAAATTGAAACCACACACACACACACTTACACACATACCAGTGGCGTAGGAAAGGAGGGGGGGGGGGGGGGGGCTCTTGAGGCTGGAGCCTCCCATATTTTTGGGTCACAATCTAAAGAGGTCGTTAATCACATGAACACCTTTTAGCACAAAAAACACATGCCCTTGGAGCCCCCCCCCCCCCCCCCCCCCATATCAAAACATCTTCCCACCGCTGCACACACACTAATCAACAAACATGTTTAGTTCTATAAGACCCAATCAGAAAACAAAAGCCTTGAGCGATAGTCTGAGTGTTACAAGGATGCTTACTTGAGGCCAAAGAGTTTTTAATGCTCCAATTCATGATATCCGAATCTAACTATTGTAAAACGTAGCAACGGCTAAAATCACGAAAGTCTGTGGTGGTAAAGCCTAGAGCATTGAAAAAAAAGTGTTTGATTTTTCTCGATTTCTAAATACTACTGAGCATGGATATTTTGAATTTGGGGGGAATTCTCAGAGAAAAATACAATCCTAACAATTCATCCACTCACTGACAGAACAGAAACAAACTTGGCAATATTTGTTTTCCACAACCCAACTTGTCACCACGGTAATCACGCTTTAGGAAGAACTAATTGGCAGGGGCAGTTACTGTCACACTCTCACTTACCTTGGCCAAGTCTCTCTCTCTCCTTGCTCTCTCCAAGTCTAGTTGGAGTGAGCCAGACGAAGGTGCGGTCTCTCTGTCTTTACTCTTGATGCAGCACACCCTGAGTTGCGTGAGTGCCTCTTGGAGACTCATCCTCTTGGAAGGTTCTGGTACGAGCAGGTCAGACACAATAGAGCAGAAGCTCTTGGGATAGGAAGCAGCCAGAGGAGGGATATCTTTCACTTCGTACTTGACAATCCCATTTCCAGTGAATGCCAGAGGATATTCGTTCAGTGGATGTTCTCTCACTGATAATTCGTGAATCAGTGTTCCGACAGCAAATGACTCTTGCTTGGTATAGTTAATGGTTCCTTTGCCGGAAGGGTTACACCGAAGTCTGTGGAAAGTGTTGAGGACTTCTGGAGCTAAATGTGCCTTATTGCCTCCCGGCAAAATCCCGTGAGAGTACGGGAGATTGAATGAGCTGTCCTGAAGCTGAACTGCACAGCCAAAGTCGCAGAGAACAATAGAGTTATTGTTAGCCACTAAAAAATTAGAAAGTTTCAAGTCCAAGTGGCAGATTCGATTCTTCTCTAAGTAAATAACTGCTTCCATGATCTGCTCTGCAGTTGTTAGGAGTACTTCAAACTGCATTGGTGTGGGATACTGTAACACCCACCTCTCCAAGTCCATTGGATGATAGTCCAGGACCAGAAACTGTCCCTTGCTGCGAATAGTATCTCCAGCTCTGTTCTTCCGAGTTGCATGTTTCTTGACGTGATCGGGCAGAAGACCAGCGAATGTTTCAGGTATAGGACTGATAAACTGAGACCAGAATCTAACAACGTTCTCGTGGGGTAACAGTCTGGAGAGAATTAGCCACTCATTCTCGTAGGCATTCCTAACTACGGACGTGTACTCGTGAGTAAAATTGAAGAGGAGTTTTACGGCATACAACTTTTGCTTGTCCGGTAATCCCGTCCTGGTACATTTAGCTGAAACTACCAAACCGTTCTGTCCCGCTCCCAGCACGCGCTGGATCTCAAAATCTGCAGCCTTGGAAGCGCTGAGAGCACTCAGTTCAGCTAATTCCATACCCGCCTGGTCGTCATCGACACAAACTCGACCAACTTTCTCTGGTTCCAGCCCCACCCCCATCCTTCCACCACCCGATGTTTACATCCTTGGCAGACTAAACAAAATTCGTATTCTGGCATGTGATCTAGGATATTCAATCGGATTGTTCGAATATCGGTTTCTGTAGCCGCAGGCGGCGGCGATGTCTCAGTACACGATATACAATGTTGAGGGAGAACAAGTGAAAATCATGAGCAAAGACGATGAAAAAGACTCGTACCTCAGCCTCGCCTACCGGGAGCTCGTGGAGCTACCCCGAGATTGCATAGTCAGACTGGAGCACATAAGGCACCTGGACTTGAGCAACAACAAGTTCTCGTATCCTTAAAATCGTGCGAAGTAGTGTTGCCTTGTGGAAGCCATTTTTTATCTTGTTGTTTTATTTTTTTCGGGCTAGTTAGGTCGGTGTTAACAAGTTCTTACTGTTATTTTTTACCTTAAGAATAGTTAATATATTCATTGATATAAATTTTATGCTAAGACTGCTATCTGTATATGGTGAGGGGAGAGGCCAAGGTAGTAGTGTTTAGTAAAGAGTGAATTTGGGATAAACTTGTCAGCCATATCCTGCATTGCATTACCTGTGCTGGCACTTAAAACTACTAATTTTAACACAGTGAGTGGAAAAAGTGGCACCATGTATTTGCGTGCAAGTCTTAACCAGCAGCAGTAGCCATTGTACACTTGCTACCAGTGAGATACCTAGAATTAGATGTTGATCTTGCAGTCTGCAAATTTAGCTTCCATTGTTCTACGCTCATGAGGTCAGAGTTGCTGAGGTTGAGAATGGTTGAGTGGTGATCATTATCCTTCCTCCTGTCTCGTGCAATGATCACATGACTCTTCCTCACTGACTTCCTATCCACAAGTCTACTGGAGGTGTTTGAAACAGAATAGTGGTTTGTGAATGTGCCTGATCCTGTCCCTGGAGGTGTTTGAAACAGAATAGTGGTTTGTGAATGTGCCTGACCCTGTCCCTTGGCAGGAGCTCGTGATTTAGGTTATTAAGATCACTTGAGTGTGATATTGCCAGATTAACACTTATTACCCAGACTTTAATTTAAATTAATTAATTACTTAAAATAATGCTTTTTTTTTAAGGCTCCAATTAATTCCACTGCTACAGATAGTTGTGTGCCACCCACTGTACTTTCACTTATCGTGGACGGCCATGATTGTTTGTAGTTTTATCGGTTCCCCACATGGACACACAACAGCACAGTACATGTAATGTATGATAGTCTCCCTATCGGCTGTAAGTTATCTAGAGTTGCTGACAAGTCAGACTTGAGAACTATGTGGTGAAGCATGTGTTCCATCATGTGCCAGGCAGGCAGTGTGGGTGGAGGGGAGGTGTACTAGATGAGGTAGCAGTTGACATGATGAGTCATCCCAGTGGAAAGTCAGTCAAGTTGCCCCTCCTTCATTATTTGTGACTGTGTTTGAAGTAGCTGTAAATAAAATTAAGGGAAAAGAAAGTTTCTTACAAGATGCATAGATTCCCTGGGGTTATTCCTAGTCCTCTCCTGTTGAATTAGTTGCAGAGTGCAGACTTCTTGGCAGTCATTCATGAGCTAGCTAGTGATAAGTGATGTTTCAGATATTATCCTTGACATTGTGTGCAACCTCAGTGACCTCCGCTCCCTGCATGGTCTGTCTGGGCTCATTTCTCTAGTCCTAGATAACAATGACATCACGTCTCACACCGTCTTCCCCTCCATACCCAATCTCCAGGTCCTGTGGATCAACAAGAACCAGGTCAACAACCTGCCTCTGTTCATGGAGAGGATCACTGCTCACTTCCCTCAGCTACACCACCTCAGCATGATGGACAATCCAGCAGCACCTAGCTACTTCAACGGAGGATCTAGACGGGATTACTCTGACTTTAGGTAAGGTGTGGGTGTTTATATTTACTACTACTACTACTGTTGCAGTATTTCTCAGTATTACTGTACCTGCCAAAATTTAACTGAAGCCACTTTACGATTCTTAACCCTTTACATCCTTTCCCTGCTTTTTTTTTTTTTCACACTTAATTTTCTCCCCACCATAATCATCGTTACTTATGGAACCTTACCAACCCAACTCAGTTTTCATGAATAACACACCATGCCATTATTACTAACAATGCTGTACTGACTGTTCTGATGATACTTTACCTACCCGGCTCAACTCGTGAATTATTCATGAATGCACACATCACTGTCGTTGTCACAGACAGACAAACATAACATTATGATTATTTGGGGAAAGTTTGATGGACGATTCTGGTACTTTAGGTAAGGGGTCGACAGTCCCTGTTGATAGTAGAATGCAATAATTAGTGGATGTGTGTGTGTGTGACTCTGACACTTCTCTACAACCCTTTCCTTCCTAGTGTTGTATAACACCTGATAAGGTTATGCTATATACAATCTACACATACTATTTTAAATGTTACGTACTGAATTCTGACATAGTTATGAGTGTCTCCGACAATATTCCTGGTAATGTTGTAGTAAATGTCATGTGACCTATTTTATAAATAAGGAAATATTCTTTATGCAATAACTATGCAAAACAACAATGTGACAAGTGCACTGCAACATGTGACCTCAGTTCCAACAGATAGTTTTACTACTAACTTCAAGCAGCATGTATGCTCTACTTGTTTTACTGAATACTGCATATAACGGTGTGTCAAGCTCAGTTTAAACAACCAAGAGCTCCTCCCTGAAGTGCTGCTGTTGTTGTTTTTATTGTTGTTTATTCAACTACAGACACTTTGTCATCAGTCACTTGCCCAAGCTGGTTTATCTGGACGACACAGCTGTGACCAGGGAAGAGAGAACAGAAGCTCTCAAGATATATGGTCGAAGAAAAGTGTCGGCAGGGACCAGCACCATGGAGAGACCTTCTTCTGGTTCCTTGGTAAAGACGTTATTTAAGTGATAATGTGAAATGCGTATTATGTATGTTCTTTCTTCTTCCCTCCCACGATGTGTGTGCAGAAGCGGACAGGATCGGCTTCAGGGGCAGGGAATCAGCACAGGAGATCGTCCAAGAAAACTGTATCGTCCTCCAAACAGTCGTGACATGCGCACACACATATACACTCGCCAACCTGATGAAAGGAAGCATATGGGTATTACTCAATCATGGCTATCTACCGCTCTCTCTCTCTCAACTTTGCTATACATAAACATTTTATTTTATTTTGGTTGGACTAATTGTTTGTTCTGTTTCATATTGGTTTGTTTTTATGGGCAATATTTTCACATCTATGCAATATTCTCTTTTCTGCTTATTTTCTCCAAAATTCTTGTATTTGTTTCAAATAAGAATATTTACATTTATTTCAATCAGAGTCAAGTAGGTAAAGTATAGATATCTAGAGAATCTATCTGCCATGAGCACCAGAGTCATTCAGTATAAATGCTATAATGACTTTCATAATTAGGCAAAGAAAGCAACAGTTCATGCATCATCTCTAGAGATAGAGCAACTTCAAGTTCCTAAGATGTGATTGTGGTAACCATGAGGGAGAATGTACCTACATGTATAGATGTGCCTGTGCTGCCCACAGACTGAAGACTCAGATATGTACAACTGGTAAAGTATCATCAGTCAGAAAACAAATATTTACTGATGAACTGCAGGGAGATGTCTGTACAAACATTGTCCTGGAAAGTTCAGGGAAAGATACGATTATCTCCAGTTCCAACACAGTTTACAACATCATCCCCACAACATAACTTCATAAACCACAAACTATTGCTGTCTAGTGTCCATTGCAGTCTGTCAGAGGGCAAAGCAAATGTGATGTTTGATGATTTGAGCTCATCAAACCGCCACAGGGGCGGGGGCGGCTCAATTATGCTGATCAAATTTCATTCCCACATGTACCAAAACTGCTTGCCAACATTTTTATGTAAATGATATGAAATATTCGGCTCCTACACTGTCTGCACGTTTGATATACCAGACTGCCCAGTCTTACTTCATCATCAAAATAGCATGTCAACTTGTTCTTAAATAGTAGAACAAGTTTAACTGAAGCTTTTACGTGATCTCAAGTGTATTCATTCTGTACCTTATAAGAATTACTGATATTAAATTCATTGATAATATGTTATTCACCTCAGTACTTCAGTTGAATGGTCATCATTACCCACCCAATAAACAAATAGTACAATATAAACATGGAAGCTACACCAGGTCTCCTCCTGACTGCAGTGGCAGCTGCTTTCTGTCTTTTTCAACCTGTGAAGTGTGACACCAGATACGAGCCTAACTGGAACTCCCTGGACAGCAGGCCCCTCCCACCGTGGTTTGATGAGGCCAAGTTTGGTGTGTTCATCAGTTGGGGCCTGTATGCAGTACCAGGATTTGACAACGAGTGGTTCTGGTACAACTGGCAGACCAAAAAGGTGCCAGATCTCGTGAAGTTCATGCAAGACAACTACCCTCCGGACTTCACTTACGCTGACTTTGCACCCATGCTGAAGGCGGAGCTGTTTGATCCAGAGCAGTGGGCAGACATCATAGAAGCTTCGGGAGCCAAGTATGTCTTTGTGCTGGCCTTGGAACAGTTAGAGTTTGACGGCTAAGTTGATGTATCACTTTATTCCTGACAGATACGTCACCTTGATCACCAAACACCACAGCGGCTGGACCCTCTGGCCTTCTGAGACATCTTGGAACTGGAATGCTATGGACACTGGACCACACATGGATTTAGTAGGTAAGTATATAATGATTTGGGAAGATAACAGAATTTCCTTCTTAACTCTACTTGTATTTGTGCCTTACCTAAGGCGCTGTGGCGAAATCTATCAAGGCTCGTCAAGATCTTCACTTTGGCATCTACTTCTCCCAGTTTGAATGGTACCACCCTCTCTTCCTTCAAGACAAAAACAACAGCTTTAAAACTCAGGATTATGTCAAGGTAGCATGAATGTAGTCTTACCTTGTAGCTAGTATCCAATAGCTTCATGATATTACAGGAGGTCAGTTTCCCACAAATGATGGAGCTGGTCCAGAACTATGAGCCCGAGGTCATTTATTCTGATGGAGACTGGGAGGCAGACGACAGCTATTGGAATAGTACACAGTTCCTTGCTTGGCTTTACAATGATAGGTATGTAAAAATATATACAAAAATATGAAAACTTGATATATGTCACAAACCCATTCCAATGGTTTGTCAAGTGTTGCATCAACTATTATAAACTTGACACAAATTCTAATATTTCTATTAAAACAATGTTTAACACTCGATAACTACAGACACTTCCACTCCTTGCTGATGTTGAATATTGCAGAAATTCTTTATTTGATCAATGCTATAGGATTTATTCTATTAATGTTGTAGTTGTCTTCAACACAATCGTTTCTAATTATTAACATAGATTGACACTTTCTCACCTAAAGGGGTCTGGAAAAAAGCAAAGGAAAAATGTGAAAAATCTTAGTTGTTTTATGACGGGTCAGAACTTGTTATTAACATTTTAAACGTTTTACACTTGCCGTAGTCATTGGAACCAGTTGTCACCTGCTATATCTCCATGGTGATACAGTATTAGGTAAACTTAGGTATGCGCAAGGTGACAGACTGGCTGACTAGTTAAGTATACTTGGACGGACATTAATTTACATCACATCACCAAAGCCACAGGCTACCAACCCTCTCGGTTGGGTCCCCTACTAATAAGTCCTATTAGAGGTCTGTGATATTATTGATTGTAGTCCAGTGAAGGACACCATCGTAGTGAACGATCGATGGGGGAAGTCCACCCACTGTCTCCATGGAGGTTATTTGGACTGCACAGACAGATATCACCCCAGTGAGTCTGTGGTGTAGCTCCTTTAAAGGGGACTTTTACTTTTGGTTATATTTATAGATGTGCTACAAAAGCGTAAATACGAGAGTGGTGCTACCATTGACAAAAAGTCTTGGGGCTATAGGCGAAACACTAACTTCACAACAGACTTCTTGACCATTGAGAATCTTGTCTGGCAGTTGGTCTCTACAGTGAGGTAAGAGAGTGTGGTGTGTGGCTAGTCTCTACCAGAAGAGAGTGTGGTGTGTGGCTAGTCTCTACCAGTGAGGTAAGAGAGTGTGGTGTGTGGCTAGTCTCTACAGTGAGGTAAGAGAGTGTGGTGTGTGGCTAGTCTCTACAGTGAGGTAAGAGAGTGTGGTGTGTGGCTAGTCTCTACCAGAAGAGAGTGTGGTGTGTGGCTAGTCTCTACCAGTGAGGTAAGAGAGTGTGGTGTGTGGCTAGTCTCTACAGTGAGGTAAGAGAGTGTGGTGTGTGGCTAGTCTCTACAGTGAGGTAAGAGAGTGTGGTGTGTAGCTAGTCTCCTCTACAGTGAGGTAAGAGAGTGTGGTGTGTTGGCTAGTCTCTACCAGTGAGGTAGAGAGTGTGGTGTGTGGCTAGTCTCTACCAGTGAGATAAGAGAGTGTGGTGTGTGGCTAGTCTCTACCAGTGAGGTAAGAGAGTGTGGTGTGTAGCTAGTCTCCTCTACAGTGAGGTAAGAGAGTGTGGTGTGTTGGCTAGTCTCTACCAGTGAGGTAGAGAGTGTGGTGTGTGGCTAGTCTCTACCAGTGAGATAAGAGAGTGTGGTGTGTGGCTAGTCTCTACAGTGAGGTAAGAGAGTGTGGTGTGTGGCTAGTCTCTACCAGTGAGGTAAGAGAGTGTGGTGTGTATAAATGGTGTTGTAGTTGTGGTGGAAATCTTTTGGTGAATATTGGAATACCGCCAGATGGAAGGATAATTCCTATCTTTGAAGAAAGACTCCGTCAAATGGGTAAGAAACCTGAAAATCGACAATAGATAGCTATTTCATTGTATCAAATTCTCTAGGTCATTGGTTAAGTATCAATGGAGAAGCCATATACAAGACTAAGCCATGGACCTACCAGAATGACAGCCTCAACAACAATGTGTGGTATGTGTGCATGTCGGCTCTAGCTCCACTAATGGTTGTTTCAGTGACTGACGATACTTTACCGTCAACCTACAAATATCTTTCATGTCTCAAGGTACACCCATCGTCCTGATACAAGCACTCTCTATGCCACGCTCACACTCACTTACCAGTTCAAAGTGACTCTTGGAAATTTAAAGTTGGCCAGTGGCTCTAAAGTGTCTCTTCTTGGTTACAATGGAGAAGTAGCTTGGACTTCTGGCACAAACAACTCTGTGGAAATCACCATGCCGCCGTTGCCCCTGGATACTAACTTGACATGGGCTTGGGTGTTCAAAATTGAAAACGTTTTTGTGTAATTAGCTACAATATAACTGTTGCTTCAATGATTGCGTTAATTTTGGGTGAAGATTACATTCGGTAAAGTGTCTTTCTAGTCATTAGCTCAATAGTGTGGGTAGTATACATATAATATATACATATACGAAATCCCTTTACCAGAGTAAATTTTGGAACATTCTTGATGTTTCTGGACAAGTTTTTGAAGCCATATGATCCATTACATTATTGAATTAATAATTTTTTTTTTGCCTTGAGTAATCATGTATATACATCAGTAAGTTTAAAACAAATGAATTACAGTGCTTTCTGAAGACAGTCAATGTCAACAAATAAATGCATCCAATAATGAGCTAGCAAAAAAAAAAAATGTTGAGAAAAAAAAAAAAAAATGCTCTAAAACAATTTTATATAAGAGGATTGGATGGGATTAAAATTTAACACAGCTGGTGGTGCTCATATGAAAAAATAAAATATAATATAAAGCAAAGTATATCCTTGCCACACACACACACACACACACACACACACATCAAGTTCTAAATGACACAGTGACCATATATTTTTGTCCAATAATAATTATACTCCGGATCTCTTTGGCTGAACTTCGTCTTCACCTTTGCCATCTAGCGTCAACTTGCCAGTTCCACTGTGAGACTTGCTTATGACAGCTGCTCTGGAGGAGGACGAAGAGCTTTGGATGGTCTTGGATATACCATACTTGAGGGAGGTGGCCTTTTCACGACCAGAAGAGGGAGGAGGAGGTGGGTCTCTTCTGAGAGGTTGGTCAATGTCATCATCTTCATCGAGCTCGAGTTCAGCATAACTGAGTTCTTGCCCGCCAGCAGGGTGGTGAGGGTCAAACCTCTCCATCTTCTCCAAGATGGAGAGAGAAGTGCCCACATCACTGTTGTCGTTAGACAGAGGCATGTCCTGGGAGTAGGAGTAGCCGTAAGGTGACAGACCCGACTGACTGTTCTTGGACTTGGAGTTTCTGCTCCAGCTTATGCGCTGATCGGGTACATCAGGATAGGCGTGGTCCTCCGGGTAGCCGGGCTCCATGGAAACAGAGTGCTTGCTGCCATTGGTGGTCGCAGAGAAGGAAGGAGGCTGGTTTGGAGCACAGGAAGGCATGTAACTGAATCTTTCATCTTGGATATCCATGTCATTGTTGGAGAAAGAAGATGCTTGAGGAGCTGATGCTATACGCTTGAATTTGAGGCGACTGTTTTCCTTTTGTCTCGGAGATTTTCCGAAGTCAACATCTTCCTCCACCTTACGCTGGTACTTACCAGTGGCACTGCTAGCAGCATGCCTGCGATCAGACTGGGACGACTTGCTCTGGCTGAGAGAGCCAGTGGACCCCTTGGAAGTACTGGCAGTAGTAGCCCCACCCCCATTGCTGCCACTGCTGCTGCTCTTGCTCCTCAGAGGCATGGAGAATCGGTTGCTCAGGGATTCACTGCTGTGTTGCTGAGGCTGGGAGAGGTGGCCAAAGTTGTAGCTGGCTGCAATGGAGACAGACTTTGACAAACCTTTCTGGGACTTGAGGTTACCGCCCATCACATCCGATCCACTCGACCAGCCGTTAGTGCGGCCGAATGCTAGCAGGTTCCTCAGTGCTCCTCGAGCATTCTCTCTGATACTCTTGTGATCTGAGGTCCTGTGGATGTCCAGCAAAGGAATGCAGCCCAGGTTCCACAGGGTCTTCTGATCTTCGTAGTGGTGGGCAGACAGATTCCAGAGTATGCCAGTGGCATTAGCAAGCACCGTCTTGTTCTTAGACTTCAGATGTTGAGACAGCTTGGCCAAACCTCCTGCTTCCCGAAACTTTTTGCGATACTTCTCGTCTTTGATGACCACCGAAAGGTTCTTCAGTATTCCTCCAACATTTTCCACAACAGACATGCTCCCAGACGGACTGTTGTATGACAGAAGATTGACAAGCAGAGCAATGCCATTCGGAGTGGAGGAAATGCTTTCCCTGCTCTCCACGGAGTGAGCAGAGAGATTCCACAGAGCGCTAGTGATATACTGCAAGGTGGGCTCTTCAGTGCAATAATTTATAGCGGACACCAGAGTTATTCCAGCATCGTGGACCAGCAGAGCTGTTTTGATGCTCTTGGTGGCCCTCCAGGACAGGTTGCGCAATATCTGAGCACCACTGGCTATGATGCTCTCATTCTGCAGACTGATGTGGTACATGAGTGCCGTGAGAAACTGGTTGAAGCCGCACAGAGTCGTCTTGTTGTCTACGTCCCCGTAAGTCAGGCTGAGAAGGATAGATATGGTTGCGGTGACAATCTTGGAGGAATGGCAAATTCTCTTGTCTCCATGTCTACCCTTTACCTTCGGCTGCAGCACAAGGAGCCGGTAGTTGGCAATGAGCACCTCAGCCATGGCTTGGAGCCCTCCGAGGGTCAGAACAGATGGCCTGTACTTGCCTTTGTCATTGGAATACTTGTAAAGTTTTCTCATGTGAGCAAGAAGAGATTCACAGGAATTGTGAAGGGACTCTTGCGTTTCAGAGTCAATTTTTTGTCCAATAGGGTGCACAGCCACAAAACTGAAGATTTGATCGCAGTGTGAGCGAATCTTCTCCAAGACGTACAGCACACAAAGGTCGTGCTTTCCTTGTCTTGTTTCTCCCTTGGATTCAATGATGTTTCTGAGGGTCTCTGCAGCCCGAATTCTGACCTCCTGGTGTGTCATGTCTTCTTTGTATTCGATGTTGTGAATGATCTGAACGAGCATGTTGAGGCAGGCAGGTTGGTGCATCACTTCCACTGTCTCTGCCGTGCGTGACAGAGCCAGAAGCAGGTTAGCGGCATCTCCGTCATTCTCTTTTCCCGTCTTTGAACTGAACATCTTGATGATATGGATCAACATGTCTAGAGTCATCTTCAGAGAGTCTTTGGAGCCTACTTTATCGTCGGAATTTCTGTCTTGCTGTTGCAACTGAGGCTTCTTCTGACGATAGTTGGGACCAGAAGGAGCCAGAGGAGCCGATCGATTTGACGGAGGCACTTCCAAAGATTCTCTGTGGTTTCCTGGAGGGGGTGGGGCTGGCCGTGCAGAATTGATTGGTTTGCGAATAGGCAGGTTTGGAAGTGATAGAGAATCGTCTTCGGGGCTCTCTGACTCATACCTCTGCTGGGGTCGCTGGGGAAAGTGTCCTGGAACTTCTGATCTTGACTTGAGAACAAACTCCGGTATAGATGGGTGTGGATGATACCTGGATGAAGAGGGTGCTGGACGAGGAAGCACACCTTTTGACCCTGAACGGGATGAATTGAGAGAGGATGCTGTGGAGGAAGACAAGGTGCTTCCCGGAAATGAAATCACACTTCCTGGAGCTGATCGCAGTCTCTCGTTTGCAGAGTTGTAACAGCTACTGCTGTCGCTGGAAGCGGGTGACCCAGTTCTCTTTCTGTAATGACTAGCATCTATGAAGTGTTGCCACGGAGGCAGCTGGGAGACCTGGGACAGAGAAGCAGGTGACCCCATGTACCCCACACTGGGGTGCCACTCGTGAGGGTCCTGCTGACTGAGCGTGTGCACTGGAGGACCACGCTTGCTGCGCGGCAAAAATGGCCGGTGGTGGTGGTGGTGGTGGTGGTAAGGAATCTCCAGTTCATCAGCTAGGTGGTCCTCCATCGACACTGAGGTGTGTAGCTTGGTCTGGAGGCTTGGCGGCAGCTCAAACGGTATCCGTCGACTGCTATCCGTTTGGGAGAGGTGCTGTGGCTGGTGGTGGTGGTGATGGGGGTGTGGCTGGTGGTGGTGGAGGATGGGCTGGTTGCTGTGCTGGCTGGCTGATCCATAGTGGTGCTGATGGGACTTGTGCTGGGAAGGAGTGCTAGTGGACTGGTTGATGTCGCTCCCTTCAGTCCCAAATATCCCACTGTCATTCTCGCTGGGGACTGGAAGTCTCGGATACTGGGTCTCATCTCCGAACATAGAGTCGTTCTGCGTGCTGGACCACTGGGAGCTGTCTTGCACCGAAGCCTGTGGGAACAGAGAAAGGGAGTGGAAAGGGAGGGGAAGGAGAAAGACAAAGAGGGAGGAATATTATCATTGAGAGTTCAACACTACAGTCACTCCTCTCTCGAGATAGAGTGGGCGTACTTGTAGCTTAAGACCTCCCTTGGCAGTTGGCAAACTACTGCTATGTAAACTCATTGTGTTTTGTGGGCTATAATTAATCCAATTATAAACCGCATTATGACAACCGTTCAAGATTTCTAAGTGGATGAGTCCCGCAGCACAGATGACACACACACACACTCTCTCTCTCCTATTAACAACCATCTACACATGGGTTTAGGTCCCATCATGAGTGCGCAAAACTGGATTGGTGGGTACGTTGACTGCTGGTGTTAAGTGGTGTGAACAAGACGACCAAAGAAAGTGATAGCCACTCATCCTCGTCAACAAATCACCGTAAAGTGATACCTTACCATTAGCCATTCAAAACCACTCAGACATCAGCAGCGAAAAAATAATTACAATAATAATAATAATAAAACACAGAAGATGGTATGAGGGGAAATACTAGCCCCTACTTATTAAGTTTATTAGAAATGTTAATGCGAGGAATTTTAAGTTCAACTGTAAGTTAATAGCATCTCCGGTATTTCACATGTAATCTATTATTAGAAAACACCATATTAGTGACCTAAATATATTTAGCGATTAAGTAAGACCAGGGGGTAAGGTAAAGTTCGGCTTGAGCGCCCATCGTGGTATAGGACTCTGATGATCCATAGCCAATTTAGAGGTACATTAGGCTGAGCAGTGCACTCTGAAGTCTTGCCACAGAAACGTGCAATACAAGTTTTTATCTTCACTAAATGTTGTCGTACCCCGTCACGGATGAGTGAACTTGTTTTGATAACTTTCAACTCACTTTCAAGAGCCATTCAAAGAGAAAGTTGGCTTTTCAAAATAAATTACAATCAACTTAAGAAATGGTTCTGCGATTTGTGTCAAATTGGAAATTTTGGTGGGCAACATTGGAAACAAATCTGCATCTGGGAATCTCCTGTATCTACTATTACACTCAATAACTAACTTTCATTGCAACCATGACTACAGTCCTGGGGTTAATTTCTGAACCACTAGAGAAAGAAAGAAAGAATGAATGAATGAATGAATGAATGAATGAATGAATGGATAGGTTTTTAAAGCTATTGAAGGTGGTACCTTGCAATAAGCATTAATATGCATTTATTGAATGCACCCAAGCCTACACTGCTTTACATGTGCAAGTTCATGTAATAAAACATACTAACAGACAGCCATGGAATAGAGTATCGCAAGATGCTACATGACACTGAGCACTCACAAGTAAGGATGAGGCACCTGCCATATTCAATTATTTAATCTAGTTCTTCCTTGGATTGATGCAAGTTTAGGTGGACTACTGGGCACGTGCAATGGTTTCTAGCCGAGACTTACTTTAGAAGCATACTTCAGCTTGTCTATGGGCACTCTTGATTCCAAGCTCCACAGAAACTCTCTCCAATCTCTGTCATAGTGATCCATGGCTTTATAATCTCTCTCCCCAAATGTCAAGAGGGAAAAACAATACAACTAGTCAGGAAATAATGAAGTGGAAGCAACTGATCTTTCACTAGCAGCTTGACAAAGACAAGCTAACTTTATCTTCTAGAGGCAGACATGAGCTGTCTCACACTTGTATACATCAGCTCAAACTAAACTGACCACTGAGCCACAATTGTGGCTTTATATCCTGCCTTGGGCTGCAGCTCTGGGGGAGTGGCACTTCTGCCTGCCAAAACACGATCTACGGCGTCTGATCGTCTCATGCGGTGGTTTGAAATTACAGTTGTAAGGATTCCATTGTGTTCAGATGGACAGGGCACCCTCCCACACACATACATACACACATACATACACATCATGCCTGGCTGGCTATGGCCACCATACAACACCTAGCTGTGCTTACATAGAAGCGTGCACCATAACCAGTGTACCCCAGAGCTAGGGAGAGATGCAGTAAGTGGAACCAAGCATCACTTACTTCCTGGCTCAGTACAACTTCCTGGAGGGAAGTCTATTATACTCACTTCCTGTTCAAACAAAAACATTAAACAAAAACACCACAGAAACGACTGCTGCTTCTACAATTATGAACAGAACATCACAGCAAGAGAACTAACCCAACAGAATTCTATTTAATGAATTTCTCAAAATTCCCTCACAATCTGAAACAGAATGCTATTCTCTGATACAAGTGATTGGACAAACCCAGTCCTACTATTATTACCGTACACTCTTGAGAAATGACGTCAGAAATAAAAATAAAATCAGTAAAACTAATTTCACTAGCCACATGATTCATACACGTGTGTGTGTGTAGCACACACAAACACGGATACATCTTACAATCTAGTGTCCTCCCTCATCCGGTAGGGTCCCGTACATGACATTGGAGTAATTGCCAGGGGCAATCTCTTCACATGCATGCAGTAACTTAAGAGCAACTGGATACGGATCCAGTCTGGCACCAGCACCAGATGCTCTGACCATCTCTCTCATGTGACCACAAGGAAACGTACAGTAATAAGACAAAACAACAAAGCATAACAACTAATTAGTAAGCTCGGTAGGAAGGAAAAAACACATCCACAGAAGTTCATGACCCGGCATTTAAAAAACAACTTATTTATTACAACAGCAGTTGTTCTCAGTTTTAATAGCCTTTATTTTCTTTGTGATGGTTAAACCTGAAGGTTGCTATCCTCTTGTCAGCTATTGCGTTATGTTTTCATCTTGTCCGTGAAATCACGCTTCTACACCAGCATCAATCAGCTCTGAACAGACACGGGAAGTAGCAGTGAAATGGGAGCCATTAAAGTAACAAGTTTCTTATTGAGGACAAGCAAGAATCACATGAAACTGATGAGGTGTTGCGTGTAGTAGCAACAACAACTGCCTTAGATAACTACAGGAGTTACACGCGTGAGATTAGGCTACAAGATGACATCAAATATCAAATATCCACTTCCTTTACTTCTCTCTGTTACTAGGATGAATTGACAAGTTGAGTCACAGCACAAGTCTGAAATCATCATTTGGTAATACGGAACACTAAAAATAAATAATAACTGCAACTCAAAAAAGGGGAGTAGCAGTAATAATAATAATAATAATAATAATAATAATAATAGTAGTAGTAGTAGTAGTAGTAGTAGTAATACCAACGGTGGTTTGCATACATGTATGTAAAAATGTTTAGCAAAATAAGGTGAGTTGTAAGAAGCGGTAGAAATAGAATTAATTGTGCTAGAAGTAAAGTAACAAACAACCTCCATTTTTTAAGAACTGGAGAACTCCTACAAGATGGCTGCCATGAACGTAGAACCTTAATAATAGCAGCTCTACAGAATCAGTGCGGCATTCTTGTGTATCAACAGGCTGGTAGCCAGACTACAATAAACATGGAGGGTTGATGTCACCAACAACCACCACCTCACCCACAGCACTGCTTAAGGCTATGCGTGTTGCTACACACAACCCATTCCTCCTCCCATAATTGCCCGACTTGCTACAACCACTTGCATACCACTGCTCTTGTTTAGCCATAAAATGGCTGTGGTTGTATATTTGGGCTACCTGCTACCTATAAAGGTAATTAATTAGGGAGGCATATCTGTGGCAACGGGACAGTGAACGCAAAAAAGAAGGCGCGTTTGATGTGTCGTTATTCCATAGCAGGACTGACTGATAATGTCGCTAGTGGAACATGAGCTTGTTCTATATTCTACAAGTGCTGGAGAGATCGCTAGAGATTATCAGTTAGATCCCATCACAAAGTTAGGATGACAAGGCTCTTTGAAGCTTAGTTAAGGATGAGCCACCACACAGGGGAAAAAAAAGAAGCCTTTCCAGTGCCATCTCTGGACAGATTAACAGTGCTCCGGGGTAAGGTGATATCCCTTGTGCTTCTCCTTATGGCCACGTTAATGAATCAGTGAGACCAGCTCATGACGTGGTTGGTGGATTATATCCTACATACTTCCATCCTACAACTCTGGAACATGTCCTCCACTTCTACGATTCAGTGAGTGCACTGGTTTCCATGGAACTAATTACTGCCAACCAGCCAGTCAGCAGACCCTCAGTCAGCAGACCCTCAGTCAGTCAGTCAGTCAGTCAGTCAGTCAGTCAGTCAGTCAGCAGACCCTCAGTCAGTCAGTCAGTCAGTCAGTCAGTCAGTCAGTCAGTCAGTCAGTCAGCCAGTCAGCCAGTCAGACTCCAAGTCTCCAGTAGCTCCACAAACGGTATGCTCACCCGGTCATCTTCACCATTAGTGAACATCATTTGTCCCCCATCATCCCCCCAGTATCCTCTAGCCAGGTTAGTACACCAATCTCCTACAGACAAAGCCTTGAGACAGTGAGTGAGTGACACATTCAACAGCAATCAAGCACAGCCAGACCTCCTCTGGGATGTCATCTCATTGTTGTGTTTCTGTCCTATTGTGACGGCAGCCTTTGTGATGCGTGTCTTGAACCATTCTTCCAAGCCGGTGGTCATGCAATCTGTCGGAACAAGGAAAAGATAGTTCCTGCTACTAGAGCGAGAACACCTACAATGACCTCTATTGCTTAGAAAGAAAAAAAAAAAAAAGAAGAAGGAGAACTACTCACTTCTGGGAATAGAACTGCTTCTATGCTGTAAATAACTTTGAAAGAGAATACAACTACTGCTACAGAGAATTGTACAACATACTTAGCTTCAAGGAAATTTCCCCCTAGGTTGCTGTGGCAAAGGGTTTCCGTATGAAATAACAAACTAATTAAATTTGTGTTAATCAGCATAATAAAGAGCAAAGAGAAACTCTAAACCCAGACTAAGGATGCATCACATCCTCCCCCACCATGCATAATGCTGTCACCACTCTCCTTCCTGCCTGAGGCAACTCTGAAAGCTGATCCAATAACCATCTCAAGTCAGCTTCGAACAACAACTGAGAAGTTTAAAGAGTCATCAAGAGGAGCAGAAAGGCATGACAAAAATAAATAGGTACTTGCACTTGACCTTGATGTGGGATAAAGTTTACTCAACCAAGTCATCTGTGTTTGTTCCATGGGCTCCCAAGAATCAAGCAGTGATTCATTTGTGGTCAGCAACAATGAAATTTGACACTCTTTTGCATTCCAAGAAAGCAGCTGCAATTACTTCACTTTCTTTTCAAATAATGATAATAATATTATTAATAATAATAAAAGTCCTAATACTATTCAATGGGATGGCGACGATTTTAAAAGGGAAAAAAAAGAAGAAGAAATGGCCTTATTGTCGGTTAACTCTAAAATTAAAATATTTGTTAATTTACACCTCAGTAAATTTGACTTGCTTCAATGACCCACCTGACTGCCTCTCAATAGCACGCGCCATAAGCACAGGAGATCATTCTAGGTGTCAGGTTTCAATGATGCCGTTTCCAGTAGCCCATACTCAATGAATGGTGGATCTGCTGGAGACAAAACTCTGAGCAATTGTGATATTAAAACTAATGAGTATTCAAGACAGAAATAAACACTTGGAAAATAATATTACACCAAAGGAAGGAAAGAAGCTCAGCGGAGTATTGCAGGACACAAATATTAGTACGGACACCAGATAACTCCTGAGTACTTATTGTAATTTCCTCCTCAGATAGTTCCCCGGAGTCACTAATGTATTAATTATTGTGCTTGGTATAACCCAGGCAAGCAGAAAGACAAACCTTCATTTGCAGCTGCAGCACGTGACAAGGTAACTTCCTGACTCTTAAACTTTGATACATTTCTTTGGTCATCTCAAATATCTCCTCCCTCGAGGCAAACTTCTCTAATCCACTCCTGTATTTTTTCCTCCTCATCTTACAATCATTAAACTTTCCTCCTCCTTAATTTCCCCTCCTCTCTCATTCTTGTTGTATAAATTATGTCATTTTGTATATCCCTCCATCCATTCCTCCTTTTCCCACAACATCCCTCATATTCTGAGACATCCCATGCCTTCTCCCACAACTAGAATCCAATCTTCATGAAGTGCCAAATTCCAGCAACTATAAAACACCATAAAAATATACGTAACTCTATTCAAGCCACATTTTCTACTCCATTCAAGCCCTGGGTAAGAAGAGTGCATCCTTTTAAGCATATGTGCCTTTTTTTCTTCTCCACCTTCAGTTTCCTTTTAAACATTCTGCATCCTCCCTCATATTTCTCTCCGTCCGCCTACTCAATCCATTCCATCTCTTGGAATGGATTGTATTCTTCAGATTGTATTGGACCATCATCAAATTAGCACTTATATAGCAAACTGGTTTGAATAGCACTGAATTGAGCTTGGATAATTCATTTATCAGCCAGAACAATGTTGATTCAGGAAAGAGGCACAATTAGTTAAAATATTTCGTTGCACAACTATTGGATTGCGGCTATGATAACACAGATGAAAATTTGATTGGCCCACTGGCGTTTCTTTGGTCCATTCCTTATTGACTAACTGACTGAGTTCATCAAATGAAAATTGGGAATTCTTTCAGTGACGATTATAGTAATGACTGCTATAGCAACTTCTTGGAGCAGCCAAGAATCAAGGAGGCCCTGAGAGAGACTCACTTAAAGAATCTCAGCAGGGGTTAATTGACTTGGGCCAAGTCTAATGGAAACAGCTGGGCTCTACAGACACACACACACCATTGAAGCAGGTGAGACAATGAAGTAGCTTTATCTCTCAGACTGGCAGTACTCTATGGCGGCAATATGGACTGGAAAAGGATATCCACTAGCAGAGCTGGCAGCCATTGGACCAGCTGAGAGATGGGGAGACAAACAGGCAGGAAGGTATGAAGGCCCTATGCGTCCCTGTTTGGGGATACAGCCATTAAAAACAAATTACCAGCTCAACCTTATTCTTCGCAAACGGTCAGTCCGCCCACTCTTCTGGTGCCACATTCCAAACTTCTTTACCCTTCCTTTCTCATTACAGGAAATGAAGGGCACATGTTTCATAGCTACGTCTGAGTGACACTGGACACATCCTCCATTTTGTTGAGTCAACATAATATATCTAATTCAACATGTGATACTTCTTCTTTTCTCAGAAACTAGTCCATTAATAAGTTGTCATCTCATCTTCCTAAGGCGGGAACAAGTGCTCAAAATTTATAATTCAATCCAGTGAATACACAGACTGGATTTTGTGTCTATGTTTGGGCAAGATGTAATTTTACCATAAATATACAGCTATCAGGTGGTGACAGTGTTGTGCGTGTGAGTTTGTATGTATGTATGTATGTATGTATGTATGTATGTGTGTAGTACAGTAACAGACTAGGTGGATGATCAAGTTCCCAAAAGTAACAGTTACCACTTTTAATGACCCTATTGTATCACTACGGACTCAGTAAAGTGACACTTTAAATATAGATTAAATATAAAACCATAATGGAATATACAGCTGCATTCTCCCCTCACCTTCTTATTGTGTAAAACAAGAAAAAAAGGTCCCACAATATAATATTTTCTAGAAGCCTCGCACTAATCACTTAACGCATCCACTGTTCAGACTTACCCAGAGTCCAGGGCTGGAGAAGAGCCTGTCCTTGTACACAAACGTCGTCTCACAATTCTCAGGCATCTTGCTCATGTCCTATCACTTGCTGCAACAAAGGTCAGCTCAGGAGCAGTGGAACAATTGAGAAGAAAATAATCAACACTTGACAAAGGAAGGCCGCCGATTTCCCGGGCTTCTTTGAAACAATTTCAAATGGCTTAGCTGATTCTTGAAGTGGTCTTGCTTAAAAAGGAATTATTAGCCCCTTGAGTCCAATTGAAGGAACAGTTAATTTATAAAATTTTCTACTTACAAAACTCTTGAGTTAACACGATGTCTACAACTATGAGGTGTTTGGCAGCACGAGAGTGCCAACGACAGACTTTATAGACCCAGTCACTCGGTCAACTCATGCAAAATGATAACAGGAAGTGACGTAATAGAAAGCTGAATGAGTAACTGATAGCCTTTCGGGAGAAGGCAATACCTGCATTCCACACATACCTTTGGTTTCATTGCTAATTGTTCCCCAAGGATCTGTAAGGTGGATAGCTAATGATAATCACGACCAGGGATGAACACTCCGTGGGGAGATTTAAAAATAGTTTCTCTGCCACTGCAGCCTGTTTACTTCAGGTATTGTGTGTATGTGTTACCAAAAATATAAAGCTACAAAAGATTCAGTGTTGAAATATAATGCACAAAGTTCTCACACACAAGTATTATACTTGGTGAGTATTGCTTTACAATGAGCATCATCAATTAGATCACTAGGACTACATTTAGAAACACTTTCTGAAAGTATTCTGCGAAAGTCCCATAGCTGCTCTGCGAACATGAAATTATGTGTCTTGCAACATTAGCTAGTTCCTGACTTGCAGATTGCCACAACAGTTGCAAACTGAACGATCAAGCAAGCACGTCTTTTGATCAGGCAAGTGTAAACACGGACCTCTCAACGCAAGGGCTGCCCCCTCTTGATGTCATCATAGTGATGTGAACAGATGATGTAATGATGGTGAAACTAAGGATGGAGGATGAACGATCGAAACTTGCGCAATACAACTCCAACGTCGGTCGTCTCCCTTAGCTACTTGCGTGTGCGTGTGTAACCACGCCATGGTTTATTTAGCTCACTGTTATTCATACTTGCCAGCACTCATGCTCTACCTTCATATGACATCAGCGAAAAATATGGTACATCAACAATGGCCGCAAATGGAAGACCACCACAATCCCTAAACCACCTCCAACAGGGACTACTCATCCATCACACACGCACACACACATGCACAAGCAACCACCAGCTCACGATTCAGCTTTTATTCCCACACAAATAAATAAATAAATAAATAAATAAATAAATATATGGTCGCTTTGAAAGGCCCCCCACAATGCACCCATCCATGCCACGTACAGATGTCTGTAAACCACAATATTCACAATGAACCTCTTCTCCGGTGACACTGGACCACTTGGAAGGCTAATGGGTTTAACATCTTTCCATGCATTGTGGCGAGCTCTACAGAGTACATGCGCAGCTAGGTGGGTGTGAATGTGTGCTGCATGGCATGGCATGTGTGCCTGTTGGCCAATACATCTGCAGTATGCCACTCGTGTTTACTGAAATTGGCTGCAGTCTTTCGAATATTTACAAGAACTTTTTTTTTTTGCACTGATTGATACGCTTCTCCTTATTAGTCACATGTTGCCAAGTCTGCAGCCAAGTTATCTTCCTATCTTTCTTCCCTCTTCTCCTCCTCCTCCCCCCCTCTCCCTCTCTCTCTCCACCAGAGGCAGGTGCCATTGCTAGCACAGACTTGGAATGTCGTTCTTCAATTAACCTTGCATGTGTGTGCAGCTCTGCACCGTTGACCTTCAGCCAAACCTGATGTGTAAAAAACCATTGAGAAGGACTGATAGAATTAACACTAATCAATCCAGCAGACCGTGGCGTCTACCAACTAATTGGCCCTTCCAGATACTGCAGCTTATATTAAAGAAAGTTAGACAGCACTGCAATAAGTGTTTAAAAGAAAGGCAGCCTATGATGGCCAGAAAAGATCCTTCGAGCAAACAAGGGCAAAACATTAAAAGGTGAAATTGAAGTGTTATTTTTTAAAAATACCATTGAACTCAACGAACCAAGCAGTTGTTTGTGTGTATGTGAATATGTTGTTTTAGGCACAGTGCAATTAACTCTAGTTTGTTATGTCGAGACGTCTATTCACTGGCAATTTGCTAGCTGACAAGATGACACAGAACGACGTATCCCATAGCATTGCCCTGGCAACATTATTCATTGGACAACCTCCAATTTCCTGGTCTTCCTGGTAGCAGCCAACTACCTCATATTGTTTACAAGGAATTAGAAAAGGAAGAATAGATAAATAAACCAAATGAAATGACAGAACTAAGCCAGTCATATAATGAGCTAGTTCTTACTCCACTGTCTTGTTTGATTCTCCCTGCCAAAATTACCTCCTACATAAATAGAAAGAAACTCTTTTTGCAGCATCATATTTGACCACTTCTGATTGAAGGCAACTGCCAATAATGACATAGCCAATTGCAAAATTTACAACTTCTTTACAAAGGGTTTTACTTCTCAAATCCTTTCTTTGTCTTTAAGAAGAATTGTTTGCCGTACCAGAGTATCCCCAGCTAGCGTCGCCAACGCAAACATCCTTCGCTCTGCTGCCAATTGAACTCGACCGGCTGCTGTTTCACTTCTCCTGACCTCCTAGGGCTACCAGGAGCCAAGAAAACCTCTAACCCAAGGCTATGATCAGGAGCCAGTGAAGCTACAGGCCCTGTGGGCATTGTAAACAACTACCAGGAAAGCCATGCGCCCTGGCTACTAGTACCCACCAAACCCACTAAGTGTTCTCTGGTCAGTTGAAGGTGTTATATAAGGCAATAAAAGATGTTTTGAGAGTTCTTTTTTTTCCTCTGGCCATTTCTTCACATGGTTCAGGTCATATGCCTCTCTCACTTGTTGCAAGTCCTTGTAAGTCATCCTCACCTAAACCATTCTAAACAATGTCCTGTGGTGAGTGGTTCCAATATGGGCTCCCACTTAGCTGGGCTACCTGAAAATTACGAGAAGGGAAGCTTGTTGGAAGTCCCCTTGCAAGCAAAAACCCGCAAGAAAATAAAACAAGTGCAGAATATTGCCATGGACCAAATCCAACGAATGTGTCCATTTTTGGATATATATTATGTGGACTTGCATGGTTGCTCGTGGTCACTGTTCACAGCTAGTATTAAAGAAATTGCGCCAGGTTCCCGGGCTTCTGATGTGACTGCATGCACATACACCTCTAGGGTAAGATTCAATACACATCAGGTTTCCACGACAAGAACTTACACCACTTCTCTCCAAAGGAAAAAAAATTCGTAAGACTTTAGCATGAAAACAGCAAACATGCATTTACACCAACATGTATCTACAGGCTATTATTCTATTATTGAATCAGGACAAAGCAAAAGGACAAGGAAGTCCTACAGAAGCTCTAGAGGTTGTAACCTGAGCTGTAGCAAAGCTCAGGGCACAGCTTGCAGCCCAATAAATGACTTGTCATTTACAGCTATTAAAATTAATAACATTAATGTAATCAGTGATCCCAGTATCAACAGAGGAGCCCTTTGCAAAGCACATCTCCTGGCCAGTTGTTGTTGACAGGCAATAGAACTAGCACCTGAGACTTTCACTGCACTATATACTGTGCAGTGTACATACATACACAGCCTCATCACACACACACACACACACACACGCACACACACACACACACACACACACACACCTCATAATGATCCTGGCCTATTGTTTGTATTGGGAGAAAGATTGAGGGCAAACAATAGGAGAGGAGGAGGAGGAGGAGGAAGGAGGTGGGGCAACTAGTTGCTATGATGACCATGTCACACCTCAAGGCAAGACTTAAATGCACCTAAACACTTGTTGAAACTGACTTATTTATACATTTCTCAGGCAATAATGAACAGCTTCATAAACTCACAGCAACTAGCCTAGCAGGAATGGTGGTGAGTTGCAGAGATGATCCATGCCTGATAGCAACTCTCATCCATCCATCCATCCACCCTTCCCTCCATCCCCCATCCTACACATATTCCCTCAAACCACTTGAATCCCATTTGCTAGTCAAGCTGCTCTAATGGCAGCCACTAATGAGTTCTTTCCTAGCTTAATTGAATAATTTCACAACCAGTTGCCTCAAGCTTGCAAAAAATGCCTCACAGTCGCATGGAGAGACCAGCTAGACGAGTGTTTCCACGGGTGACAATAAAAGGTGATAAAAATAGAAGAAGGAAAATAGTTCAGTCTCAACAGCAGACATTCTTGAGTGGCAGGAATCTGGACAATGCGCCATCTTGAAACTATTATCCCTACAAACCCACTCTTATGAGCCTGGAAGTCTCAGATAGTATCATATGAAAAGAAGGTTTCATGTTGCACTGGTTTCACTGTGAAGTGAGAAAGGAAGTAGAATATTCCAGAGAAGAAAGGAATCTCTAGTGTCATCAGTTGAGCAGAGAATACAGTCAGCAATCACATGTTGCATGAGAGAGAGAGCGGACTAATATGTGTTACAACACCCCCTAATTGAGACATGTGACCTCAGTAACAAATCATGTGACTGCTGGTCAAAATGTGTTGACATTAAGAGAAGTCATGTGCTATATTAAGTTAACAATATTTTCAGTGTAATTAAATGGCCATTGTATATCCTGCATCATACAGAAAATAAACTTGTGCTATTATAAGTGCCACACCCTCACCAGAGGGCAAGATAGCTTATAACATTCTTCCTTCGCCTTAATTAAATATAGTTTATATTTTACCCCTATATCCTGCCCTGTTAATTAGACAAGCAGCTGCTGTCCAATTACTTAATTAATCACATACTGTCATCCAAATGTGAAGTAGATACAGTGCCACCACTCCACTTCTCAGCCAAGTGGGAAAAAAACCCACAAATTAAAACTGATTAGTATCTATATACATATCTTCAGCTATTCTGTGTAAGTAATTAATTGTGCAGGTACCGGGATTGTGTGTGTGTGTGTGTGTGTGTGTGTGTGTGTGTGTGTGTGTGTGTCCACATGTCAATTCAAGTATGAAGTATATCAAAGAGCTGAATGGCACTGTAATATTATAGCTGAACCTTCTTATAAAAGACACAAACACTTTGTACTTTGTACGATAGGACAATAGTCCTCTTTGAAATGAATGCAAGAAAAAAAAACAGGAGTGCACCAGTTCAGACAAGAATGAAATTGTCGTCTAAGAGATGAAGGGGTAAGTTAAAAATACTTGAATACATCAGTCAGGTGGTAAACTCTACAGAACATGAAAGCTTCAACACAGGTTAAAAAATAAAAATAAAAATAAAAAATAAAAATAAAAAATTAAAAAATAAAAAATAAAATAAAATATAAAAAAAGAAAAGAAAAAAGAAAAAAGAAAAAAAGTAATATAGTCCAAGTTCAATAGCTGCCAAAACATCATGTTTCAAAGCATCTCAACATGAAGGCTTTCATGGTTCCTTTCCCTTACACTAACTCTATGACCTCAAAACCTTCCATGGTCCTCTCCCTTGCAGAAAACATAAAGAAAACTTGCTTTAGTCGAGCGTTTACAGAAACAAACAGAAATGACTTCATCTCCACCTTTTTTTTTTTTGCACTAATATAGAGAAGTGTAAAGTGCTGACAGAATTGGCATCCATTGACACCTCTCAATCGCAGAGGACACACCTCTTACTATACAGCGGATAACGCCCACTCTGGCAAACAACTGTAAAAGGTCAAGGTGCTTCCCCTCCCTCCTCACACGGATATGCTGAACTTTAGCAGCTTGTTTACTAGTCTATCTCTTCCCTTTGCTGTGTGGCCAAAGGATATATGTAAATGGGCAGGGAGCGTGTGAATGCTAGATGAAGTCTATGACCTTACCTTGATGATAATTCATTAATTGATTCAAAATTGGGCTGCAATTGGGATCACCAGCAAGGCTTCAACCTTCAGAGCCCTCAATTAGTCCATTCCCATCCTTAAATACTCCAGTACACACACACACACACGCACACACTCACAAACAGAGTGGTTGCATGATCACAGCAATGCAGGCATGTCGGCCTGGTAGGGGTCACTTGCGAACACAAACACTTTAATTAGGTTAACGAGGAGCATAATTATACTAGACCTGGCTGACTACTCCAACAAGAGTAGGTAAGTGAGGCCTACTGCTTATTAATTACTTAATTGATTATTTTTCAATGGCTTACTGCGACATGTGCACATCAAAGGAAGTATCTCAACTCATTTCAAGTAAACTAGAGCATCTTGCATGTAACTAGGACAGGACAACACATGTGTGCATACATGCACAGTTGACTGTACTATTAATAACTTGGAACTATTTAAAGTTTAGACTAAATAATTAATAATAATTGTGATTCATCATAATCATTATTATTACTATTACTATTATTACTATAACTATTATTACTATTACTATTATTACTATAACTATTATTACTATAACTATTATTACTATAACTATTATTATTATTACTATTATTATTATTATTTATTAATACATTTATTAATGAATTAAAAAATTAAAAGTAACAACTACATGATTTTATTAACCCTTTACACACTTTAACCCAAACTACTGCACTCTAATCCTTCTTCTCACAACATGGCGTACCTGACTGTTAGGAGGGGAAGTGACGGGCCTGAAGGCGGAGCGATGCTCTGCAAATGACTCCAAGCGGCGCTCCACTTCCTGCAGCTGATTGCGGAGGTCTAGGATGGCCTTCTCATTCTGCTCGGGAGCTCCCATGTCTCTGTGCATGCCTTGCAGGATCTGCTGAATAGTGCTGTTGACCTCGTCATACTAACACCATAATCAACACCAAAATGTAATTTATACACACACACACACACACACACACACAAACATACACACAAACAAACACACACATACAAACACACACACAAACACATGCACACCCTAAAGTAGGTACTAAAAGCAAGCAAACAAACATAAGCTCCAACAAGAACAAAATACAAGGCACTGCTAAATGCCTAGCTGGCCAGTTTGCTTTGAAGCCTACACACCCCCCTTTGGAAGGAAAGAGGGAGGATCTTTTTCTCCCCCAAATACTATTTAGTCTTTGACTTGTGCATGGCTTCACACTCCGCCACTCCTCCTCAAGACATCCTCTACACAATGGGCTGCCGTGCGTGAGTGACCTAATACTATTCTAGAGTCGTTTGATCTGATAGGAAATCAAACGCAACCTTCATAACAACATTTTCAAACTTCCTATATAAGGGGGGAAAAAACAGGATGGAGTTGAAAGGACAAAGAGAGGAGGGGAAGGGGGGAGAAGACACGGGAGGGGAAGGGAGTGAGATGAAGGCACTCTTTGATATCCTGAAGTAAGCAAGTAACAAACAATATCATCCGCTTCTCGAGGTTTGAGTCAAGGTAAAGGCTTGTTTTGAACTCTTTATGAGTCAAATGATTCATAGTTATTTCAACTAGGAGACATTATGATTAATTGAACACCAATTCAACTTAATTTGATCCATCCTAAACACAGCCTATGCATGGCTAAACCCACAAGCAACACAAGTCATTAGCTCAACAACCGTGACCCCACGTCTATATATTGAAAACGAGCAATAGACTCAGTCGCACTCGGGGGGAATCAAGTGGCTACATATCCAACACTGACTGATCCTCCTACCTCATGAGACTTCTGGTTCAGTTTCTGCAGCATTGCAGTCTGTTCGTGGAGCTGCTCACTGTAGTGATGCTTCAGTCCCTCTATCCGCTTCAGTTCTTCTATAATCTCAACCCTAAACATACACACACACAAACATGATAATACTTCAAATACAGCAGTGCGAACAAGAAATCTGAAGCGTTAACTCTGACAGATCCAAACCTCGATTAGAAAATATCTGAGACTATTGAATGATAGAACGAAAGATACTTTTATACCCAGTTATTGTTTTTTAATTACCACTGAATCTCTCGTAGATAGCATTCTCATATCATTAGGTCATTTCCATTCCACATCAATTATAAGCTCACAGATCTATAATACCAAGAAAAAAGCTAACGAGATAAAAAGAAGCAGTGAGACAAGCTGCTACAAGTTCTCAGCACTGCATTGTTTGGCTCAAGAAAATGACCTCCCAAGTCTATCAGGAAAACTTGAGGCCCAGGTGATACAACCCAATGCTAACAATTGTTATAATGTTATTACTGAAGCATCCAGTGACTAAAGTGTCGTATAAACACATGCACAGATTGGGTCAGACTTCAAAGCAAAGACTGTGAATTGCTGGAACCAGTTATGATCCCATGGCTAGACTGTGAAGTCAACCAAAGTAACCCGTAGAGACCAGGCACGCTCAGTGATTACAGCTCCTCAAACTTAATTTTCCGCATCCTGTGTCACAAATGAATGAGATAATTTGTATTTGGAGAGCAGCGATTAGTTCAGCCACAGTTGATACAGACGTAGGCAAAACAATGGCACCATTTTGACTCAGCTCCTTTTCTAAACTGGCCCTTAGCCAGTCTTTCTTCTATTTCCAGACCATTACTAAAAATTAAAAAAAACCCAATTATTAGTTCTACCAGATATCAATTTACCCCAGACGAGTTTCAATGATGAATCTAGTTGAATTTTTAGGTTGGGTGGGTGGGTCTCTTAATTGAATATGTCTAAGATTTGCCCAACCAAGGCCAGACATTCGCTAAACTAACTTATGAAATGTATATTATGAAATGAATTTAAAAAGGAGGGAACAGAGTCCATATTAGGTAAGGGCAAAGGGACCCATTGTAAAAACTCCCTCTACAGAGTAGCTGGTTGTGGTGGCGTACCAGATGTCCCTGCTTTGTCACGGACAGCATACTCTTGTAAATGTTTGGCCCAGCAATTAATTGCTGTGTAAACAAGCCAGCGTTGGCCAGTAGGAAGCTGTCTCAGTGTGTGTGCATGACAATGCACGGAATTGGGAGGGGCTGTCACAGCTGTTGGGTGTGTGAGGCTGAACGTATGGTGATGCATGCGCATGTGCAAGTGTAATAACAAACCAAAACAAACAGACAAACAAAAAACTACTTGAAAGCATGCGTCAGTTGAAGACAAAGTAAAGGAAATATCAGGTTTGTTTTAGAACAAAAAAAAATACCCAAACTAATTGCTAATCCATTTTTTTTACCACAGATCTAATCTACAAGTTGAATTACATTTTGCAATGCAATACTGTTGTAACTGATCTTATGCAGATGTCCAATATTTTGCTATATCCTTCTCGAAAGTGGAATTCAAGCTGCAATATTAGTTGATTTATATTTCCTTAAAGATACTTCATGTTCCGTACCCTTCCACTATGTGATACGAACTCATGTTCGGAGCACAACGTAGATTAAACAAATTACAAACATCTAAATTAACAAAAAATTGGAATTCTTGAACTTTAGCATCCTCAATTAAAATGAATTAATAAAATTGTAGATAATTTTGCCACTATCAATGAAATCATACATTATAACAAAGCTACCATCAAACATGCAATGATGAAATAATGAAATATATCAACAGGGTTTTTGTTTGCTAGCTAGTAGAAGCCTCGGCAGTTCAAACCCCCCCCCCCCCCCCCGCCTCCAACAGGTAGCAGCTGAAATTGCTGAGCAGAGATATTCAATTTTTTTCTTTATCATAAGTTAAGTTTACATTACAAACTATCACCAAAAGACTAGTGTAACACTATAGTGCTGATTGCCATTACACATTCCCACCTGCTGGAGCCTTGCTTTACCCCACAAGCACTAAATACTTGCACCACATTATTTTATATCCAGTGGAGAAAAAAAAGTGTTGCTATAGCAATGTTTGTCAGTGTAATGACTGGGGAAAACTATTGCGTGCGCATTTGTGTATATTTAGCACTGCTATTTTTTTAATTCTTCATAAAACGAATACAGCAATAAATTAGTGAATATTTGCTCTAGTTAAACCAATGAACATGCCCCAGGCTATGAGAAAACCTTACAAACTTTATTTACAACAACTTCTCTATAAAGTCCTCCATTATTATTACTATTACCATTATTACCATTTTTATTACTATTACCATTATTACTACTATTACCATTATTACTACTATTACCATTATTACTACTATTACCATTTTTATTACTATTACCATTATTACTACTATTACCATTATTACTACTATTACCATTATTACTACTATTACCATTATTATTACTATTACCATTATTACTACTATTACCATTATTATCCTTAACTACATCAATACAGTGCAAGTTTTAGTATTATACAATATGTTATGTTATACTTTGCGCACACTTTGTTCAATGATTCTCACCTTTGCTTCTCCAGTAGGGCTATCTGGGAGTGGGCAGAGACTTGCGGTCGTCGTGACGATGGTTCTCTTTTCCTGATGCGGCCTTGAGACTGTAAACAAGAGAGAATGCATGCACAATGTGAACACTTGAAATAGCTCAGCTGTGGATTAAAGGGGAGGGGAGGGGGGCAAGGTGGTTACCTACTTAGTGGTCTACTTATATAAACAGTTCAAATTAGGCGCTTGAAGAAGCCACTTGTGGTGAAGAGCCACTTAAAAAAAAACACTAATACATTTAAACTCTCAAAGGAAAGGGAAGGAAAGGGGTGGGGAGAGAGAAAAGAAAAACGAGTGTGTTTACTATTTATTAGTGCAGTAATTGTCCATACATTTCAATTGGCCTACTTTACTCCGCATTTACATTACAACTGCATATAATGGCTGCATTCATTTGTAGTATATTCTATTATTAGAATCCCAGAATTCTTTTCCCATCTTTTTCTCACTCCACCAATTTTTCCCCCCTTCCCCCAGTAGTCATGGTAGCTCCTATGCTAGTCCCAGAAAGCCAGTAAAGAATCTGCATGAGGGAACTGTTCCCAGAATGTGACACTAAACTAACGATACAGTAATATCAACCCGTGAGCTTCCATATCCTCATTCCTGACTTCTGGTGGCCCAGAATAAGATGAGAGTGGCATGCTTTGAGAAGAAAATATGCATTTGTAAAGAGGTGGCCAAAAGGGTTCTTGGTTTACCTCTGCTAATTCAAGTGTGAGAAATCACAGATAACAAAAAGGAGAACGAGAGAAGACTTGATTCGATAATTGGAGGGATTTTTTCCCAGCTCTACCAGCTTCTCTTGGAATGTGAACAACAATACCACAATGATAAGCATACAGAGCTGAAAGAATGGATGCTATTACGGAAAAATGAATTCAATATTGCAAATGTCCATAAACTGCATGAGATGTTACCACGTCAATTTAACTGTCAATGCCTATTAAAAGATATTTAAATTTTAGTTGCTGTTGGGTGGCTATTATTTCTGACTGTTATCATTCAGTATTACAGCAACTTGAAAGCGTATATATTAGCTTAACATATAGCAATACTCATTCAGGTTGACACTCATAGCAATGAACCTCTACGATATAATTACAGCAAAAGGTATTCTATTCACACAAGAAGTTCATGGTAACAAAAATTCAAACAAATTAAACTTTATCTATATATAAAAAAAGTTAAAAACTATTTCTCATCACAGGTCCTATCAGGTGACCACTTCACTCACACTTATTCATTGACCAACTGGAGCTCAACAACTGGGCAAGTAGTGAGTGTTTCCATGTGAATTCTATGTCCCTAGACATGAATCAGCTGATGGCTGTATTTGTTGTTGTTGTCGTCATTTACGTTCGATTGTGACACATATTCCCTGTTAGGTGGGTTCAGACAAAACGAGACAGTAAAAGCAGACAGTCATGATTTTAATTCCTTTTTTTCTTAACATGTACTATTGCAGGTTCTTGAAAGGTACAACCATTAGTGGAACTCTGTGAACTTCACCATTAATTCCATTTTTAACACACAATTATAAGCCGTAATGGAGTATTATCAACATTTCCGTAAACCAGTTATAGCCGACAAGTTGGAATCCGTCCCTACAGATGGCTCAGTCCACAGCTAAGAGTCTGCGACACTGACCTCTCTCCTAAACATTAAATTAGCGTCCTCCAAGATTTAATTGACAAGAACATTGGCTGTCACAACTACCAATTAGCAGCACGGGCAAATCTCACAATGGATTGCTAAGTTAAGTTATAATTTAATAAAGAAGACTTAATTGAACATCCTGCAAAATTCCATTAAGTGCATGAAATGTGAACTTAATCCTCACAGGCAAAACCAATCAGTAAAGAATAAACTACAGGTATATCGCACACAGGGTAGCGGTGCAGTTGGTGACCCGTATACAAACTTTGTGATGTAATGTTTATTATGCTAACATACTGTTGTTACATATGACCCCACCTCAACGAGGGGGCCCCCACTCTACTCGCCCTCAGGCTATCCAAGCCACCCACAAAAGCAAGCACAGTGTGAAACCACACTTGCCCACATGTCTGGCGTGCAAAAAAAAAAAAATGTATATTTAATGAAAGTGTTTTGCAATTAGTCCTCAACAGTATTCGGAATGTGTGTCGAAGAATAAATGTGTTTTTAATTTTATTTACAACACAAATATCGGCAATCACCAAAAAAAAAAATGAAGACTAGCTTAACATGATTTAAACCTTTACAGTTGTACCCCCTCCTCCTCCAAGAATTGTACTCCATTATGTTATGAAGTAAATGACATAAAACAATATTGTAAAGAGAAAAGGTCATATAAAATCAAATAAACAATGCAGCTGCCCCAAAGGAAGTATGTACGACTACTTCATTGCGGAGAAAAATGAATAGAAATTCTACAAACAGAAACTGTGACCTTCTACAGAAAACTTATCTCTCTTGGACTCTTAAATAATGCTATCGATTATCACCTTCCCTCCCTGAGGGTTCACGGAACAAGGGAGAACAGAATGGATTCAGCTGAGAGCATCTGTTGCTACTCAACTGTAACTTACACTCTGCCCTCTTGTGGCACACAACCCACTGGTGTGTCTCCCTCATCTACTTCAAGGTTCAATAACCTAGCAGCAAATCGTGTCTCTCAGTGACGTCAACTGCCAAATTGACAATGTCAGCAAGTTATGATAAGCAGTAATTTGACACTTGCCCACTTGACAACCAATCTCATGAGCTCTGTACATGCTGGCTCAGGTAGGCACACACACAAACTACTACCACAGACCTGAGTTGTCGGTAGTCATGGTTATGACCTCTCCATATCCTAATATATAATGTATATATTATATTACTGAACATGTCCTAATTAGAAAGGTCTGCTTTCACACGGTCTCTTTCACACGAGACATAAATGATTGATAGACTATCACATTCAGGGCTTTTAAATGAGAAGATATTTCTATGCACAGATGGTAAAGGGTTTACAATTGAATGCATCACACTGGCTCCAATCCTCTTATAGTCTTTTATCGTGTCATGCTCTTTGGACTGCACGAGGGTTGCGCCCTACCCCCCTTTGAGACCTTAACGAGCCTGTGCAAACATCCCTCCACATAAAGAAATACACCCCTACATGTCCTTAGACACTCCCGACCAACTTAACGCTATTCACGACCAGCACAGGGCTGTGAATCTTAACACGGCGAGTGTACCTTGCTTAAAAAACAAAGCCGTGAATCCCATTAACACCTTGTGAATTTAGTGCCACGGTAAAGACATGTGGAGCACGGCAAAGACTGGCGTAGCACGAGTTCTCGGCAGTACAGAAGTAATCGAGACATTGAGGCTACTGTTAATCAATTATTAACAAAGCTCCAAGGTTGACCTTCCTGTTACCATGAGACGCTAAATACCTGTCGTGCTAACTCAATTACTTACACTAAAATATCTCGTTAGTGTTAAATTGATATTAACAAAGAGAAGTTATTAAAGAATTCTTCGACACACAATAAAGCATAACTAAAATGAGGTACGGACAGATAAATTAAATTCACAACAGGTTAAACTTTTATTGTTTAAGTTAATAATTCAAGAACTTTTGAGGTTAAAGAGTCAGTTAACATGCAGCTGGAGACTTTCACTGTCACCCTCTGCTCAGCTTGGTGGCCATCGAGTGCATGGAAGAACAATAGTAAGCTATAGGCACAGCTATAAACAAGACCAGCCTGGGGGGGTGTGTGTACACAGCTATAATGTTAATTGGCACTTTTGAATGATTAGGAAGCACTGACTTGTCACAGAGGCTCATTAGTGGCTGGTGAGTTATGATAGGGCCAACCCACCACCACCACAGTGAGCTCAAAATAAAAACAATATTAAGTCAGAGCTGTTTCTACTGTCAACTGCCTCTTCCTTCAACAAACAAACAAAAGTAGCTGTATGCAAACAACACACCCAAAAGGTGTATTGCCTAATCTAAGAAAGCTGCAGTTATTCGGATTTCTCTTAAGTTTTGCCAATTCTAAGAACTTGTCTTAAATATTTGATGCCTCACAAGCAGTATCTGTAGGAACTACATGCGTACTTGTTCATACATGTCACGACATCCAAGCTGAGAAACCCTTTAAGGCGTAAGAAACAAAGGTACAAACAGAAGACCTCCTCTATGATCAAAGAAGCAGCTCAATGCATGATATATGTGCTATGAAGCAACCACCATAAGCAACAACTCGCTTTCATCCATCCGCATCACTCATACATGGCTTGTGCAATGATGCCTCTACGACTGGCACCTATGGAACAACAGCTCGCGAGTCCCACCTTTACCAACCATCACACAACTCGTTAATCATCAGCACCGTGGAATGACTCGGGGAGAATGAGCGACCGCAAGGAAAGCCAGACACTGTATGGTTTTTATTATGGAACTTTAAAGAGGTATACAGAGAACAAAGACAGTAGTCCAGAATCTTGGAGACAGCTGAAATGAATATTTATTCACAGTAGCCAAACTGGCAAAACAGTCTCTTACGGAACCAAAAAAGAAAGTATTTAATTAAAAAATAATGAAGTGCTTACTAGAGATGCTAAATTGAACTTAAAGGAGAGACTGCCAAGCTATGCAGAAGATTGTTTGCTTATAGCTTCAAAAGATGCAGTCAATGAGTTTTCTGATCAGTGCATCTATACATAGAGATATAACAGAGAAAGAGTACGTGTGTATGTGCATTTATGCATGTGTCAAATAGATTTATGACACATAACTCACAAAAGCAAACTTACTCAATCTTCTGCACAAATTACGCAATTCAATAGAATTTATATAACACATCCAGCAGATCGGTGGCACCAATTTCATCCACGTCAATGCCATCCCTCCTCTGCAAATGAGCTCTCCCGAAGGAATTCATGTAGTAGGCAGCCGGCCATTAAGTATTTACAACAGATATTCATGTCATCAACCGGCCCCACCAGAAGTGTGAATTCACAGGCAATGCTGTCGGCTATACTCTCTCTTTTTTTTTTTTTCTTTTCATGTATTATTATTTTTTGATAACAAAGAGTGCTAACTGGTGACGGATGAGAGTATTGCTATGGTAACCCATCTCACAAAAGATGTAGGTAAGTCTGAAGGTGCAATTTGAACGGCATATACACCACAGAAATGTAAATGTCTGGAACACCAGAATCAGGTCAATTATAATTATAGAGAATAGTGATTTATTGACGGTACAGAGCAACCGACCAAACAGTCCTGCCATCCACCCTAACTGATAGTCGAATTAGCCCGTGAGATTACATAACTAGAGCTATCTAATTTAATTAAATGGACAGAATGATGTTCTTGCTAGGAATTAAAGATTGCTGTCTCCTCTTTAAATTGCTGCTGGTAAAAATAGACTCTCCAGGCTCCTTGTTTTTGCCACTATCCTTTGCTGGAACCTGAGACCCTCTGTGAGGTGGTCTCCTCATTAAGCCTCTTGTGTGGTAATGCCACCATCAGACTCATGACCAGAAAGAACTTCAACTCTCTCCAGTATGCTACACTGTTATTGTTTTTTGGGCAACCATAATTCAATTTTTGAGGGATGGTAGTAAAGACATCTTTCCCAGGTTGCTTCAAAAACATTTTAGTCACCCGAGTGTGAATTGTTAAATAAACTAACAGGAAATCACTATTATTGTATCACACTCCTTTCAATCACTCCTGTTTATCCGGCTACTTCACATCCGTGTAAAGAAATGAGAAGAGAGACCGGAATAGTCTGGGGGTGCAGAAACTCACTTGGAGGAGTAATGGAGTCAGTCAGTTGGGGATTGTGTGGGGGTCAACATGAAGCTAAATGAACGCCATGTGTTTCGCAGTGTGGGGGAAAAACAAAAGGAGGGGAAAATGAGAGAAGGTGGAGTGTGGGGGAGAGATGGAACAAAGGCAAAGGAATAAAAGGGAATGGAATGTGGAGGGGACAAAATTAAGTAAAGAATGTTGGGGGTGCCACACGGGGGGTAGTGGAGGGTGCAGGGTTGAAAGAGGCAAGCATTCCTTCTGAGGAAAGGTTTTATGATGTTTTTCTCAAGTGATTTGGGAGGGCCTGGCACAACACATAAATATGACATCTCACTTCTCCACGTACTCGTGCTTTTACCCATATGTTCATTTCATCTTCTACACTTACGACCAGAGATCAACAGACCTCCAACACGCAGACGGCCTCAGTAAACACTTCAAAGTGTAAAGTTAACAGTCTTCTTTTGATTCCCTTTCTCTTTCCAGACCACTTCAGAGCATTTAGGTGGTCCTTAAACCAAACCGCTGTCTTAGCTTGAACCCATTTATTCAATCACTGGCCGGGTGTGATCCAATTAATCTACTACAGTGTAGATAGACTCCAGTCATATTTGCAAACTAAATGTACCATGAGTGATACGGCATGGCATTGAAACTCCAGGGCCCTCAGTCTTGAGCTAATTGTAATTTCATCAAAACAGTTGCAACAGAGACTACCAAGAGTATGAACAATAATAAATGAATCAATAAATATAAATTAAAAAAAGGGGAGAAAATAGAAAGAGAGAATATGAGAATTGGTGACGAAATTTAATATCTCTTGTCTTTAATTGCCAATAACAGAAACCCTATCATAAAAAGGAGGAATTTGGGTGCCCAATGACCTCCTGGTGACTGTTACAGTACTTCATACACATAGAATGCTAATATTTCTATTGACTGTAATGTCCAGACTGTTTGATGCACATGCTCACTAGCAAGAGAGGCTCAAAAACCAAACACTTGTTGCTGGAGTTACAACAACTGTAAGTTCTTAAGGACAGCTGAGAAGACAACGGCAACAACAAGAAACTCTTCAAAGGACAGTCAACAACACAGGAATGTCAAACTCTAACTTTCCCTTCTTACAACAAGCCAATAAGCCGTTAAAGAGACAGATTTAGCTAGCAATTTACGAGATGCCTACTGATTACTCTGTACTATTTTTCAATTCGTTGCATATATTGTCCAGAGTTTTGACAGTGCAAATCTTACAAACTGCGAGCACAATTTCAAAGCTTACTTACAGCTGGTTTCTTCAAGTCCAGTCTGCATGTGCTATGAAAGTAGCAGTTTAGAAATGCATACATGTAGTCGTGCATACCTCCAGATAATGAATGCTAGTTGCAGGCAGCAGGTCAGAACAGGCAGTTCTTGCTGCAGGTAGAGGGTATACATGAATGCGAACAGGCTCTGAGACATAAAAAAGTGTTGGGATATGATGCAAGGGAGTGGTCGCTCAGCTATGGAGGTGGGGGCGGGGACTAAAGTGCTATATGGGATGTCACAGCATACAACAACACCAGCTATTAGACCCCCTCCCCTACCCCCCTGTAGGAACTGGGATGTCCTCCATACCTCCTCTGCTGGCACCAACCAATCAGGAGACACACACAACCAGAGAGGGAACCTTTGCTCCTCCCTCCTACTTCCTGTGTGAGTACTCCTATCTGCCACTTGGTGCTCTTTCCTTACTGCCATCACCAGCCACAGGAAACATACCGCCCACAGTTTCTGCTGTCTGTCTGACTTAGTACTTTCATAGCCCCCCCCCCCCCCCAACTCAATTGCAGTTGTTTCTTTCTATAATATCACTCTCTTCCTTTAATTCACGTATTAATTCTTCATCCCACCCTGCCCCACCCCCCCAAAAGAATAAAGTAGTTAAATGTTTGATTCCCATGCGTGTAGTAAGCTGTACATAATTGGTCTAGACTCTCTCTAGCACGGTTTATTCATTAATAGTTGGATGAAATGGTGAGTAATATTAATTAATTAATTAGTCCGGTTAAACCAACAAAAACTCTCTTGATTATAAATTTTACTAACATCTATATAGTTCTTTCAAAGCTACAATGCACACTCAGGCAATACTAGAGAAAAGTATTCAATGGATGGTTCTAATTTAGCCATGCATACCTAGATCTGACTGCCAAGACCTCCACATTAGAATAACCAATCCTAGTCCAACACATTCATTGATTACAATTCAAACTTATTTTCTCACTAGCTTTAAGATCCAATAAAAACAAACAAACAAACAGGAAATGGTCACTGTCCATTTCCTATGCACCACTTCCTATGCACCACTTCCATGGTAACTAACAAATAAACTCTCAAAAAATATTCAAAGGTTCCCTCTGCCTACACGCCTGATGATGAGACTTGCCATAACTATGAATATCACACTTGACAGACACGATACCTCTCAACTCTTAACATGATGAACAGTATCGTAAACAAAAAATGCTTTGCTCCAATATCATTGCCTTCCCTAAAATGCAATTGGAAATTTGTATCTCATAGTCACATTGCATCTTAAAATTTTCTCCTTTCAATTGGTCACTAAACAGTTACTTCTGTATCTAATGACTTCTTTCAATTATTGGCTACTTCATAGGAAGACACTTTCTGTCTAAACAAAAAGATTGTGTTGAGCCACAAGCAGTGACTGTAACAACTCTATCAAAGGGCTCAGTTCTTTGAGGTTTATAACTCTGAATCAGAAATACAATAAAAGCAAAAACTTCTGAACTACTTCTGAGTCCTTGGCTTCCTTTTACAACAAGAAGAATGTTCCTCAACTAGACTGCAGTATCTTCCGATGAAACAAACCAGAACAAGCGACTTCAATAGAGGCGGCAAAGGTCCTTTAACATCTGGTGACAACATGGGCATCTTTTATCACTGCCACTTCACAGCAATTACCACTTCCAGTGAACAAGGTGTGAATGGAGGTTCAGGATATGAACGGCTAAGCTACACCCTAAATTGCTTTTACCAGTCCTGATACAGTATGAACAAGGGTCACAGCATATACCAAGACAATGTATTCTCTCAGAATAGAGTTTAAAAAAAAAAAAAAAAAAAAATCAGGTACTGTACATCATTTGTATAATTCATTTCCCGCTAGATGTCTCCAAGGAATCACAAACTGCAATTTGCAGCAACACACCTCCCAGGGCCTACCCACTATAGCTCTACCCACCAACCTACCATTGGATTTCCTAATAGTACTTTTTTTGCTGACCAACAGGATGAATGCTAGACCTGCACTACCAGTTCCCATTATGATTATTTTACATATCCCAGTCAGCTGCTGTGGGTGGCTAGATATGTATATACCCAAGTACAGAACTATCACTAACTAATAGAGGGTGTGTGCTGGTTAAAAATTGCTACTGATGGAGTGTTATGCAACCCAACACAAGATGTCAGAGATTTACGGTGCATTCCAGTGAATTTCAAATAATATGAATCAGTAGTCTCAACATTTCCTTTTATTATAGCAAAACAAGCCAATTATAAAGAAAGGCTATAAAAACGATTACTATTCTATTTCTTTATTTAGCTGTAAATTAAAGATGTACAAATACAATCACAAGCTGTGGAGGTGGGACTTCTTCATTATGAAAAAAAAAAGAAAAAAAGAAAGAAAAAAGGGCAGGGATAAATCTTAGAATCAACATGCACACCAGTACTGATAACTCATGAAGCACTATATATAGTTTGAAGACAACTATTTCAACAGGTACATACCAGAGGTGATGGAATTAGCACTCCCACTCACACAGGAAGTAAATAATTTTTACACCTAGTAGCTATGCATGCTGAGAAAATTCAAAAAAAAATTATGCTAGTTACAAAATGCTTGCAGTCTAATGAAAACTTTCTAGTCTAATCTATAATAGTACTACATAAGCCGGAATGCCGGAATTATTCAAAGGCTCTATTCCCAGGCACGAAAATCTTAATTCCAACTACAAAGAGCTCTCGTGCACATGATACTAGCGTCAAACCGACCACACCTTCACTTTATCCTGGAGCACCAAGAACCCATATGTACCAGGCTGGAATGCCTGGCATCTAAGTCCTTTTCCTTTGCCTCTATTTTTGTTTAAATCCACCAATGGTTGGACCGCCCCACCGTCGAGGGAAACTACCAACACGCACACACACAGAAACCTCTTCCGTTGATCTTTCAGACACAGTTTAAACTTTCATGCCATGATTTTAATTATTGAGTGTTCCTCATGATTTTATCAAATTAACAATGCACAGGCAAAACATCAGGACAGCATGCCATGAACAGCCATAAACATTATAATAATAACACCATAATCTGGATGCAAACATGTACTCTGGACTTAGTAGTGCAGTCAAGTTCAGAATGATACGCACTGAGAAAACATCATATAATTGAATAAAAGCCTTAACAAACTCTAATGTGTAATGATGCACACTTCAAAGATGCAGCTTAATTATTTAGACATGCATTAATTAGCATTTCCCATACCAAAACCTGTTACACTTGCCATACCTCCATATTTTGACTGTCATACGTGTCCGCGTCAGTAGAACCAGATTCTGCAGAATCTGGCAAATACCCTTCCTCGGGCCCTCCCCCAGTAGTTCTGTCCCCTCTCCTTCTATCCAAGTCTCTTTTATCCACGTCTCTCCTCCCGAGTTCACGCAATTCTCTCCTGTCTCTGCTGTCGAGCGCTCGTCTGCTTTCCAACTCTCTCCCGTCCAAATCTACTCTACTCAAATTTCTCTCTTCAAGGTCTCGCCTTTCCAACTCCAGCCTATCAATGTTTTGCCGCTCGAGGCCTCTCCTATCTAGGTCTTTCCGAGTGATATCACAGTTCCCTTCTGGTTCGCTCTCCCTGCTGGTCTTTCTGCGCTCACTGTAGTAGGCTGGGTATGGCAGTTTCCTGGAGCCGCGACCTCTGTACTCAACGCCAGAACTTGATGAGCTCAAACTGACTCCAGAGTAATCTGGCAATCTGTCGTGGCCTTCACGATAGCCTAACCAACACACAAACATTCGTACACACTGACATCCCACCCCGTGCAGTTCATTACCTCCCACCTTCTTGATGTAACCTAGAGTCAGAACCTTAATTACAGCTATGACTAAATTAGGAAAAGCTAACAGATGGTTCAAAGGACTTTATATGAATACTGTTGAAGTTTTGGTCTAGATGCATAAATAAAAGAAAAAGAAAAAGAAAAAAAAGAAGAAAAAAAAAGCAAAACAAGGAGCATGCACAGCAAGAAATCAACTACACAATCATAACAGCAAAATAACCAGCAACAATGTACTCCCACAAGCTCTCTCTAAATTGCAATATTTGTATCCAGACATATCAGTTTCTATTAAGGTCCTAGTTGTTTACACAGCAGCACTTCATTATGGTTGAAGCTCAAGAGTTGCACATAACTTAACAAAGCCACTTACTGCCACCATAAAGCTGGAGGGCTAGACTGCAACCATCACAAACAAAATGCTCAGGGTTTTTTTCATTATTTTTACAAGTGGTACAACTAGGACCAGGCTCAGCTTATAAATAACCATGACGCCGCCCTTCACTGCTCCTCATAAACATACCAACTCAGTAAATCCAAACGTGCCAAACACTTCCTTATGATAATTACACTGAATAATTTCTCACCCCACTCCATTTATAAGCTGTGCCCGGAGGTCAGCCTTGATACTTCGCCTACTGAAGAATTCTTAAACACAGGTAGGAGAGCTTTCAGGAAAGCATACAAGCACGATTAGAATTTTGATCGTACGTCACCAAAGAATAGCGACTTTGTGTGAGTAGCTGCAAATTCCAGTAGTAGTACGCAGCACTCCGCATACACTTGTAATACACACACACATACACACACCTTCTACACGGGATACGCGGCTCTTCGAATCCCCCAAGGCTTAGTGCATGCGCAGTAACGCGTGAAAGAATTTTTACAAAGCGAACCCGAACGGCACCCAGAACAAATGCCAGGTGAACATCAACGGTGCTTCAGCTTATTAAAAATTTCACGCTACAGTTTAGTCCCAGCTGGCAACAGTGCTCTCATTCTCCACCCTTACCTCACCAACCCAAGTCCATTAAAAATAAATAAATAAATGAATTGGAAGATAAAGAAGTAAATAAAATGTATGAATTGATAATAATAATGCTAATAATAGCAATAACAACAACACCATCATTAATAATAATAATAATAATAATAATATAATAACTAATAATAATATAATAACTAATAATAATATAATAACTAATAATAATATAAGATAATATAATAACAACAATAACAATAATAATAACAACAATAACAATAATAGTAACAACAATAATAATATTATTATTATTAATTGCTACTGATTGCTCAAAAAAACTCACAAAAAGTGTATTATTATCCAGTGTTTAGCACCAGATAAGCAATGTATATATCATATGAAGTTCTGTGCTTCAAGCAAACTAAAACAGTTAAAAGCTTTTATATCCAATCACAACAGCTAATTAATCATTTTCTTAGCTAATTATAAAACAATACAAACTTGTCTTCCATGTTTATATAAGACTAATAATGACAAGATAAAACATTCTTGCACTAACAGGAACTCCTGCTTTGGATATAGCTACTAATTCTTACACATCTTAATATTATATTAGCACAGTTTGTCCCCTTAGTAAACCATCAAAATAAGTTTTATCTTGTACTGTATTAATTAATAACTTGTAGAGTAGAAGCTACTTACTATTCACTTCCACTTTCATCAACCATATTTTAAAAATGATTTCAGCATTAATAAATAATAATATTTTGTTCACATTGATAAATATTGACTCACTTATGTGTGTTTATTAAAGTGTTACGTAGAAAATTGGGGGGGGGGGGGGAAACGTTTTGCTATGTGCTAATATCAAACTTATATAATTTACTATTAGCTTGCTGCCCTAAGTATTTAGCATGACTAAAATTGTCAACCCTTTCAACCTCACAAATAAATTATAATGCAACACCTTAGTAAGGTATCACAATTCATTGTCCAAAGATTTCCAGTTTTCTGATCCTTTTATCACTACACATAGGAAAAGATAGAGGGGAAAGAGGGGAACTGAAAATAATAGAAAAAGAAAAAAAAAAGGCTATTCCATAAAAATGCAGTCACTCACATATAATTGGACTCACATATAATTGGAGCAGCAGATATGATTAAATTTTACTGACTCTGCCCTTTGCATGCACGACAAACCATCAACAACCTGCGACACATCCCACCAACAAGTTCTATGCATAGCCTAAACTAACAAAACTCACGACAGCACATTTAAGTGCATCCATAATAGGATATCATGATCTTAGAATATCTCAGCAAATATCAAAAGAGGCGTGGTAGCATTACCATGGCTGGAAATCAAATCTCCACCATACAGACTAAATATTCACAGAAAGACGATACAACAAGGAATGCAGACGGGAAGTTATATTAATAGGACTATAGAATTCAGGAAATGATTGACTATTTGGGAGCCTTCCAAGTTTCTTTATTGTTTATTGTGGAAACACACACGACAATGGAAGTTGTAGTAATTAGCTCAAACAACTGCACCATAATAATGATGAAAGTTGGATCGCCTAAGGACATAACATTTCAATGAAAAAACCTTATACATGACAGGTATTAAAAATAGAAATATAAATTATATAAAGCCAGCTTTATAAATATGGATTGGAATGGACACAACTTCCCATTTCTTAAAAAATAAGAAGAAGATGCTTGGTTACATGACAGATGTATTCACAAGGAATGTCCAATGTGTGATGAAGTCATGCCTTCAGGGCAGACCGTGGGAAGCTATAAACTCAGACAGCCGGAAAGAGGAGGTACACTAGACTGGTACATCATCAACAGGGAGAAGAGAAGGCATTCCAAGCACCATTGAGTCACTCCTGGCACAGGTCACCCTCCATCAGACAAGACAAGACACATGGCTAGGCAGGCCAAGACAAGGACCATCCATCATCAGTGCCACCATGAGCTAGGACACTTCCTCCCTACACAATATTACATATATACATATAATTATGTATATATTGCATATATATATATATGTCTTGGTGGCATTAGCATCTGGCTTGACTACAATGAGCTTACCTGCAAAGTATTGCAAGTTACAGCTATGTATCTTTCATAAAGAATGATGAATTAATAGATTATAAGACACAAGAAACAACAGCAACTAGGCATATGGCAACAAACTGGAGAAACACAACAACAGCTTTCTACACTTCATATAGTCAACCCTTATTTCTTCTGATGATTCAAATATAGAACCAATCAAATTGCTTGCATGTGATCAGCCACTACACTGAGGAATGGTTAATATACTACACCCTGTATAACATACATACAAACACACATAATTTTCCAGTGATATCAACACCAAGAACTAAATTGTAAAATGGAGCAAAGGAATTTTTAACACTTAATTCTTTAATCGAGGAATTCTCAACAGCTGATTTTTGGGCCACGATGCTGACCTATGCCAGTGTCACCAGATTGTATCTACTACAAAGAGAACAACTTGTCGGAAACAGATTAACAAATTGTGAATGGGCAAGGTCATATCAAATATGCTGTAAACAACCGGAGGTCACTTAAACTGATAAAGTGCTGCCCACTCTGCTAATAATAGTAACAACAAAAATAACATTAAAAAATAGCAAATTAGACACTCAAGTTGGAGAAAGGCACTTGAAGTTTACATTAGAATTACAAAATTCATAGGCAGATTTTACAGAGATATGTTGCTAAGCAAACCAATTAAAGGTCCGTTTACAAATTTCCCAACTATCCCATAATAAAAATTTGATCAATAGCACTCAATATCACACTGGATGTAACAATTAATGAAAGAATAATTAGAGGGGATATTAAAGAATGCATTATGGGTATTTATTCTCCTATCTCAGTTACTGTTTATACAGTGTAATTATTCCATACCCTCTGGTACTGTTCAAGTTTCAAATACTGGAGACCACATATTTTCATGCTTCAGTGTAGCCAATATGTTCCGAAGTAACCAATAGCTATTTAAATGCCCCATTCCTGACCCTATTGGAGATGTGAAGTCATTAGCAATTGCAAATGTCCCATTCCACTTCTCGTCACAAGTGGTAATAATGAACTTCCTTTAAATAGTGAAATCCTAATTAATGTTAACCAAGAGCTGGTGGTTGCCATGGCATTTGAATAAACCGTAGTCTAGGTCACTAATTACATGAGAGCACTCTCGGAGCCGCCCTAAAACAATAACAATCTTGTAGCACTGACAGAAAAATCCCAGCAATGAGAAGAACCAGCCACATGTTCACAATTCATGCCTACTGGCTCAAGTATGCCCAGAATTTTACAAGTTTGGCAAAGTTACAGGCAGTGACCAGTTTTCACGTCCAACATCTAATTACTCCCTCTCTCCCCCCACACCTCTTCGACTGCATGCCAAAAACTCACCTACCCACTCAAACTCCTCCCCCCACCCTCCCTCCATTTCCTTCTCCTACAATAATTGTGTACCTCAGCTATGGGTGTAAAGTGGTGCGTGAGAATGTTGAGTTATGCACTCATTGCCACTTCCCACAGAGATCATCTGAGGACTACTGGAGTTAGACAGGAAGTGGAATGCAAGACTGACACTCTCCACCTCCTCCCACCCATTACTCCTGCGCACACTTCATTACTGTCATTATTCCTGTGACGCACTAGAATACGGCCAAACAGTGGACTGGTGAGGAGTAAATTTCCTCTCCATTTCTGACAAAAATTCTTCCACTAGCAACTGCTCTCTAAATCTTCTCCTAGCAACTACTCTTTGACAGAACTTCTCTCCCTAGCAAACCCTTTTCCCGACAATAAATGTACAAATTAGAGGGAGGGGGGAGGGGGGGGGGGGGGGGGGGGGGGGGGGGGGGGGCCAGAGCTTTTATCCCTCACCAAACTTTAAGGTAGTGGGTGCTTTGCTCCTTTAATCTGAGTTTAAATTTAAGAAGAGCACAATCTTTGATCTGTACTGTACAAATTGAAATCGCAGACAGCTGGGTAGGAGTGATCAACATGATTGAGAAGTCCCGCCTTAACTTCAAGTGTGACTACAACTCATGCATTACATATAGAGAACATTAATTAAGTTTTATTCTTTTGGAAAAACTTTGTTCAAATGAATGGTAGAACAACAACAACAAAAAAAAGACTCTAGAGAAGCAATCCTTCCCCAGGCATTGTAATTATATCAGTCAACTTTTAGCTTTTATGAAAGGCTTCTAATCTCTCATTCCATGCGTAGCTGCAGCACACTTCATCCATTCTTTAGCCCGCTGGCTTCAGAACTGCTCCTAGTTGTCCACCTAACAACTTCCAGTCTATCATCTCTGGATTCCTCTGTCACCACTGATGCACGGCCAATGTCATCGTTGATGACTGCAAGCACTTACATACTTACCCTCCCCCCCCCCCCCCCCCCCTCCTCCCCGACAGCTCTGGTCACTGATTGATCATACACGTCCACCATGTGAAGTCACCATAGTGATAAATATCAGAAGAAGGAAGGGGGAAGAGTGAAGGGGAGAGCAAGAGGGTGGGGGGAGGGGAGGGTGGGGGAGAGGGAGGCAATCAATTAAGTGGTATGCTTCTCAATCGATGCAATATCCCTGAATAACCAAATGTCTAATTAATCGAGAGAATAGTGCCAGCAAATTAGCTTGATACCATCGCTAGTAGGAGTAGCTGGAATACTTGGCCACTTATCACACTCCCACCTTGCCTCTATTGACTAGTGCCAGTTCAGCGACTGTTAAGAATTAATTGGGCATGCTATTTAATACAATTAAATTCCAACTGGACACTCAAAAGTCATCAATTATCTTAATTTATGGGGTTAAGTGAGTGCCAAAACCACTTGGATTCCCATTGGCCAGTGACCATGCCACCTGTGGTCCTATACTCAGTATATTATACATACATACACCAGGTACTGTTGAGAGCAACCGAACCACTACACTCACTAAATGGAATTATACTTCAACAAAATATGTCCATTTTAATAACTCACAAAATGTGATGTTGTTGTTCTGTTGTTTTGTTGTTTTGTTTTTCATATCAAGCTGACTAAAATCTATACAATTAATCAAGAATTACTGCAAGAAAACTGTCTAATATATAATTACAATGAGTGTGCTGGGAGCACATGTTTTGCAGGATGGCTACACATCTCACCAGCAAAGATAATGCAACAAATATGGGTACACGTTAGTGATGCAGCATGGGGTATGGTTTTCACTTGAATCACTTGAATCTAACCCACATAAACACTCAGTAAATAGTAGTAGTAGTAGTAGTAGTAGTAGTAGTAGTGATGGTGGTGGTGTTAGTAGTAGTAGTAGTAGTAGTAGTAGGTGGTGGTGGTGGTGGTGGTGGTGGTTGTTGGTATTAGTGGAGGTGTTTAGTTAGCTGCAATCACATATCCACACAACCATTATGCTCTTCCCAACTTGGCTGCATGAATGAACGTGTTGGCTGTGATCTCCACACTATCCTATGGGTTGCAACTTGTCTGCTGAGTAAGTATAATCATGTACTAGAGGTGGGTCAGTCAGTCTGAGGCAACTCTTTTGATCCCAGCAAGGAGATGGCATTGTGGTTAGCTGTGAATATGATTCTTAATGCAGGCAAGATCTCCGTCGCCTGCTCTGTTGCCGATGGGCGGACTTTTATTTGCAGATCTTCAAAGGGTGCACATGGGCTGCCAGGTTGCACTGAATTCCATGTTGTTTGTTTTCCTTCCCGGCACTAGCTCACTTCATACTGCTGGAGAAGGTGCACGTCCATAAAAGGCATTGGGATGTGGTAGGTGTGTCATCTGTTCAATTAGTTTTCAGCTTGTAGTCTGATGTCAGCTAGCTCAGAATCCTCTTTCCCACCATTTTCATGAATTTTAATTGGCATGGTCATATTGACAGAAATTCTAATGCAGTGCATGATCAATTAGCTAAGTGACTGACGGAAACATTATCTATTTTAACCGTATCACTCCTATTTTGATTAATTGACAATGACATTAATAATACCCACCTTTTTAATTAACAATACATTCATTAATTATCCCCCATTAAGTATCCCCCAGACAATTAACTAAGTTATTTGAATAACAATTGTAGATCACACTGATATTCGTGGGCCCTATCTCCCCCCCTACTCCAAACAGTGGCCCCATCCTCCCACTTCAAGTAGTGGCTTTATCCCCTCCCCCCACTTCAAATAGTGGCTTTATCCCCTCCCCCCACTTCAAATAGTGGCTTTATCCCCCCCTCCCCCCTCCCTCCCCCCCTCCCCCATTTCAAATAGTGGCCAGATTCCCCACTCCAAACAGTAGGGCATTTACCCTAAGCAAACTCAAACATCCCACGCGCCTTATGCATATTACTTGCAACTTTCAACTTCACTTTTATAAAATTAAATATTTGCGAACACAATGAGACAGTTACAAGAACACAGAAGGGATTTAATATTGATATGACTGCAGTGGAAATACAGTCTAGACAGAAATAAGAACCATACTGCACATGTCCAGGTTGATTTATCCAAACAGGACGTTTGAAGGAACATTCAGAGTCGAGTCAAGCCCACACAACGCTCTGTAAAGACAGCCTTTCAGCTAATAATAGCCTTATAAACATATCAAATTGCAGAACACTTTCACTGTACTTACATAGCTACCGCTGCCACACAAGAAGATAGGGGGAGATTAGTTGGCAGGAGACTAAGAGATTGAAAATGTGGGACTTTGGGACAGACTTACAACTGATCTAGTGGTAATGGGAAATTAGGTCCAAAACTAGGACTTGTAAGAACATTGCTCTCTTGAGACCTAGTCTGGTGGGTCTTGTGGGTGGGCGGATGGAAACCAAGGTTGGGTAGGAGATAGATTGGGCCAGGGGCTGGAGCTAGACTGGATTGTCAGGTGGAAGACCAGGTTGGGTAGGAGATTGGGCCAGGGGCTGGAGCTAGACTGGGTTGTCAGGTGGAAGACCAGGTTGGGTAGGAGAATAGGACTATGAAAGACAGGGGCTTGCATTAAACCAGGCCCTGGAGATGATATAAGAAGATAAAGTTAAGATTGAGACCGGCCAGGCAAGGAACTGGGATTTGTGCGAGTAATTACTTTTGGTATTCTAAACCAATACTCCTAGAAATGTCAGGATACGACATTATTGTCATCAGTGAAATAACTAAACTAAAAAAAATTTTTTTTGTATTAATCTCAAGAGTGATTTTAAGTTTCTTACTCTTAGTTTTATGGAGTTCTCTGGCTACCATCCATTCCCACACACATCCTTAATCGAACTCATTACAAATATACTTACCTTACACAGACTGTACACACACAAAAATATTTTTTTAAATTCCAGGTGCTAATTCGTGACTTCAGCTAACCTTGGTAAATGGGTAAAGGGTTATCAATAGTCATCATCCTACAGGCATAGAGTATTTATATAATTTATACCTTTAGCATCATCATCATTGTCGTTGCTTTATTATTATTATTATTATTATTATTATTATTATTATATTATTATTATTATTATTATTATTATTATTATTATTATTATTATTATTATTATTAACAGTACACACAGTATGTGGTATTATATACAGAGCATTACAAACGACTGACACAAATCAATGACTTTGCAGTTTAAGTTGGTTCGTAGAAGAGGTCAGTATCCAGCAGTAGTCCACCCTATAATAAAGTATAAGTTCATTATCAACATGAAACACTTAGAGAGCAAGCGAGCTTAAACATTTCTTCTTGGACAGAGTAAGCTAATTGATAATAGTATTATATTTTGTGTAGCTATAAAACTGATGCTTGTGTGTTACCACACTCAGGATTACAATACTGAAAAAGCTAGTATCATTTGACATCTCTCGTCTGACTTGCTCTCTCTATATACTCACAACTATCTACCTTATAGTGAACAAGAGTAGGCTCCACTAACTTCAAACCTTTAAATACAACAGGGTATCCCTTTCCAGCTGCCTCTAAAGAAAGAAATAAGACACTATACAATAAATGATATAACAGTTTCTGCAAATGCATTATCAAACTTCCAAGTATTTATACATTTCACTTTAATTGTACAATAATTGTAAAAGTATACCAATTTTAACTTCCTTGCACTCTACCCCACATTTCCTCCACTTCCTAGCTTCAGGATTTTTTTGTTGTTGTTGTTCTTGTTTTGTTTTTGTTTTCAGATATCAAATATTTTTGTATTACAAAAATCAACATTTTTTTTAACTTACCACGCAAGGTTGGCAGGGCATGGTTTTTAAGAAGGTGGAAAGCTTTTGTCAGTTTGTTAATTTTATTGTACTACATGAATAAAGCATAATGATAAAAATTAAAAAAAGCCCCGTAATTGCCATCTGTAAGTGCTTACATTAATTTCTCCAATATTGGATGTCAGCTTTTTCATGGTCATTCTACAGGCACACCAACAATAACAACAACAACAACAACACAACAGTAACAATAACAAAATGTTAGCAACATCTACATGGAATAAATTCATTTGCAAATATACTATTTTAATTAGAGAGATAATATTAATATGCATTTCATGTCAGCCTTTCATAGCACGAACAGAACAGCTGCACCTCCCAACTGGACTTACTGAATTTCTGATATATTTGCAGTCAGTGACATTGTTGTGTTATCAGTGAAATTCTGAGCACTGAAAATAGCATTAAGAGTGGTATTCTAGAACAGAATTTTGATAGCAATGATAAAAGTATTACAATGTATACATATGATTCAGTCATTCTTGGCTGAAATAATTATAATAATAGCAAATTTTCTAGTTCTAAGACAGGTGATAGAGTATTAAGAGTATTAGTCATTTTGTGCCACAATCTCGTCATCTTCTGTTCTACCATGGGATGTGTTCTGCCACAGGATCTCTCTGCAGCTGTGCCTCTATCTACTGAAGCTATATTCTAGTTGTAGCAGTCATTAACGGATCCAGTGAATGTCAGATCAAAAGCTAGTCATTTATCTGGCATAATGAAAGGATTAATTATTATCATATTGCTCAGCTCAGCTCAACAGCTCTGTCTGATTTCATGTAATTCCATCATTACTACTCCAATATAAATAAATTCAATATTTTTTTTAACTTGTAGTAGATAAACTATGTGTAGATATAGTTTAGTAGAGTATTAGTCCACAACACTAATACTCTACTAAACTATATCTACTACTAATTTAAGTTAAAATATTGAATTTACTTGTTCATCTCTATCTAATGTAACAACTAGAAATCAAGTTGCTGATTGATTAGGGTGTGTGCCAGTAATAGTAGCTGTCTTGGTATGAAGTTGTCCCTTACCACGTTCATTGTGAAAGCCAAAGATAAGCTCTCCTTTTCTGTGTGGTTGACGTAAACATCAACAGCAGCTGGAATTTTTAACACAGCTCCTGTGCTATTGAATTTCACAGTTGGTACTTTCAATGCTCTTGCAGTCATAGTCAAGTTGTGGTAGGGATACCTGTGAAATAGCTAGAGACATACACAACAAGTGTCATTACGCCTTTTTATTTCCTTTTAAATGCATCAACATTGTTACTACATGTATATGAGATAAAATTGCACTACTATGAAGTCAGTGTTTGCTATGTTTACATATGTATGTATCCTTAGAATAAACTTTTTATTTAAATTTCATGATATTTTTTATATTAGCTAACAACTTCAGTCAGTACTAATGCTTGAGGAAGTTGGAAAATTTATTTAAAAAGGAGTACTCACAAAGCTAGTTTCTACCCTGACAGTAGGCATTGTGTTGACCCCCACTTATATTCAATGAAACAGTTCTTCAAACCTGGACTGCACATGTTCAATACTCAAGGGAAGCTTTTAATGACTTACCTGTGGGATGACCAGACTAAAGGTGCTAGTATCCAGCTTGAAAAATGAGTCTTCCTCAACAACCTGGCACAAAGAAATGTTAGGGCATAACGAAAAAGCACACATACACACAATACACACACAAACACTCACACACATAATCACATGCACTGAGTAATTTTAATACATTAATACAAGGAATCAATGTGATATGTGGAAGGGATCAGTTAAAATTGACACAACAATGACCACTGCATGGCACGGTTCACCTATTTGCTAAACAGCCGCAAAATTTATCACATTGTAAACCACTTACATTGTAATTACTGAAGTTGTATACTAACTTTCCTCCTCTCTTGTAGACCATGGCTGCTCTGTTAACTATAGTCTCTGTCACCCACAAGCACACCATCTTTTCCCTGCAGTGTCCAGCTTCCTTCAATGGGGGAACAGATATTTGCTCTGGTGAGGGAAGAATGTCAGGAATGTGTTTAGAATGAATACCAACCTAGAGAATATGCAGACAGAATTAAACAGTGGAACAAATTCTGCTTGTTGTGAATAATCATAAAATCTTGACAGTGTATTGTTTGTTGTGCATAACCAATACTGGAGGCACTGGGGATGTGTTTTATATGACACACATGCAGTATAAATTGGACCACTAAATCGCAAGTAATAGAGTAATGCATCCCACTCATTGTTTTTGCCTCAGAATATAAAAGAAGTCTTATTAGTTCTAGCATTACATGAAAAGCTATTAGCTATTAATATACAGTACTCACACTCTTTGAGGCTTACTGTCAGTTCTAAAATAATTTTGTCCTTGAGAAACATTGGGTCTTGGGCTAATGCCAAACTCATCTCCGCAAACTCATCTAGTTTGATGGCTGCAATGAAGACATTTAATAATAGAAATAATGCTGTTATTACAGCAGCCAAGTTAATTGCAATAAACTTTTTAATCTACAGTTTACATTACTTACTAATTGTATACGACCAAATAATAATACAAAGGCAGACATAATATAAACCTTTTAGGCTAGGCAGTATGGAGTTCAAGGTGGGTGTTAGCAGTTGATTTATGGCTCCACATCTTGAACGATTTTTGCTTGAGAAAAAGTCAAGTAAATGAGCAAAAATTGAAATCCACTTTTTCCTGTAAAGAAAATAATGTTTACAGAAGGAATTGACAAGAAAACTTTGTTAATATTGTAAAATGTTTGGACTAAATTTTCTGAATGCACTTTTTGTTTAACACAAATTCATCACTTCAAAGATTGTGATACTGACCCGTCTTTTCCAGCTATATGAAAAGTTTCAAGTGTCATTAAACATTTGGTAATTTTAATAGCTGGCAATCCTTCATCTCCTTTCTTTATTGCTGCTACCAAATGTAGCTTTGATCTGATATTGATGTATGGAGATTGTTTGTTTATGGTCAAGTACAATTTTGCATTCAGATAAGTTTGTAGGTTTAAGCCTGTTTTGTGGTCGGAGAAAATAGAGAAATTCTGTAAGTTGAATCTACAAAAGTGAACACTATACAACAACAACAACAACAACAACAACAATGAAATGAGTTTAACGTGCAGTGATTTCTGAGTTCCATATTATTATCTATGTCTTTTTAAATTGGCATGTCATATTAAAACAATGAAATCAATACTACTAGAATTTACAGTACTTACTAGAATTTACAGTACTTACTAGTCAATCTTTTGTGACAATACATAGTTTGTGATTGCACCAGGACCTATCTCACTCACTGCAAACAGACACACAATGGTTAACGACAAGCTGGAAGACTCGCTGTAGAAGATTCATCTTTTTACATTAAGTTATTCTCATTGTTCCATATTATAAACAATTTTGAATTTCTCTACAGTAATAACTTCAAAAAGCTATAAAATTACTTCTAAAACTTTGCTAAGTGACTGACTTACAATAATCCAATCCTTTCCCTGTCACTACAACTCTAATGGTTGACTGGTTGCCTACCATCAGACATTGCCTAATGAAGGAGGAAGTAATGATGACAAAGAGAACAACAATTTTCATATCTTGAGGTAACAGTAGTTTCTTAGTGCTACAGTGAAGCTTCATTTAGTAGTGGTGAATTTCGTAAGTGGTTCAATAGTTATAGCATTGGGTGCATGAAAGCCAAAGTACTGTTTACATAAATATTTGATGTTGTTGATATAAGTATGGTCATGATGGTTTGATGTTTTGTAAAAGTGACTTCTTTGTATCCACATAATCTATGGAGTAAGGAGTCCCAAATTAGTCAAGTTTTCAAATGTCAATAGCAGTCTGAATGAAATCTCAAGAGGAAAGTGGACCTGTTAATACATGTAAGATAAGTCCCCTAATCTTTGATGGCAGAGTTTTCTAAACCACCTGTATTAGACAGAAATGTCCAAACATCGCCTATTTTATGAGTCACAATAGTGCAAAGCATTGACTTGAGATTTTTTACATCTCAACTTTGTACCCAAGCCCTCGTCAGCAAAATGAAGGCCTGAATATTAAACCAAATAGGAAATCAAGCACAAGAAATTAAACATTTGAAAACGTTTATATCTTTAGTTGTAATAGTGTAAAATCTTCATTCCCCATGCAAATCAGGTAGCTAATTCTTATACATGACTGTTGTTGAGACTTTGAATTCTAAATTCCACATGAACTGAATCTATAATAACACATGGTTTATGACAAGTCTATGGAAATGAATAGTGAAAAATAGTTCACATCTTCTCAAGTGATTTCATAGTTGAAATCTGTCCCCAGTAGCAGACCACCCTGTAATACACAGAAGAGCATGATAATGAGAATGAGGATTAGCTATCTCACCCACAATATGGGGTGTGGTCAAATTAGAACATGTATGAAAAATGGTGCTGTTAACTAAAAACAAATTTTAATAAGCAATGACCTAAGATTGATGTGACTGTTGTCTGCATGGTTCTGCCAACTAAAACTTCCAGCCATTAGTTAACTACAATAATATCCAGCTATTTTAATTAACTAACTATAACCAAAATTAACCAAGTGGTATTTGCACGGTCTGATTTAAAACAAAACACATGAAGTAGCTGCAATAGTTAGCTAAAACTCCTGAATAAAATTAGCAATCGATTCTAAATAGCTAATTCCAGAAAAAATATAATTATATTATAGCTATAATTTAGATAATTTTTAGTAAAAACAATGACTAAAATAACTGCAACTTTAACTAGAGTGCAGAAAGTAACAGAATTAGCTATAACTAGTGATGTGCTTGAGCATGAGTGAGCCTATGCACAAACAAAACACTTCAATTATTAGTCCATTTCTAAAAGTATAAGTATGTAGTTGTTGTGACCAATACTTTAGCAATACAAAACTAATTTCTTACCTCAATTCCCTGAGTACTGGTATTCTCTGACTATCTGAATTACCAGTAGATTTTGACAACAAACATTCGAAGCTACTAAAAAGGTCAAATTTTAAATTACGTCTGGTAAAGGGTTCAATACCATAGTAACCATTCGCCATAACATTTTGCGACTTGAAAAAACAAGAAGTTCTAAAGAATTACTGCACAGTGTTGAGTCACAGTCAGTTTTTAAGACCTACGTGTATCTTGTGTGATTCAGAAACAACCTAATATGAAGGGGTAAACAATTAATTTCCTTGAATGGTACTGGATCGCTAAACCAAAAGATTCTGTTTAGTGGAGGTATGGGAAGGGGTAGACCACGAAGCAAACACAAAATGTGAGGGTCAAAGTACAAATATCCCTGGTTTTCAATTGTTACCCCTGAGAGTGTTTTGCTCGCTTACCAATTATTAACTTTCACAACTAAATTGGGAATGTCCTACATTCCTTTCCCCCTCAACTTACTTTGAAGTAAGTTAGATTTGGCTCCACAAATGTCAGATTAGGTATCAGCTTTATTCCGTAGCCATGCTTTGTTTGTTCTGCATAAAATAAACAAGCTCTAAAGTAAACAGTTTCTCAAAAGTAGCTTCTATTACCCACTAACACATTCAGTACAGAAACATCAACACAGTCCACACCCACCCACAGAGTTTAGATTCATTGTTCTACATTAAGGAATACTCCACATGGAGTTGACTGTTTAATTACTCCACAAGGAGAGTTCAGATCACTCCACATGGAGTTGACTGTTCAATTACTCCACAAGGAGAGTTTAGATCACTCCACATGGAGTTGACTGTTCAATTACTCCACAAGGAGAGTTCAGAATAACTCCACATGGAGTTGACTGTTCAATTACTCCACAAGGATAGTTCAGATCACTCCACATGGAGTTGACTGTTCAATTACTCCTCAAGGATAGTTCAGATCACTCCACATGGAGTTGACTTCAATTACTCCACAAGGTTAGTTCAGATCACTCCACATGGAGTTGACTGTTCAATTACTCCTCAAGGAGAGTTCAGAATCACTCACTGTTCAAGGAAGGGATGAGGTGCTCTTTAATTAGTTTGAACACCTTGATGAGTTTGTTGATTTTTGTATACTGCACAGTACAACAACAACAAAACAATAATAATAGTAATAATATAATGGTGGATAAAAACACAATGAGCTAGATGTACTAAGTTAATGAGCAGTTAGTGACATCATCACTACGCAATGACCTCTAGTCTTCATGTCCATGGATATAGTTACAATATTTGAGCCACAACTTCAGTTGTACTACACTACATAGTATCTTTCTGTTTCACTCTCTCAGACTAGCTAGTTTACTTACATCTATGAAATCAATGTTTGATCTGTTGTCTGATACAGACATTCTAGAGTCATAGAATAACACAAGAATAAATGCAATGATCTCACAATACTCTAGTATTGACTGACTCGACTTCAGTAGCATTGGCAGTGACGGTGAACGTGGTCTTGTTGTGAGTTACATTAGCCACGCCCACATAGGCTTTAATACTGGTAGCCTAGTACAACACAAATATATTTGATTATAAGGTTGTCTGTCTATACCTAGTCAAACAAGTCTTATCCAGGAAAAATAATATCAACTTAATAAAATAATTTTTTGTCTTTATTTTGAGCCTAGCTTAGCATACTAATATAAAATAAACCATATAAATGCCATCACTGCTGTACACTTATTCTTTATCCTAGCATAAGCCTAGTAGCTAAAGATGCGTCACCAAAAAATGGGATTGATTTTTCAATTGTAAGTAGATTACCCTAATTGGTGACTAGACTCACAACTCTCATTGTGAAGGCCACTGGAAAGATATTCTTTGCACTGTCATTGACATAGACATCAATGGCAGCTGGAATATTAAACATGGCATGTGTTTCTGTGATATTCACATGTGGCACGTCCTTCACAGCCCTCACAGTCAGGGTCAGCGGTTTGTCAGGATACCGATGGAAGAGCTATTGAAAGGATAATGTTCATCAAGACTATAACTTTAGGTTGCCATTGGAATAGAGTATGCAACAAATAATGGCATTAATAATTCACTCTTTCATGACTGAAATAAGAAAGATTTTCTCTGTTGACAAGGGCAATAAGTTTTGAATTCTTGCCATAATCCTTGCTCTTTTTGAGCAGCTTTCATAAGAGGACTTTGGCAACAATGTGAAATATCAGGTTAATGGCACTAATACCATAACTGATGCACTGTGTGCATGACTCACCTGAGGTACAACTAAACTAAAGGTGCCTGTGTCCAGTTTAAAAAATGATTTCTTGATCTTTTTCTTTAAGTCATCGTCATCCTCCACCTGGAGATGTTAACAGTTAGTTATTCCATGTAGCATAAAATAAATTATAGTATCAACCTTGTATATAACAGCTCACAGCTACGTGTCAGTTAATGTGGTACTGGTCCACTCTCTTCGCAAATATACTATACCGTCTTAATCATTAATGTATCTTTAAAGAAATTAAATACACATAATCTTACTGTATTTTCAGCGTTAAAGACATACAGTTTTCTCTATTTTTAGTGATAGCAAAGACATATAATATTATTGTATATTAAAGACGTACAACTGTATCTATAGTAACTAAAGACATAATCTTACTGTATCTTCAGTGATATTAAAGACTAAGGCTCCAGCTCTCTTGAAGACAAAAGATGCCGAGTTTGCCACATACTCAGTCACCCACATACACACCATCTTGTCTGCACAGTCTCCAGCATTAAATGGAGGGAGAGGAGTACGTGCGAAGGGCGGCTTCATGTTTGGAATGGTAACAGTGCGAAAGTCTCCCTGTGAGCAAAAAACAACCCTTTAACTAAGAGTGAACATTGTTACTCCCCTCTCCCACTCAAAATATGAAAATGCTGAAGTTAGAGCTGCAGTCAGGATTTTTAAAGTTTCCAGTTAGTAACGGAGGATGCATTCAATGGCTCAAATGACATGACAGAGTAAGAGGTTCCTTATTCTCACAGAGGTTGGAGAAGACCCACAAGCAAGCCCATTTTATCAACAGCACTGAGTGGCTTTCTACACAAATACTGGTCAATAGCTACAAAAATTTAAGCAGTTTGAAAAACGTTGCAGTATTAAGCTTCATTGCATGCATATTTTTACTTACATGTTATGTATGAAATGTAATCTGTTGATGCAGACACAGTTTATAAAGGCAAGGCACATGTGTACACTTTCAACACACACACACACACACACACACACGATAAAACATGATTATTTTGATAGGGGGAACAACTAACCTCTAGTTCAGCTACAATGTGATCAGATGTGAAGACTGGATCTTTGAACAGTGCATAACTGATACCTGCATAGTCCTCTATTTGGGCAACTATACATAAAATTATAAATAAATTAAAAAAAACAGCAGATTGCCAATTTAAACAATTACCCTTTAACATAAATATAGTTCATACCAGGTGGATCTGGTAGCAAGTCTTTCAGAGCTTGTTCCACTTGGCTTCTGGCAAGATCGCACAACTTTTCTCCATCATCAATGTATTTCTTTATGGTGCCCATCAAATCGCCATTCAGATAGGAACTGAACATACACAATACAAATAATTGATCTCTAAAGCGGAAGCTTAGAGACTGCAGATTCAAGTATAATTGATCTCTAAAGCGGAAGCTTAGAGAGTGCAGGTTCAAGTAATAATTGATCTCTAAAGCGGAAGCTTAGAGAGTGCAGATTCAAGTATAATAATTGATCTCTAAAGCAAACTTAGAGAGTGCAGATTCAAGTAGCTATAATAATTGATCTCTAAAGCAAACTTAGAGAGTGCAGATTCAAGTAATAATTGATCTCTAAAGCAAGCTTAGAGAGTGCAGATTCAAGTATAATATTTTAAGCAGCTTCAAAATGCTTCATGTAGTTGGTATAGATAGTTCAATGCCGCCAATTAAATCAATGAAATGTTCATGTTGAGGGGGAGATAAGAGTTGTACCCCTCACATCATTCAGAGTATAACTATCAGCTCCTCCCCCCACCATTCAGAGTGAACTATCAGCCCCTCCCATCATTCAGAGTGTAACTATCAGCCCCTCCCATCATTCAGAGTGAACTATCAGCCCCTCCCATCATTCAGAGTGTAACTGACAGCCCCTCCCACCATTCAGAGTGAACTATCAGCCCCTCCCATCATTCAGAGTGTAACGTCAGCCCCTCCCACATCAAACTAACTTGAAAACTTACCTGCCGGTTCCACTAAAATGTATGTCATAAAGTCCAGGTGTGAACGAGCAGGCGGTCACACTGAATGAAGGTTGCCCACTATCAGTTCGATTTATACGTACACCCAAATGGAGGCCCAGCCCTACAGTCCCGATTTTCAGTGAGACTGATATCAAGGGTCCACCAAATGATAGAGAAATGTCAGCAGATATGTTTAAATCCACATTAGTCAGTTGTAAGTTCAATCCTGTGATTGGGTCCGATAATATGGAGGATTCTTGAACTTCCAGTTTTTCTAAAGTTATGCTAAATGCGAAAAAACAACAACAACGAAATAAATATAGAGTTAGCTACTCTAAGTTATTATTGGATTCCAATGGATTGAACATATGAAATAATCTGTATGAGAAATATAGCTACTTTGTGTGTGCATTTCACAAACTATCTCTGTTTCATAACTATATTGAATATAAATTACTCACTTTTGAACGTCATAGTGAACTTGGATTTTCAATCCGCTACCAACATTAATGTTTCCTTGGATCTCTCGTCCTTCCAATTGGGTTTGAATGAGTTCTGTGATAATTTCCAGGCCTATAGCATTCACTGCAAACAAAATGATAAGCTAAATAGTATAATCCTGTACAACTAAACTACTTCATCTGGTTGGATTACCATTAAATTATTAGCTACAGCATAATACAACCGCTAAAAGCCAAATATCTTAATAAACAGTAAACTTGTCAGTCAAGTTCTTAAAACTTTGCCAATACCAGTAACAAACTCTCTGTTGTGTTCAAAATCATAAGCCTGCAAGGTTAATCAAATAATACCTAAAAATGTGGGAAGTTGTGCTATTGCAGGTCCACATTACTACCTATAGAGTCTCTGGTCCCAACATCCTAGTGAGCTAGTTACTTACTTACCATAGTCAAGGCCTTTCTTAGTTACCACCAGCCTAATGCCAGGATTCTCCAGGTCTACTGTCAGCACACGGTGAGCAGTGAAGGCCAAGTGTAGTAGTAGTGAGAGATTTATTGCCCCAAGATGAGTCTTCATGGCTGCCTCCCTGATCAGCTACAGATTAACAATGGTCCTGGAAGTAGCTCTCATGAGCTCTACCAGGTCATTCTCCTCTTCTGACCTGGACAGGTCTACTACGCTGTATTTGTTAGTTTACGGCATTATGAAACCAGTGCACTTTCAGTGTGTTTATTGACTGCCCCACTGTGGTTTCCCCCAAATACTTAAGATTGGCCGTAATGTTGAGTAGAAATTATAAAGCAGCAAGTCACTGGCAGTGTTGCATTGTGGACAAATAATCAGTGATCTCTGTCAGACTGAAAGTGAATGCAGTGGAGGAGTGTATTACATGCCATGGCCACCTGTTCACATGTTTTCTGACGTCTACTTTTACCAGAGTACACTATGGAACAGTAAATGAGTTACAGGGTGGCCAGCCAGAGTACACAAGCAGGGGGGGGGGGGGGGGGGGGGCTCCACAGGGAGGACGAAGGAGCAATCGCCCCCTGAACTTCCAAAAAGGTGGGGGGCATTGCCCCCCAACTTTCACATTATCATGCCATGTACACCATTACATACTCACACATCATTGGATTATTTACTAGTGATGTGCTTGAGCACAAATGGCGAGCGAGCCTAAAGACTATACTATTTTTATATGAATGATTTTGACTTCTAACACTGAAGCTACTGAAAATAAGGTCCACTTTTTAAATTTCGCATACAGGGTAAAGGGATTTCAGTGCCATAGTAACAACTCTCTTCAACTGCTTGAATTGAAGGAAAAAACAACAACAAAACAATACACGTTATTTAAAAGTTTTACAACTGGACATGCACCTACACAGACTTACCTTCGCAGTAGTCTAGTGGACAATGTATTTTCAAGTAAATACTGTTGCGCACGGCTTTAACCAGACAAAGAGCGCATTGACTTACCACCGCCCACTAACTCGAATAGAAATGGAAGTCCTTAATCCCCTTCAAGTTTTAAACTGGCCCCCGCAAAAGAATTCAAAACGGTAAACAATTCAATTTCTAGGGTGATACGGGTACTGATCGATAAACAAGAGGATTCTGTTTAGTGCAATTTGGGACGGGGTCGACCACATAACTAACACAAAAACGCGAGGGTCAAAGTACAAAATGACATACGTACGTCCAAACATATATACAAATAAACATCCCCGATTTTTTCATTTTTACCCCTGTAAGTGTCTCGCTCGCTACGCTCGCTCGCCAATTAAAAACTATTCTTAGATATTATTGTTCACCATTATTGTGTTTTGAAAAATTTTCAGTCATTAATAATTCAGCGAAGCGAGCGGAGCTGACTCTCTAATGAGTTCGCGATATATATATATATTTAGTTAGGTCTAGAAATTGTTTTTGTTCATGCGTGGGCGTACGTGTGTACCCTTTCTCCTACGCGCTTGCGCGGGCCGGGTAACCTTCTTAGCAACATTTTGTTTTGTTTACCCGCCGTACGAAGTAGCGATGCCCAGTAGACAAAACGTTAGAAAACGCTCGGTCAAGAGCTTTGAGGGCGTTAGAAACTCCTGAAGAAAAATTAGTAAGGAGAGCGATAAGAAATGAAAAAGACAGGGCAAGGAGGAGGAGAGCTAAAACGAAACAGAAACAGGTAGCAAAGTAAAGAATCTGACAGTATTTTGTAGTCACACCAAGCATGCATGGAATAGCTGCAATTACAGGGAACATGCATCGCTCGCTTCGCTATTTTGTGCTATTAGAGCACATCACTAGTTATAGTGAGTGCGGTCAAATGGAGGGTGTGGCTAAATACAACTTTTTTGCCCCCCCCCCAACTTCAGGTACCTTCCTCCCCCCTGAGTCAAGATCCTTACAATCTTGCAAGCTGTCGGATACAGTCTTTTTTTAAGTACTCCTGGAAATCCTACGATCACCTGCAGCCAAGCAAAAAAAATAATTCAGCGAAGCGAGCGGAGCTGGAATTGTTTTTGTTCTTGCGTGGGCGTACGTGTGCACATTTTCTCCTACGCGCTTGCGCAGGCCGGGTAACCTTCTTGGCAACATTTTGTTTTGTTTACCCGCCGCGTACGAAGTAGCGATGCCCAGTGAAACAAATTCTGCGAAAGAGAGACAAAACGTTAAAAACGCTCGGTCAAGAGCTTTGAGGGCGTTAGAAACTCCAGAAGAAAAATTAGTAAGGAGAGATATAAGAAATGAAAAAGACAGGGCAAGGAGGAGGAGAGCTAAAACGAAACAGAAACAGGTAGCAAAGTAAAGAATCTTTCTTTTTGAAAAGCCATTAAATGTTCGTAATTTATTTATTAGACTATTCCTGAGGATTACGGCCAGGAGCCTTCATCATAGAAAAAAGCTACCACTATTGTTTTCTCACTTTGACAGTATTTTGTAGCCACACCAAGCATGCATGGAATAGCTGCAATTACAGGGAACATGCATCGCTCGCTTCGCTATTTTGTGCTTAGAGCGCATCACTAGTAATTTTGTAAATGTATGTTACGACACTTTACCAAACAAAAGATACTTTACCTAGCTGGCAACACGATTGGCGATTCCGTGCCTAATATACTCAGTGCTGCTTCTGCTGGCACGTATACTCGTATTCGTATTTCGTAAAGCTAGTATAGATACAGTTGTATAGACGATTCAGTATTTGCGTAAAAATGGCTATGAGTGTTCCAGATCCGTATAGTTCTCAAGCTCCTTTGAAATTTTGGTCCAATGGGCCATCACCAGGAAATATTCATCATTTTCCGGGTGCTGGGAATGTTCCCAGCTACAATTCTAGTGGCAATGTAGCCCTACCAACTACTAGGACACTGTAAGTGAAATATGTCGGGTATAAAGTAGGCTTGCCCTATTTATTTATTTTGCCCTATTTAGAGTCAGGACTCTACTACAAAACATTGTACATTTTGGTTATTCTGAATGTCCGTGGTATTAAGATTAGGTGGGTGTGGCCAGATGGGCCAAGTGTAATTACTTCATTCTAACTTTGTGTATCAAAATAATTTTACTTATCTTCTTAATTATATCCAATTCATTTGTGGTGTGCATTAATTGGATTGCAACTTCATTTCAAATTTGATGTTTTACAATACAAGTGTCTACTACTAGTGATGTGCTTGAGCATAAATGACGAGTGAGCCTGTGCACAAACGAAACACTTCAGAAGAATATCAGTCCATTTCTAGAAGCGTAGCAAAGTGCGTAGTCGCAAACATTATGGCGAAACGTTACTGTAGTATTGAGACTCTTTGCTGGATGTAATTGGCTGTTTATAGTAGCTGTGAGTGCTTGTTGTCAGAAGCTACTGGTAACTCAGATAGTCAGAATGTGATATTATAGACTACAGAAAATACCAGTACATGGGAAATTGAAGTAAGAAAGTAGTTCTCTATTTGTTAGATAAAGTAAGGTCACAATGGGGTCTACCCCTTCCATACCTCCACTAAACAGAATATTTTGGTTTAGCGATCCCGTATCATTCCAGGAAATATAATTATTTACCTTTTTGTATTACGTTGTTTCTAAATGCCACAAGACGCACTTATAAAACTTACTGTTAGACTCGACACTGCAGTAATTCTTTAGAATGACCATCTCTAATATCACATTCTGACTATCTGAGTTGCCAGTAAGCTTTTGACAACAATAAACGGCCGAGTTTTTGAAATTATATTTGGTAAAGGGTTTCAACACCATAGTAACCTTTTGCCATAACATTTTGCGGCTTGAAAAGACAAGGAGTTCTAAAGAATTACTGTAGTGGTGTGTCAAGCAGTAAGTTTTAATACCTAAGTGCGTCTTGTGGCATTTAGAAACAACGTAATACAAAGGGGTAGACAATTTCCTTGAATGATACGGGATCGCTAAACCAAAAGATTCTGTTTAGTGGGGAAGGGGTAGACCACGAAGCAAACACAAAAATGCGAGGGTCAAAGTACAGAATGACATACTTACGTCCACATTATATAAACAAACAAATATCCCCGATTTTCAATTGTATTACCCCTGATAGTGTCTCGCTAGTTTCACTCACTCGCCAATTATCACACTCCCCACGTGAATTATAATAGCTGGGTTCTTGTGTTAAACATGTTATGTATGTTCAGTTAGCCTGTGTACCATGTTCTTGCTCGCCTTGTACCCTGCAAATTATTCTTCTTATTTTAAAGATTAGCTGACTTAGTATGGCCCAGGGAGATACTCTACCACTCTACCTATTCAAAGCTGAAAGCCTTTTAATAGAGTATTGGCTTGGTAAGGTGTGGCTAGTTCTTGTGAGGAGTATGGGTACAAAACAAACAAACACATTTTTCTTAAATACCATGTTTTAATAATTAGTTGTTTGAAACCAATAGATGCAAAAAAAAAGTTCAGAGTTTTGCTAACCTTTTATATGTGCACGCACACACACACACACACGTAATAAACATGCAGACAGTAACAATCACTTGACTGTGTGACACTAGACCTTTAGGAGCACGAGTAACCAGTGGTATTCTTCAGTACAAATGGCAGTCGAGCTAGCCTAGCTATATTTCATACAATAAGGATATACTTATTCTTTTTTAGTCTGAAAACCTTCAATTTTTATCTATGTTTATGATTAGGAAAGCTAGCTATGAACTGCAAGCCTTAGTATTTCTCCTGTTGAAGCCCAAGTGTAGAGTGTTTAGCTACATGCTGGAATCAAGATGTATTCCATTTGGACTGCAAGCTGAAAGTTGAAGTATTCTCTTGTGCATTATTCAACAACACATCACATCAGCAGTGTTCATTGAACAACACATCACATCAGCAGTGTTCATTGAACAACACATCACATCAGCAGTGTTCATTGAACAACACATCACATCAGCAGTGTTCATTGAACAACACATCACATCAGCAGTGTTCATTGAACAACACATCACATCATCAGTGTTCATTGAACAACACATCACATCAGCAGTGTTCATTGAACAACACATCACATCAGCAGTGTTCATTGAACAACACATCACATCAGCAGTGTTCATTGAACAACACATCACATCAGCAGTGTTCATTGAACAACACATCACATCAGCAGTGTTCATTGAACAACACATCACATCATCAGTGTTCATTGAACAACACATCACATCAGCAGTGTTCATTGAACAACACATCACATCAGCAGTGTTCATTGAACAACACATCACATCAGCAGTGTTCATTGAACAACACATCACATCAGCAGTGTTCATTGAACAACACATCACATCAGCAGTGTTCATTGAACAACGCATCACATCATCAGTGTTCATTGAACAACGCATCACATCAGCAGTGTTCATTGAACAACGCATCACATCAGCAGTGTTCATTGAACAACGCATCACATCAGCAGTGTTCATTGAACAACGCATCACATCAGCAGTGTTCATTGAACAACGCATCACATCAGCAGTGTTCATTGAACAACACATCACATCAGCAGTGTTCATTGAACAACACATCACATCAGCAGTGTTCATCGAACTTGCTCATATAACAGTCGCTGAAAAGAAGAGCTGTCCTTCAGAGTCCACTCTGCCATCTTATGTAGCTGACTAAATGTACGGAACTTCAGGCGTGTTTAGTCTGCCGAGGTCAGCCTACTAGATGGTTGACAAGTTTATCACTCCAGTTGGTTTGTTTTCATTAAGATGCTTTACCAACTTACATAATTAGTCACACAGTCAAAAAAAGGGGTTGCATGTACCATATAAATAAGCAAAAGAAAAAAAGAGTATATAAGTGAACATCACAGAATGTCAACTGTGTTTCGCCTGAGAATGCCTAGCTTGCTTCACTTGCTTGCCAGCAAAATATGTAGTCACAAATTTATTTTTGTAGCTTGTGTGCCATTCATTGCTCCTAATTAGTTCATTTATCACAGGAGTCCTATGGTAACGGGCACATCTGTGATTGGGGTCACGTTTGACAAGGGTGTGATGCTGGCTGCAGACACGTTGGGCTCGTACGGTTCTCTGGCTAGATTCAAGAGTGTCTCTCGCATGAAGAAGGTGACAGACAACTGTGCCGTGGCTGCATCTGGTGACTATGCCGACTTCCAATATATGGAACGCCTCTTTGAAAATCTCACGTATGATCCTCTTACTTCAACTGTAATCGCACTCATGACTTGTGATGGTCCTTGTGCTATGTTATCATAGCTGTTATGGCAATATTGTTGGCTTTGTAATATTGTTGTCATAGCAATGTGTTGTCATGGTAACACCATTGTCATGGTAACTGTTGGCATAGCAATATTGTTGGTATGGCATTTTTTGTATTATTGTTGTTGCTCTAATATTGTTGTTGTCATGGTAATATTGTTGTTGTCATGGTAATATTGTTGTTTATCTCTAGCATTGAGTCGGACTCCATGAATGATGGTCATGGGTACACTCCCACTGCCATTTTCTCATGGCTCACTAGAGTCATGTACAATCGTCGGTCAAAGATCAACCCGTTGTGGAATACCGTCATAGTAGGCGGCTACCACGAACGAACTCCGTGAGTAGTTTTGTGTGGGTGTGTGTATGTAGGTGTGTGTGTGTGTGTGTTTGTTGGCATGTGATGTTGGCATGTATGTATTAAAATTGATGTGTATAGGTTGCTGGGTGTTGTGAATTCACAAGGCACTGCTTTTGAAGCCCCTACCTTAGCCACTGGAATGGGTGGCTATCTTGCTCAGGTAAAGGGTGACAAGTGTATTGGGTATTGGTGGTTGGCATGGTAAGTATTTGATTAGGTAAAAGGTTAAAAGACTAGTGTCGACCCAGGATAGGTCTGAAGTGACAGCTCTTGTGGTGTTACAGTGCATTAGTCTCAGTATTGGGATTCACTCTAAAATTCCTGTGTTTTTAAATTAGCTATATTATGTATGTATTTCATATGCTTCAGATTTTTTAAAACTAACATGTACATGTATTTATATTGGTGATAATAGTCTCTAATTAGTGAGCAAGCGATGAAGTGAAGTAGAACCTGTCTTGTCTGAGAATTACACGAGTTCATATTCTTGTAGCCCCCATCCCTTTTAACTAGTGGTGTGCTTGAGCACAAATGGCGAGCGAGCCTTAAACTACACTATTGTTAAACGATTGATTTTAACAACTAACATTCAAACTACTAAAATAAAGTCAAGTTGTTAAATTACGCATATGTGGTAAAGGGGATTCAATGCCATAGTAACCACTCCCCTCAACTGTTTGAATTGAAAAAAAAAAGCAACAAATCAAGTCACGTTATTTAAAATTTTCTTTGTGATATTCTTAATAGTAGTTGTAACACACAATACTTTCATACAACTGAACATACCTACGCAAGACTTACATTCATGGTTCGTCTAGTGGACAATGAATTTTCAAGTAAATGCTGTTGAGTAGGGCTTATAACTGTGGCCAATAGCGTATTAACTTACCACCGCCACTAACTCGAATAGAAATGGAGCTCCCATAAGTTTTTGAGTTTTAACTCCACCCGCAAAACAATTCAAAGCGGTAAACAATTCAATTTCTAAGGTGATACGGGTAATGATCGCTAAACCGGAGGATTCTGTTTAGTGAAGCTTGGGACGGGGTCGAACACGGAGCAAACACAAAAATATGCGAGGGTCAAAGTACAAAATGACATACGTACGTCCAAATATATAAATAAACAGCCAATAAATTGTGTTACCCCTGAGAATGTCTCGCTCGCTTGCCAATTACACTTTCTGAAATATCGCGCTAAAACTTAAAAACAAGCCTATTAAATTTTTGTACTTCACATTATCTAGCTTTTCCATAGGAATGTGTTGTGAAAGTTCTTCAGAATCTTTAAATGGAGAACGTAAGTTAGAAAATACCTTAATCTGGTACTAACATAGCATACAGTGCTAAATTATGTGAGCACATGCTAGATCCAGTGCTCACCTGAGATTTTAGTAATGAACAAAACAAATATTACTTCCTACGGACTGATAGAACATTCTCTAAATTTTCCTGAGAGTTAGGAGTGCCGGCTGAAAGCTACTCATAGTCGTAAGATATGCATGTCCATGCTTACCATCTGTTAGTTCAAGACGGTTGACCTCTTATCATGTGCACTTCAAGCAGGCTAGACCTACACTTCCACACTGCATCAGTTCAGTTGATCTCGGGTATTAATTAATGTATGTATGACTGTTCCCTGCCTTCTGTTATGGAGAGTTAGGAATTCTCGTTGTGTGGGCCATTTGTTGGAATATTTC
>WLWD01005677.1_pt1 | contig 104443 bp, 73 predicted proteins | sample 6712731 | NCBI WGS metagenome assembly WLWD01 (sample SAMN12718690, study PRJNA576275) | sponge metagenome | isolation source: marine sponge | host: Mycale hentscheli | place: New Zealand: South Island, Marlborough, Capsize Point | collected 2014-11-01 | reverse complement strand
ATATATATTTCATTGAGTTTTGAGATTTGAAAGTGGCTTGTGGTTTTTTTGAACAAATTCAAATTTTCAAAAAAATTAAAAAAATTTTTTTACCACATATACTACTAGGACCAGATGTGAATGCAGTCACCGACCCCGATTACGCAGATGAGGCGACAGGAGCAGAGTCTTCCAGTGATGAAGGAGAGGATACTGGACCTGAGTCTTCCAATGATGAAACACGAATAGGCAGCAGGTTCCAGTGATGAAGAAGAGGAAGTGGCTCCTCCTGCTCCGAGTTCTGGATGTCCTCGCGGTCGGAGAAGGCGGGAATCGAAGAACAAGAGTCGGGTGGATGAGGTAGGGGGAGAGTGGAAGAAAGATGACAACACACCCATTGATATTCCATAATCTTTTGTGTGAAGGACCACAGACTTTGATATTTGTGGCTGCTCCTCCCCCCCCCCCTGAACATCCCAAAAGTTGTAATATGTATTGTTATTGTCGTTGCCGTTGTCTGTGTTTTTGTGGTGTTGTAGTGGAGCTTCACACTCGATGTATATGTGTGTGCGTGGAGTTGAAATGTTATTCTGGCGCTTCCAGATCTAACCGGGGAGGGAACGAACTCGGGGGGGGGGGAGGGGGGTCTTTTCCAATCGGGGCTACTATGCCCATGTAAGTTGAATTTCATGTATGTGTGTGTGTGTACAACAGTCAATTTATATTATACATTTATTTTTATGATCTGTATTCACCTGTATCTTCTTTTTTCTAGTGTGTGTATGTGTGTGTGTGCATTTGTGGAATGAGAGAGAGCATCCGTGGACAAACAGTATGTGGCACTTCCGTATACAACCTGGGAGGGAACTCTGGATCTTTTTGGATCGTGACTACTATGCCCATGTAAGTTGAATTTCATGTGTGTGTGTGTGTGTGTGTGTACACCAGTCAATTTATGTATAATAAATTATACATTTATTTTTATGATCTGTATTCACCTGTAGCTTCTTCTTTCTTGTGTGTGTGTGTGTGTGTATGTGTGTGCGTGCATTTGTGGAAAGAGAGAGAGAGCAACCATGAACAAACAGTATGTGGCACTTCCGGATCCAACCTGAGAGAGAACGAACTCGGTGGTCTTTTTCGGTCTGTGACATCATCCATGCCGGGTAAGTTGAATTTCATTTCAACTTACTGATATTTGGGTGTCCAGCTAGGGCTGGGGGGGTTATGGTACAAGAATGTCAGTGAAAAGTAATGACGGGGGAGGGGGGGTTATGGTACAAGAATGTCAGTGAAAAGTAATGACGGGGGAGGGGTGGGGCAATTCAGCGAGGCCAGCTGTTATGTTACAAATATCATTGTTGTCTTGTGTTTTTTTGGTATTGTATGGAGGTTCCGGATCCTATGGGAGGGATCGTTCAGTCTGTGCCACCATCCATGCCGGGTAAGTTGAATTCCACGTGTGTGCTTACAGTGTGGAGTATACATACCAGGGTTCATACAGTGGGAGGCTAGCGCTGGGTTCCCCCCTAGAATTTTGGGAGTTGAATAGAAATGAACATTTAGGAAGCATTTATTTTTAGTCTGATATTGTATCCCATTATGTTCCTATCATAACTGAGCCTTTAGTGCATAGGACCGAACACTGATCATCAGTGTGAAGTATAGACTCGTATGCAAAGATGTGCATCAAAGTAGTGTAGGTTCCAAAAATGGGTGTGGCGAAGTACACTCGGAGCCCCACCCCAAACAAAAATCCTGTATGAAACCGCATACAATAAATCATAAAGTTGCAATTATATAGGATCATGAATAATTTGTTGTTTGTATTACAAATATCTTTGTTGTTTGTGTTTTTTGTGTATATGAAATTGTTTTGTAGTGGAGCTCGACGTCCGATGGCATACGTTCCTTGTGGACACTCATAGATGTCTCCTACATGATCACAATCAGCACCACACACAACAAACAACATATTTTATTGTTGAACTAATATAATATTGGTATAAAATGCATCAAACAATATTATTTCTATTTTATTTTATTTTTTTATTGATGGGAAAAGTGGATTTTTTGGGGGGAAAATTTTTTTTTTTTTGAAATATTAGTAGATGGCTTAAATATTATTCGATTTTCTCAATCAAAAAATGAGGGGAATCCCAAACTCTTGGTCTATTTAGTGATATATGGTTGCTATGGGGTTTTCCCAGCCAGCATCGAGTTAAAAAAATAAAACGGCAATGCTCTATTCCGCGGTAGGAAATTAGATTTTTCCGCCGCGTCCAAACAATTCAGGAACGAGAGGGTTAAGCCACTCTGCTATTCAGTTTTTCAACTCCTCTAGCCATTAGCCTGGAACTCTACTTCATCGCATCACATCTCTTCTTCATTGCATACTTTTCTTGAATACTATTCGACTTTCTATTCATTTGCCCAACGTTGTATTATCGTCCTACTTCGATTCAATATAATTTCAAAACCTATGTACTTTGATTGTCTGGGGTGTTGTTTTACATACAGCGGAACATTTGTGCAGGAAGCGACATTCCCAGTGCAATGTTCGTATCATTCAAGTGCGAGTTGTATTGCTTATACTGAGTAACCAGCCGCTACGCTTAGTTGAGACTAGATCATTCAAGTGTAATAGTCTGCAGATAAGAGCTAAAAATTCGGACTTACCGTTTCTAACGGTATTATAGATGAAGCTCAATTTCTGACGATCTCAGAGTTGCTACGGAGTTCGGACAGAGTGCATGGCTTATTCACCTTCTAGTTGCTGTATTCTGAGCTTCAGAGACCCGTACTTAAATTTATTTTTGGGCGGACAAACACTCAATGGTAAGTGTTCTAGTTCCCATACTTTAAAACAAATCGGGTGGAGGAACAATTTCTATTGCTGGTCACCTAATTGACAATGAATACCTGTTCGTATAAGCAATTTAAAACCTGGGCATTAACTTGGTACGTGATGACGTTTATATTTATTAAAGAAATGGACAGAGTGGGCGCTTTTGTGATAGTGGGTGCTTACCCTGTAGACTGCGATAACAATAATAACAATATTAGCAAGTAAGTGAAGCTAGTGAGTTCGGCTGCCTTTAATTCTTGTGCCAACATCGTAAGAACCCTAATGAATTAAAGTTTGTGCCTATGAAAACTGGCTATCCTTGGGGTAGATGTGAGGACTTGAAATTTAGTTTACCTTGTTGATCAACAACACATAGTCGACTATGAGACCCATCATAAGACTGCACCACCATATTATTAGCGTCATTACAGGAGCACAGCTGGATCACTAAAACTTTCAGCTTTGAAAGCATAGCAGACTATAAGAGATCCTGATAAAATACTACTATTACATGGAAAGTGCACTTTGACCTCAAGAGTGCTGTTAAATTTCAACCTTCAGTGTGAGTGTGAAGCTAGAGGTGAGAAACTAAAAAATATACCCATTCATTCAATGACATTGCTTTACCTAACCGTTTCAGCTCATGAATTAATCATGAATAGACACCATTTATGCTGTTGCTACTAACATCAGGTGATATGCTAAAGTGATATAATACGCATGTACAAATACAAAAGAATTGTGCATGTTAGATAATTATAAATGTTGAATGATAGTGAAATGATAACTAAAAATATTGACTTTGTTCCACAACACAACACAATACATTTACAGAGAACTTTGGCTGTGATGAAGCAATTGAAACAATACAAAAATTGAGGTTTGCATGGGAAAGTTCACTCATATATACACAAACAGACTCACATATGCATGCCAAAGTGATATTTTAATAAACAGCTGCTAGCGACAAAGCTGTTTGTATAATTGGCAAGTGAGCTAAGCGAGCAAGACACTATCACGGGTAACCTAATTGAAAATCGGGGATATTTGCTTATAATGTTTGGATGTACGTATGTCATTTTGTACGTTGACCCTGGCATTTTTGTGTTAGTTCGGTGGTCAACCCCGTCCCAAACTTCACTAACAGAATACTCTGGTTTATCGATCATTAACCATATCATCCTAGAAATGGAATCGTTTACCGTTTTGAATTCTTTTCCAGGAAGCCTAAGCAATAGTATTTACTTGAATATTCATTGGCCATTAGGCTAACCACGAAGATAAGTCTTGAGTAGGTATACCCAGTTGTGTGAAAGTAGTGTGTGTTAGAGCTACTATTTAACTAAAGAATATAACAAAGAAAACGTTTAAATAACATGATTTGTTTTGTTGTTTGTTGCTTTTTTTTTTTCAATTCAAATAGTTGCGGTAAGTGGTTACTATGGCATTGAATCCCCTTTACCCTATACATGTGATTTAAAACTCGAACTTTACTTTTAGTAGCTTGAGTGTTAGAATTTAACCCTTTCGTTCCTGATCCCGCTTTAAAGCAGGTGAAGACCGATTGACTTCTCCGAATTTTTTAAAATAGTTACTTTATAGCTAGAACCTTCAGATTGCATACACAGGTGCCCAATGCATTGGAGAAGCATCTAAAATAGCTTTCAGCCAGGACTGCTTCGACAGTACCTCACAGCAGTTGCGTTTATTTCTTCCTCGGCAAAAAAAAAAACATCGGTTCTCCGTCGAATTTTTAAAAAGTTACCTTCTTCACAGCAGCTTCATTTATGGATCCAGTCATCTCCAGAGCTTTGTAGAAGCAGCAAAAAATTGCTTGAGCTCAGTAGCCTTCCATAACACATTGAAACAACCGCTTCTTTGCCGACCAAGACTTTGCGGTTTGACTTACTGTCTTCTCCATTTTTTATAAAATCGCCAGTTCAACTGGGGACCTCCCTATTACGTACAGTCTTAGGTAATGCTTATTACATCATAGGAAAAAAGTGAGCGTGTCGTGTGACCCCGGTAACTATGCAAAAAAATTTTTTTTTCAAAGTCATTTTTTGGAAGATGGCGTCTAGAAATTACAATGCGGTGCAAGTTTTATACTTGCTTGATGCTGACTCTAGCGACTCAGGATCAAGCGGAGAGAAGGGAGACGACATCTAGGGCTATAGGAGGCCCTGTATCAGGGTTGGTGGACCAGACCCCGTCAACTCTGATACTGAAAATGGGAGTCAAGAAGATGATGAGGTAAGCTTGTCTTTCTCTTGTATTTCTCTTGAAAAATAGCAAGCTTCTGTTGTGGAAAGGACTTATTTATAGCTATATTGAGATAGAGTAAGCTGTTTAGCTATAATATATATATATATATATATATTTCATTGAGTTTTGAGATTTCAAAGTGGCTTGTGGTTTTTTGAACAAATTCAAATTTTCAAAAAAATTAAAAAAAGTTTTTACCACATATACTACTAGGACCAGATGTGAATGCAGTCACCGACCCAGATTACGCAGATGAGGGGACAGGAGCAGAGTCTTCCAGTGATGAAGGAGAGGATACCGGACCTGAGTCTTCCAATGATGAAACACGAATAGGCAGCAGGTTCCAGTGATGAAGAAGAGGAAGTGGCTCCTCCTGCTCCAAGTTCTGGACGTCCTCGCGGTCGGAGAAGGCGGGAATTGAAGAACAAGAGTCGGGTGGATGAGGTAGGGGGAGAGTGGAAGAAAGATGACAACACACCCATTGATATTCCATAATCTTTTGTGTAAAGGACCACAGACTTTGATATTTGTGGCTGTTCCCCCCCCCCCCCTCCCCCGCCTCCCCCTCCCTGAACATCCCAAAAGTTGTAATATGTATTGTTATTGTCGTTGTCGTTGTCTGTGTTTTTGTGGTGTTGTAATGGAGCTTAACACTCGATATATATGTGTGTGCGTGGAGTTGAAATGTTATTCTGGCGCTTCCAGATCTAACCGGGGAGGGAACGTACTCGGGGGGGGAGGGTGGGGTCTTTTCCAATCGGGGCTACTATGCCCATGTAAGTTGAATTTCATGTATGTGTGTGTGTGTACACCAGTCAATTTATATTATACATTTATTTTTATGATCTGTATTCACCTGTATCTTCTTTTTTCTAGTGTGTGTGTGTGAGTGTATGTGTGTGTGTGCATTTGTGGAATGAGAGAGAGCATCCGTGGACAAACAGTATGTGGCGCTTCCGTATACAACCTGGGAGGGAACTCTGGATCTTTTTGGATCGTGACTACTATGCCCATGTAAGTTGAATTTCATGTGTGTGTGTGTGTGTACACCAGTCAATTTATGTATAATAAAATATACATTTATTTTTATGATCTGTATTCACCTGTAGCTTCTTTTTTCTTGTGTGTGTGTGTGTGTGCGTGCATTTGTGGAAAGAGAGAGAGAGCTACCATGAACAAACAGTATGTGGCGTTTCCGGATCCAACTTGAGAGAGAACGAACTCGGTGGTCTTTTTCGGTCTGTGACATCATCCATGCCTGGTAAGTTGAATTTCATTTTTTCAACTTACTGATATTTGGGTGTCCAGCTAGGGCTGGGGGGGGGAGGGGGGGGGGGGGGTTATGGTACAAGAATGTCAGTGAAAAGTAATGACGGGGGAGGGGGGGGCTCAATTCAGCGAGGCCAGCTGTTATGTTACAAATGTCATTGTTGTCCTGTGTTTTTTTGGTATTGTATGGAGGTTCCGGATCCTATGGGAGGGATCGTTCAGTCTGTGACACCATCCATGCCGGGTAAGTTGAATTCCACGTGTGTGCTTGTACTGCTTTTCATTTTCAAATTACACTTTCTCAATACAACGATTGTTTCTCTCATGTACAGTGTGGAGTATACATACCAGGGGTTCATACAGTGGGAGGCTAGCCCTGGGTTCCCCCCTAGAATTTTGGGAGTTGAATAGAAATGAACATTTAGGAAGCATTTATTTTAGTCTGATATTGTATCCCATTATGTTCCTATCATAACTGAGCCATTTAGTGCATAGGACCGAACACTGATCATCAGTGTGAAGTATAGACTCGTATGCAAAGATGTGCATCAAAGTAGTGTAGGTTCCAAAAAATGGGTGTGGCGAAGTACACTCGGAGCCCCACCCCAAACAAAAATCCTGTATGAAGCCGCATACAATACATCATAAGTTGCAATTATATAGGATCATGAATAATTTGTTGTTTGTATTACAAATATCTTTGTTGTTTGTGTTTTTGTGTATATGAAATTGTTTTGTAGTAGAGCTCGACGTCCGATGGCATACGTTCCTTGTGGACACTCATAGATGTCTCCTACATGATCACAATCAGCACCACACACAACAAACAACATATTTTATTGTTGAACTAATATAATATTGGTATATAATGCATCAAACAATATTATTTCTATTTTATTTTATTTTTTTATTGATGGGAAAAGTGGATTTTTTTGGGGAAAAAATTTTTTTTTGGAAGTATTAGTAGATGGCTTAAATATTATTCAATTTTCTCAATCAAAAAATGAGGGGAATCCCAAACTCTTGGTCTATTTAGTGATATATGGTTGCTATGGGGTTTTCCCAGCCAGCATCGAGTTAAAAAAATAAAACGGCAATGCTCTATTCCGCGGTAGAAAATTAGATTTTTCCGCCCGCGTCAAAACAATTCAGGAACGAGAGGGTTAAAACCAATCTCTTCGTAGTTATAGGCTCGCTCGCCATTTATGCTCAAGCACATCACTTGTATTATTACTAGTGGTGCTAGAGCACTATAATAGTAAGTGAGATAGCTCAGCTATATTTCGGATTTAATAATATTAAATTCTCTAAAATTTTTAATATTAATCCATAGATCAATACGCTAAATAACATTCAGTAATAGACGATATAATTGCATTAACTAAAAGTGGGTGGAATCCGTGAGGGAAGGCGACGTAGATTTCAAAAAGGAAGGCGAAAGAATGATAGAGAAGCAAAAGGTTCGCAAAGTGTAAGTCCACAATCATGATAGAAGGACAGAGAGATTCAGAAGCAGGAGAGATAGACAAAGGAGGAGAAGAGACTCCATGACTTAAGAAGAAGAGCTGAAGAAAGGAAGGAGGGAGATAAGAAAACCCGAAATAGTTAAGGGAAAAAAGAGAGCAAGAGAGGGAAAGTGGTAGAGGTTGATAACAATGAATAAAAAAAACTCGTGCTACTGCATTCTTACTTTGTAATACGTCAATTTCCACTGTGTGGTGGGGTTCTTGCTAGCAACTGTTAATGTTGTACAAATTTTTACCGTCAAAACCTGCTATTATTTGGTCATTTAGACAGTATGAAATGATAACCATGGAATGAAATAGTTACACCACAGCAATTCAGAATTATCACTAGATAAACACCTCTCTGGCTTGAGCGATAATTCTTCACACCAATGGTTTAGTTATTATTTATATAATACGGTATGTAATAGTTGAACCATGTGTTTGAGGAATTATCGCCGATAACCAACTTGATCCTGAGGAGGAAGCCCTAGGGATAGGGCGACTATCTAGCCATAATTCCAAAAGTTGCCGATGTGGTTCAACTATTTGTACCATAGTTATATGCAAATACTTTTAAAAGATGACAGAATATTGTTATTTTGAGGGGGAAACAGTTTGATGACCCGACTATTCCATAAATCTCTGTAATACAAACTACTCTGGCGGAGCTCTGGATCACACCACCCTGGATCACACCACCCTGCCCCTTCTTGCGCAAAGACAAAAATAAATAAATAAAAACAAAAACAATGAACACAACAACTTAAATTGCATTATTAAATATCAGTTCACCTAAGCATTTCATTTTGCCTATTCCTGTTGAAAATTCTGCCTGGATGTCAAAGGTATCTTGAAAAATCTTCACTGATCCAGTGTTTCTGGTATGCTCTAGCTATACTAAGCCACATCTTTGTAACTTACTGCTACTTGTTGCACAGTTAAGGCAGTATCATCAGCAGCTTCTTCCAACACATGCATACGCTTCACTGAAACACCCACCGGCCATCCACCTTTGAATAGAGCATTTAAACGGGGGGCCTAAATGCTTTCCTCCTCTCCCTAACTTCTAACCTTCCTCCGAAGTCGGCAGCTCGATCGCTATCGCAGCTATTCAACCATGCTCTGTACTAAGGCTTCCCAACCGCAAAAAAGGAGCTCGCTATGTAGGTGGAAAGGCAGTAGGTCGGAGAGAGGCGTGGCTTTAATAGGCACTTTTAGGTTCAAAAGTGATAAAAAAAGTGCCAGGTTTTTCAATCACATTTGAACAGAAAAGTGCCTGAACGGGGTGACGTACGTCCACACATATATAAACAAACTCATATCCCCGATTTTTAATTGTGTTACCCCTGTAAGGCTCGCTCACCAATGGTATAAGGTGAGCATTATGTTACTAGAAAAATGCTGATCAAAACACAAGCAAATAACATTGATTTATTGTTACTTTATATTTCTATTATACCAGTTAGGAGACATTCACATTTTGTGCACTGCTCTTCAGACAGTATCATATCATGTCTGAGTACCAGCCTGAGTAAGATTAGCTCATTCCTTCGTCTGAACTTATCAAAAAAACTACTCCTTTTTTAGTTCATCAAACATTCATTAAACAAAAGTAGCTTTCTCTGTAGAGAGCAGCTGCAATTACTTGTCCATTGGAGCATTTAATTTATGAAATTCCATCCACTGTGTGTTTGCATGCTTCCAATCATAACTTTTTAGAAGAAATAATTATGGAGCCATTGTACTACATTTTTCATTAATAGGTTAGTTAGCACCACAACCATGTAAGAATCTTTTCTAGTAATTCAATAAAAAACGTATTTTCTAGTAATTGTCTATAATGTTCTGCAGAACAGTAGCTTCCTATTACTTAGACTGAGACAAAAATATGTATCCGTGGGCGTAGACAAGGGGATGCTCAAGAATCCACAAATTTGGGTCCTCTGCCATAAAGAGTGTTACTTATAATTATAACATTGTAACAATGTAAAACACACAGTAATTCTCTCATTTTTCAATATTTATTATATATTTATTTAACGACGATTTCAAGCACTTATAAAATATATTGTGGCTTCATACCGGGTAATACTACAGCCTTACTCGGTGCTTGTATGTCCAATCAAATAAACAATCAATTTGACACTTGTAACTGCTTCAATGATATAATTGTAGCTATAAAACAGGTATAGATTTTTGCAAAAGTGAGAGAATAATACAAGGTTGCTAGAAAGAGTAACAATAAAAATATAAGAAAAATCAAATTAAATAAAACCCAACCAAAATTTAGTAAATTAAATTCTTTCAACTTGCACTAGTTAATAATAATAGTTAGACACTCATTAGTTGTCATAAATCTTCAGTTGTGTATATGTATAAAAATGATCTTAGTCTGACACAATCTCATTCAAAGCTACTTTACAATGGAAAGCTGGGTTCATTGATTTGTTCATTGAAGCATTTAATTACAGGATATAATGACAAATGTGCTCACAAAATTACATCCATCTAGTTTGTGTGTGTGCTTCCTACAACCACTTCCTTCAATGTCCTAATTTTTTATATAAGCTAACATTTTGTTCATTCTGTCTCAATCATCAGAAAGTATTCTATCTAAAGAATAAGAGAATGGTGTGCATTTCACTGATCTCTACAGTGGCAGTATTCCTGTTGGCCAGAGTTAAGGCTCATGAAGATTCTAATTGCTCCTTTCCTATTCCTTCTATTCGATGGAGTAGTCCTGTTCCAGTGAGAATTAGTGATGGATTATTCACAACACTCCAGGGCAAATGTGTGGGCGGTAATGCAGCTCTCCTTACTACAGGACTCAGACTGACATATGAAATAGAGAAATAGAATCTGACTGAATCTTATTGGATAGACTATAATTCCTCTGTTCCTGCTCCTAGCAATTGTTCCCTGTCAGATGTAGAAAGAGTGGATTACTCTTTTGTCCAGCCAGAACATGGCGGAAAATATTGTTATTGTTTTGAAGTATTCTTTGAATGGAATTGTTCTCAAGCAAATTGTACAAAGTAAGTAATGAACAGTAATTGTTAGTACTTTAACTGTTTAAGTGAGATTACAAGTAGCCCACACAGGTGCTGTATTACATAGTGAGGTAGTCTGTCACCCAGTTACTGAATACTTCAGTAATTTTTGACTCAGTACTTAAAGATCATGCTTACTCTGAAATCCCACTTTATGCACCACTGACTGTAATGATATCAATAGTAAGTGACAGAAAAATAGCCATGAGACTGAATCAGGAGAGACAAGAAAATCTCATCTAAAAGACCCAACATTGAGCCACTAAAAAGTGTTGTTACTTTGTGGCCACACCCAGACTGTACCTATTGTATGATAACAATAACAGCAGTAATTATTTGGAACAGCACAGTAACACACTCAAATCTATATGCATGCATACTTTTCTAACCTATCCACTAACTTCAGTTTCATAGGTGAGAGGATGTGTTCAGTCTGTAATCTTGCATTCATGTGCCATGTTATATAGTTTTTGTGTCTATAAAAACACTTCTGCCTCCGAAATCTAGCATAGCTGCATTCATTCATGTCATGTCAATATAGCCTGGTTTTATGACGAATTGGTTAGTCTAAATTGCAATTATCCAATTATTTATATTATTCTTATTTTTTTAATGATAAATAATTGATACATAGTGGTAAGAAACTTGGCTAAAAATCAGGCTCTATGGAAAATCAAGTATTATTATTTATACCCTATTTAAGCTTAATAAAAACCATGCTGCTTTTTGGGGGCTGCTTCTGTTATAAATTATACATATCTTATATATGACATGTAGTTTATTAAAAGTTTGCCTATGCGATACACAACTGACATTAAGCATTCATCCCTTCAGCTAATTTTCCTAGATATCGGTATATATAAATTAATTTCATGAATACAGTATTATGTCTGACACTAAATGAATAGACTGGTTAATCACTACAATTAAAAAATCTGGTTAATATTATAATAATACTACTGCAGGGTTTTTAAAAATTAAATTTCTTATTCTATGTATACATAAAGACTCAATGACCCAATTGGATGTCATCACCGTCGACAGACATCCAGACGTCTTCATGTCACATGGAAGAAAGCGACTGACTTCACATTTTCTTGGGAAAGTTTTGAAAACAACAAGTTTAAATACAGTTTTGCTTGTATCAATCAAATTAGACTGTAAGTTATGTCTAATGACAGTAATATCAAACTACACATTTGCACACACTACCCTAACCCACCACACAAGAGTGAACTCAACTGTGTATAGTCTAGTTGATGTGTTAGACTGTGTGTATTAACCCTCTCGTTCCTGAATTGTTTTGACGCGCACGGAAAAATCTAATTTTCTACCGCGGAATAGAGCATTGCCGTTTTATTTTTTTAACTCGATGCTGGCTGGGAAAACCCCATAGCAACCATATATCACTAAATAGACCAAGAGTTTGGGATTCCCCTCATTTTTTGATTGAGAAAATTGAATAATATTTAAGCCATCTACTAATACTTCAAAAAAAAAATTTTTTTCCCCCCCAAAAATCCACTTTTCCCATCAATAAAAAAATAAAATAAAATAGAAATAATATTGTTTGATGCATTATATACCAATATTATATTAGTTCAACAATAAAATATGTTGTTTGTTGTGTGTGGTGCTGATTGTGATCATGTAGGAGACATCTATGAGTGTCCACAAGGAACGTATGCCATCGGACGTCGAGCTCCACTACAAAACAATTTCATATACACAAAAACACAAACAACAAAGATATTTGTAATACAAACAACAAATTATTCATGATCCTATATAATTGCAACTTTATGATGTGTTGTATGCGGTTTTATACAGGATTTTTGTTTGGGGTGGGGCTCCGAGTGTACTTCGCCACACCCATTTTTTTGAACCTACACTACTTTGATGCACATCTTTGCATACGAGTCTATACTTCACACTGATGATCAGTGTTCGGTCCTATGCACTAAATGGCTCAGTTATGATAGGAACATAATGGGATACAATATCAGACTAAAAATAAATGCTTCCTAAATGTTCATTTCTATTCAACTCCCAAAATTCTAGGGGGGAACCCAGCCATGCCTCCCACTGTATGAACCCTGGTATGTATACTCTACACTGTACATGAGAGAAACATGTATTGAGAAAGTGTACTTTGAAAATGAAAAGCAGTACAAGCACACACGTGGAATTCAACTTACCCGGCATGGATGGTGTCACAGACTGAACGATCCCTCCCACAGGATCCGAAACCTCCATACAATACAAAAAAAACACAAGACAACAATGACATTTGTAACATAACAGCTGGCCTCGCTGAATTGAGCCCCCCCTCCCCCGTCATTACTTTTCACTGACATTCTTGTACCATAACCCCCCCCTCCCCCGTCATTACTTTTCACTGACATTCTTGTACCATAAACCCCCCCCAGCCCTAGCTGGACACCCAAATATCAGTAAGTTGAAAAAATGAAATTCAACTTACCAGGCATGGATGATGTCACAGACCGAAAAAGACCACCGAGTTCGTTCTCTCTCAGGTTGGATCCGGAAACGTCACATACTGTTTGTTCATGGTTGCTCTCTCTCTCTTTCCACAAATGCACGCACACACATACACACACACACACACACACAAGAAAAAAGAAGCTACAGGTGAATACAGATCATAAAAATAAATGTATATTTTATTATACATAAATTGACTGGTGTACACACCACACACACACACACATGAAATTCAACTTACATGGGCATAGTAGTCACGATCCAAAAAGATCCAGAGTTCTCTCCCAGGTTGTATACGGAAGCGCCACATACTGTTTGTCCACGGATGCTCCCTCTCAAATTCACACACACACATACACACACACTAGAAAAAAAAAGATACAGGTGAATACAGATCATAAAAATAAATGTATAATATAAATTGACTGGTGTACACACACACACATACATGAAATTCAACTTACATGGGCATAGTAGCCCCGATTGGAAAAGACCCCCCTCCCTCCCCCCCCGAGTTCGTTCCCTCCCCGGTTAGATCTGGAAGCGCCAGAATAACATTTCAACTCCACGCACACACATATACATCGAGTGTGAAGCTCCACTACAACACCACAAAAACACAGACAACGACAACGACAATAACAATACATATTACAACTTTTGGGATGTTCAGGGAGGGGGAGGGGGGGGGGGGGAGCAGCCACAAATATCAAAGTCTGTGGTCCTTTACACAAAAGATTATGGAATATCAATGGGTGTGTTGTCATCTTTCTTCCACTCTCCCCCTACCTCATCCACCCGACTCTTGTTCTTCAATTCCCGCCTTCTCCGACCGCGAGGACGTCCAGAACTCGGAGCAGGAGGAGCCACTTCCTCTTCTTCATCACTGGAACCTGCTGCCTATTCGTGTTTCATCATTGGAAGACTCAGGTCCGGTATCCTCTCCTTCATCACTGGAAGACTCTGCTCCTGTCCCCTCATCTGCGTAATCTGGGTCGGTGACTGCATTCACATCTGGTCCTAGTAGTATATGTGGTAAAAACTTTTTTTAATTTTTTTGAAAATTTGAATTTGTTCAAAAAACCACAAGCCACTTTCAAATCTCAAAACTCAATGAAATATATATAATATTATAGCTAAACAGCTTACTCTATCTCAATATAGCTATAAATAAGTCCTTTCCACAACAGAAGCTTGCTATTTTTCAAGAGAAAGACAAGAGAAAGACAAGCTTACCTCGATCATCTTCTTGACTCCCATTTTCAGTATCAGAGTTGACGGGGTCTGGTCCACCAACCCTGATACAGGGCCTCCTATAGCCCTAGATGTCGTCTCCCTTCTCTCCGCTTGATCCCGAGTCGCTAGAGTCAACATCAAGCAAGTCTAAAACTTGCACCGCATTGTAACTTCTAGACGCCATCTTCCAAAAAATGACTTTGAAAAAAATTTTTTTTTGCATAGTTACCGAGGTCACACGACACGCTCACTTTTTTCCTATGATGTAATAAGCATTACCTAAGACTGTACGTAATAGGGAGGTCCCCAGTTGAACTGGCGATTTTATAAAAAATGGAGAAGACAGTAAGTCAAACCGCAAAGTCTTGGTCGGCAAAGAAGCGGTTGTTTCAATGTGTTATGGAAGGCTACTGAGCTCAAGCAATTTTTTGCTGCTTCTACAAAGCTCTGGAGATGACTGGATCCATAAATGAAGCTGCTGTGAAGACGGTAACTTTTTTTAAAATTCGACGGAGAACCGATGTTTTTTTTTTTTGCCGAGGAAGAAATAAACGCAACTGCTGTAAGGTACTGTCGAAGCAGTCCTGGCTGGAAGCTATTTTAGATGCTTCTCCAATGCATTGGGCACCTGTGTATGCAATCTGAAGGTTCTAGCTATAAAGTAACTATTTTTAAAAATTCGGAGAAGTCAATCGGTCTTAACCCGCTTTAAAGCGGGATCCGGAACGAAAGGGTTAAATAATATAGGAGTAATTGTATTCATAGGATAATGCTCAAAGACATTTCCACTCTAGATTCTACAATTTTTTTGAATTTTTGTAATACACTGTAGTTAGTTCTTTTTATCATTGTATAATCTTCCTCCATGCAGTCTTATACAGCTTAGAATATTCACATCAATGGAAAACGAAAAATGTGATAGACTTGATCATTTAAATGAAGGTGTGGAATTTTCAGTACGAACATCTGTAGAGAAGGATTGGATTCCTCTTCTTTATATTTATCCTAATACATCCAGAGGAAAGGTTCCGAATAGAAATCGTGGATACGACACATTTATGAAACAGGAAATTCAGCAGAAAACAACTTCAATACACTTGGAAGTTTGTGACATAACATTGACAGACACTGTTCAGTTTCGCTGGCTTCAATTTACCCGGCTCATACTAAATTAGCGTGAACTAAAAGATGTGTGGCCTCTAGATGACATAAACATAGCCTTACTTACACAAAACAACAAAAGTAAATGCATAGTGTCTGATTCTTTCGAAAATGTTACAAAAAGGTAAAAAATTTATAGTAAGCATTTGTAAGTGAACATATTTCAGACCCTAGACACACTTGAATATAAATGTTCTTCAGTGCTCCCAATTTACATGTTATAACTCTGTTTGAACTCATTTTTATTGCCTAGTGCAGGGTTACATGTGCTCTAGAAGACATAAACATAGCCTTGAAATTAAATTAAAGAAAGTAGTTGCATAGAATCTGATTGTTTCAAAAATATAACTAGAAGATAAGCATATAAACATGACAGAGAACTCATTTAGTAACACATTTTGGGACATATAGAGAAAATCAAGTGCCAGTATAATCCTTAGCATAAAAATTTTGTGAAATGATAAACTGTAAGTCTAACTTTATGTACTTCAGTATGCTGGCATACTTCCCACACAGCCACTCAAGCAGCTACCCATATTAATTATCGGATTTTTGAATGATAATTCTACACAACGAGCCGAAAAAAATTAGTAAAGCAGCAGCTATACAAAAAATCATGCTCTTCTTCGGTGTGGAACAGCCAGGAAACTGTGACAAATTTTGTGGATACACTGAGCGTCACATCTTAGCTAAGATCTTACTCCATAATTTTATCCTTTAGTTTGAAATCAGTATATGTTCCAGCTAAATGTAATTTAATTTATCTAGGTATATAAAAAAATTGTTGTAGAATTTTTTTATGACTACTTTGGAGATTGTCTAAGTAGAAATGATTTATGACTGTCACTGCACTAAAATATTTCATCAAGCCACATTTTGACTCCATTCCAACAAGATGCAAATATACTGTTTTAGCCAAACGCACAAGTGTATTGGGGCTAGCTTGGTTCTTATTCATGCCTGAAGTGATTAGGACCCACCCACTACCACCTTTTCAAATTCATGTGCTATTGTGGTTATACCTTACAAGCAATGTTCACTCGTTATTGTTGGGAATGCCATACTGTGCTAGTTTTTGGAATTGTAGAATTTTTAAATACACATTTTAATATATCATTGTTACACTTTTGTATTTTTTGTACACCAGTCGTCAAGTATGGACATCAAATAATATCAGAAATGGAGAAATTACAGATATTTCATGTGCTTGTGATTACAACAGTACTGCATTAGTGTTTGGATCAATGGAAAGAAGTGTCTTATCAAATTACCAAATTACAGTATATCGTTCGGTCATAACTAACAACATTTCTTTAAGTAGTGATTCTGATAATGCTAAGAATTATTGTATGAGTGACACTTCAAAGACACAAGAAACTCGAGGCAATGAACAAACTTCTACATGTTCAGTTTTGAGTGTCATTTCTGAAGCAGAAAATAGTGCTCTCAAAATAGTAAGAATAAAATTAGATATCAATTAGAAACAATTATTTTTTCAACTTTTTAGATATCCGATGATGAAGAATTGCTGCTTATTATTAATTTAATAGTAAGATATTAATGGAACACTTTACTTTATGTATTCTAAATATATATATATATTGTGTTTGAGTCTGTGTGTGTATGTTAGTGTGTGTGTGCATGTGTGTGTGTCTGTGTGTGTGTGTGTGTGTGTAGAATTCAAAACCAGTTCAAAGTCTAAAATTATTATCTATGGCTCGTTCTTCAAATATAACATCAACTGCCGTAGTTTATCTCCTCTCTAAAATAGTTTCTGCCATCACTGAATTGTCTATAGAAACACAGACTTCTACAAGAGATATCTACAATCGGGCACAGGTTTTTTATCCTATTAGCCTTATTTAATATAAAGATTAACTTATTATTAATTGCATTTTAGATTGTGTTAACAATAGTGGATTTCACTGTAAAAACAACAAGAATATCTGTAAGTATAATACCCTTCACACCTTCTATTAAGTGCATTCTCTCTTTGAAAATAGGGCCATATAATTACATGCTACTGACTTGACTAGACATTGTCGAAGTTGGTTGGTGTATTGCTTGCTCCAGATAGAAGTTTCACTAAGAAATGCTATTACTAATTTCATGTAAAATAATCACAAAGGGATTCAGACAAATAAACACGTCATACAAATTTACTAGTACTTTTCCACATTCAGTAATGTTTGTTCAGCTTTACTACTAGCTACATTAGTGTAGAGTGCAAGATCCATATATAGTTATTGTAGCCGTAAACAACTATATCTTGCTCAACTCATTTGATTTAGAACACAGAAACAATTGTAGGAACTACAATTGTGAAGTCACTGGACAAGATCGCTACTTCATTCTCAGAGCATATTACTATAGTATCAAATAATGCTGGTAAGGTGATACAGATATCACAATAGATTGATCCAAATTGAAATTGAAATAGATTTAGCTATTAGCTACTCCTTTTTCTTATCTTTCTAGAATAACTAATAATAATAAGGGATTTAGCTATTAGCTACTCCTTTTTCTTATCTTTCTAGAATAACTAATAATAATAAGGGATTTAAGCTATTAGCTACTCCTTTTTCTTATCTTTCTAATAATAATAAGGGACGAATTTACAACTACTCCACCATTAACAAAATTTTAGGCCTCATTCACCACTAAATTCTTGATCAGGAGACTAATAGCTATTATGTACAAGTATACATATGTATAAATATGTAGATACATCTGTGGGATATGTGTGAACCATTAAAGAGGGTTCTTTTGTCCTCGTGCATGTTACTAGTGAAGTATTTGAAGGCTTAATCACAAAGAGATGTTATGTATATATAGCAATAGTAGTGCAGAAGAAGACAACAAGCTCAACTCAAAGATTTTTAACATCACTGAACACCAGTGTTCTGGATTGGCCTGCACCTCATGCGACTATTGCTATTCCATTGGATAAATTCAAGGAATATGAGAACAATGGAAGTGTAACTGTAATATCTACAGCTCTTAGAAATGTCACTTACTTCTTTTCAAATACATCAGAAAATAGTAGTACAACGTAAGTTATCTAAGTAGTAAAAATCAAAGCCAGCAATTCATTGCAAAATGAATGGGGAACACTTTGTAAGGGCCTATAGTTTCTACTTAGACACTTTCATTTCAAAATGTGTCTACAGAATCCACAACTCTCACACTTCAATATGGTACCATTAGGTTATGTATAGTAGCACAGCCTGCATTTCAATCATGCAAATAGAGTTGTAAAAAAAAAAAACACTTCATAAATATTCAAAAAAAAATTAGGGTCACTTTAAAAAATATTGAAACAGAGAATTTTAAAGCCACAGTGTTAATTCAAAAGATGAACATTACAAAACTTTCCCAAATTGAAAATGGTGGTTCTCACCTTTAAATCACTGCCTTGCCATTTGGCAACTTCAAAAAGTCCATAGTTGATTTTAAAACTTCAGAACTTGCCATTTGTCAAGTCAAATATTCTGATAATTGTCAGACACATGGGACTTCGTTTTAGTTTGAATTTTGTCTTTCTTGATCCATAACTTTTTTAGAAGTCATATATTTTTTTAAATTCTTAAATATATCCATGTTTTGTTTCAAAATACTTAGCACTATTTGCTTTTTTCATTTTCAATAAACCAATCCAGACATCAATCATATAGTTGTGCATCAAAAAGCTAGCGGAGTACTGTTTGATTTCTTAGTTAAATATTATGTCCGATAGTTATCATCACGTTACAGACGAATTAAGCTTTACTGTTATACTGCTATAATTATTATACTGAAAGCAAATTATTCAATCTTGCATGTGCCATTATTGAATCATAATATATATATAATATATATATATATATATATAATTATTATCCATGTCCATACAGAAACACCTATGAATTGGTTTCAGATGTGATAGGCACATCTATAAAGTGTGGATCTTCTACATGCCAAACTGACAATTTCTTTCTTTCATCTCCTGTTAAAATTACTTTTGAACATTCAAATGAACTAATGGTAAGTTCATTTTGTTTTGCAATAGTAGTGTTGTGAAACCTAGTGGCTGAAAGAAGTCCTCAATGTAACTAACATTTGTTATCATACATCAGTAAATGTACTCTACAAAATTAAAAAGTCACAGACATCAGAAAATGCGGATGCTTGCTGTTCTGAGGAAGTATTATAGCAATAAAAAAACAATGTACTTACAAAAAACAATGCAACTTGTAGAAGAAACAATAATTATTTAAATAATACATAAACACATATTTTAGCCTATGCATTTCCTATATAACATTTATACAATATTTACACAGAATAAATTGATTTCTTCCGGACAAACCACAGACTGTGTATTTCTAGATATTCCAAAACACTTCAGGTAAGTAACATTTATAATAATCAATATTATATAAATACTGTTTAATTAAGCATTATTTATAGCTTCAATTTCAGAGTTACTTGATTGACAAGAAGTTGAAAGTATTATGTGCATATGTTTCCTTGTGTTCATTGTTTGTTTAGATCGGTGCTCTACTCTGGCCATTGGTCAACACGGGGCTGTGAAAAAAATTCTAAACTTTCAAACTATATGAAAACAATTTGTGAATGCAATCACCTTACTCATTTTGCAATACTGCTCAGCCCCAATGCTCCTAAATTTCAGAAACAAATAGAGCTTTCTCTCTCCTACGTTGGCATTATTGGAGTGACAATATCCTTTATTTCCATGTCTGCTATTGTGATCATATTTGCATCATTGAAGTTAGTTCTATCAGCATGAAAAGCATGCATATTGAGTTCAATTCATTGTAATATGTGTATTAAAGGTCACTTAGAAACTTGAGGAGCTACATCCACATTCACCTATGTATTACTCTTGCAATCGCACAGATTATATTTATTGTCGGCATCGATAAGACTGACTCTGATAATACTCACATACCACTTCACTGCAAACTCATAGCAATTCTTCTTCACTACTTCTTCATGGTTTCCTTCATGTGGATGTTGATGGAATGAGTCTTTCTATATTTGGTTTTGGTTAAAGTGTTTGTAACTCAAACAAGACAGTATGTGATTTTCTTCACTGTTATTTCGTACGGTATTCCTCTACTATACATGGCAGTGATTACTCTACCTCTGGGATTCAGTCTACCAGGAGCAGATTACTACGGATACAAACAGGCGTAAGTTCTGACATATTTTTACACATTATTTTAAATATGTAGTGTACACGCTATATTAGCTTAATACCAATATAGAATCAACCCAAAAGAAGTGGCTATTTCTTAATAATAACTCACTTATATCACAATTGAAAAATGTTTTGGTCTGAATTTTTTTTATATTAAGCTATATGCTTCTATATTGTGATTGTTACCTGTGCATGCCAGTTCAGCCAGATAAAGTGATTGTTTTCATTTTAATCAAAGTTCCTTTTAAACATAGTACGACATATTCTTTAAATGAACACCACTGCTCCTCCTAAATTGGCATTCATTTGCTATGCTACTTGCAGTCCTGGTATTTATAAGTGAATTAGATGATTCTTACTACTTTAACTGGTAACGCCCAGCAAGCCATGCCTATGGATAACAATTTTACCTAGTTGTTTTGGGTTCTGCTTGGATTTGAAAAGGTTGAAATATTGCTTCACTTTAAACAATTTACAGTGCTTCAGGAGAGTATGTTTATAGTGCGCAGGTCTCATGCTCTCCCAAGCTCTGCAATTGTGGCATTATCGCTAACAGTCCCAATCATGAGGGAAGAACTCCAGAGAGAGGGTGATTGTCTAGTAATACTTCTGATGCTGGTAATTGTCCCAGTACAAGTGCACGCAACAGGTGAAAATATACAACACAGTGGGAAATTCACCAAGGGAATAACATTTTTAATCATACCAACTATGGTATAAATTAAATTAATCAAATAATGAGGCAACATACTAAATTTTTAATTTAAAAAAAGTCAAAAAAATATGCACAATTATTCAGAAGATATTTAAGATATATTTTCCACATTCTAAGAAATTTTCCACATTACAAGAAGGTCAATATAATTCCTCAATTGATAATTTAGTCTATCAAAAATGCAAGTACATTATGACCTAACTAGCAAGTACCATATAACAAGTGGCGCTTGAGATATTGCAAAGTATGAATGCTGTAGCATAAGTTATCTTCCTTAGTTATCATTCTTCTCCACCATTGGTCAAGGTTATATAAGTTTCACTATCCTGCTCTCTTTTTTCTAAACTATCTTGGTGTTCAACCCCGTCCCAAACTTCACTGAACAGAATCCTCGGTTATCGATCATTACCTGTATCGTTTTAGAAATCCAATTGTTTACCACTTTGAATTTTTTTTTTGCGGGTGCAAAGGATTCTGCTTAGTGCAGTTTGGAATGGGGTGAAATACAGAGCTAACACAAAAATACGTGAGGGCCAATGTACAAAATGACATGCGTATGTCCACACATATATATAAAAACAAACAAATATCCCTGATTTTCAAATTGTGATACCCCTGAGAGTGTCTCACTTGCTCCGCTCACTCACCAAATATAGAATTAGCTACTTTCTTACTTCAACTTTTCTGAACAATGGTAGATTCTGTAGCATCAACTTTAAGTTATTCGGACTATCTGAGTTACCAGTAACTCTTGACAACCTCTCAGTACAAAGATACAGCCAGAGTTATTTGTATAATGTTAGATAACAAATATGGAATTGCTTACATGCCTCAGCTTCCCCGCAAATAATGCTACCTTCCTTAGTATTTAGGCTTCTGACTACCAGTGGCTCTTGACAACCTATAAGCGGCACTTAGTATAGCACCCTCCTCCACCCCCCCCCCCTCCCAGAGAAATGGCAATATTTTAAAATTACATCTGGTAAAGGGTTTTCAATACCATAGTAACCAGTTGTGGTGACGTTTTTGTGACTTGGAAAAAAAAACATTTCGCAGGAACTATATCACAATGTGGAGCCTAAATATAAGTAAGAGTTGCTGAATGCTGTAGTGCCAGAGGAAACGGTGGTCAATCCTAAGAAGTCGTCTTTTAGGAGAAAATAAGGAAACCCGCATGTACCCTGATGTAAATAAACCATTGGAGGTGGTAATAAAATACCATCGCTACATACATATAACATACACCCAATTTTGCATTATCCACCCCAAATAGTATCTCCCTCAATAACAAGCAACCATCCCCAATTTTCAAGTGTGTTACCCCTGTAAGTGTCTCACTCGCTGCACTAGCTTGCCAATAACACCAGCTTTTTAGTTAGTCTGTCAGAGCCGGACCCCCATAGCGTGCAAAGAATGCAGAGGGTCTGAGGACATGGCCATACCAAATTTCTTCTGGAGGAATGTGGAAGTGGTGAGTGTCCCACCCCCTTTGTATTCTACCGCAAATTAGCCATGATTGCTAAACCAAGCATAGAAAGTGTTGCTGGCATGTGCAGGAATTTCTATTTGTGGTTGAGGAGGGCAGTGTCTTCTTCAGCATGGCTCTGTGTCCATGGTATTCCCGTGATTTCCTAACGATAATTGACCGCCGCAATATATGTGCAGCAAAACAAATTTGGTATGGCCATATCCCCAGACCAATTACCAGCATAGCGGTTGGTAAAGGGTCTGGCTACACCAGACTACTTTTTAGTTGCAATTAATCACTTTCAACTATAGCACCATATGCTGAAAAATATTGCCCAAATTATTTACTACAACAAGTCTGAGTGGTACTTGTGTAGCTACTATCTTTTACAAATTAGGAATACAGTAGCATGAGGTATTTTATTACCACCTCCAATGGTTTATTTACATCAGTTTCTCTTTTCCTGCTCTCTTTCTTCCTGTGCCTTCTCTCTTCAGTCCATGATTGTGGACATAGACTTCGTTAAATTATTGACTTACCTTTCAATGTTTTATCAACATTGAGTAGTTACCTCTCCAATTTCACATGCTTTTAGCTTTTAGCTCAATAGTCATTGTTAATCACCTTGTACTGAATATGATGATGCTTTACCAATTCAGTTCACACAATAACACTTTACCAATTCAGTTTACAATGACTCTTTACCATTCCAGTTCAGCTAATGAATAAATGCACACATAATTGTTGTTGTTACCGACGCATATTTTATATCGACTGAATTATTAATCCATTATCACTATTAAATCACACTGCATTGTTTATTTACTATAGTTTAATATATTTATTCTGTAGATGTTTCTTGAGATCTCACTTTCAGTGGTTCTTCATAGCTCCTGTCATCATTGTCCTTGCTATTAATATGCTATTCCTTGTTATGGCATCTGTAATTATGTGGAAACAAGCAAATAAAAGATTGACTAAAACTGAGGACCATCATTTTTTCAATTGGTTGAAATCTGTCCTGTCTCTGGCAGTGATCATGGGATTAACGTGGATAGTTGGCGTGGTGATTGTTGCTAGAGAAGAGTTGGCTCCATTGGCTTACATCTACACAATTGCTGTAGCCTTTCAAGGTTTCCTTATGTTCCTAGTGTTAGTAGTGTTTGTGAAACCTGTTCGAGATGACATTAAGACTTGGTTTGAAGAAAAGTTGAATTTCAAAGCAAAACAAATGGTAAGAGTAACTGCACTTAATTTTCTTGACTTCAAGAAACTTCTTTGAATGGAAGTAAGAGTGCTTGGTTCAGACTGCCGCTTGCACTCCGAACCTTACAATAGAATAACTGAGAAGTCTGTCTAATTGTTTAGGTGGGATATTCTCAAATTTTTCTGTGCTAGATGGTTGTAGTTCTTGCTAAGATTTTATATATTATTCAGTGATATGGCTAGATATTTCACTCTTATGCTTTATTTTCACTTGCCTCTGGCTCATAAAATTTAATTAGCCTGCTTGTGAAATATTTTGCCACATCACACTATGACTCATGTAATAAGTATTATATATACATATTTATTCCACACTAGATTTCTTCACAATGTTTTAGGTATGTGACCCGTGAGATAAGTTATGTTATCACACAGTGTTTTGTCATGGCTGTATTGTTCAAGCTCATTACTCTAGTTGTTATAGCAATCATCCCTACCTTACCAGTTTTCAGGGTTTTTACAGCTACTTTACTCTAGTAGATCCTACCCAACCAGGTTAGAGCAGCTGCTACAATATCAGCTGGGTGTGTGGGGAGCCCCTAGAGAGTTTTATGGCCAACTTTACACCAAGAGTTACCAACAAACTACTTCAGTGAAGATATCTAGCATGGAATAAACCATTTATTACAGTCTGCAGAGTGATATGGCTAGATATTTCACTCTCAGGCTTTCTTTTCACTCACTTCTGGCTCGTGAAAATAAATTAGCCTGCTTGTGACATATTTCTTTATATTAGACTCTGACTCTTGTAATAAGTACTATATATATGTTTTTCTTCACATTTATAGTGTTTATAATTTAATATGTTGTGTGTTAAAACTGATGGTGACATAGTCAATAAGGTAAATTAACTGTCCATAAATTGATGCAAATATGTTTTGCTGCAGCTGAACTACCTTCGAGTACTACTTGTGTTATATACACAGAAAATGATGATATGATTTAAATTGTAGTCTAACATGACTTAACATCAATAGACTACATATTATTGTCTTTATCAATGTCATTTATGTTGTTTTACAAGATTATTCCAAACTCAATGGTACTGAAAACAGAAGCTACAACTGGAAAGACACTGCCGATGAATTCAAACGTAAATATAGTAAAGCAAGAGGAAAATGCTAAACTGGATTAGTGCAATGAAGTTATGAAATGTCACCCACCTAATTCACTTTAGATAATAAAGTCTTCGCATAGTAGCAATAGTTTGTTCACTTCATGTGTAACTAGAATCATTTTTTGTGTAAATTTGCCAATTCCATAAAATTAATATCATAGCGACACCCTCAATACTATATTAATTGGATCTTATTTCATATTATGAAGTGTAATTGATTCTTTTTTGCAAAATGTGAGTAGCTATTAATTGAAAGAAGTAATATTCGCTCGAGGTTGCCTGCATTCTTAGGTTAGCAGTTTGCTATATAGCCAGTATAAGATCAATGTTCTTGCACAGCTCTGAACTTATAGTTATAAATAACTTTATTGTGGCATCTGACCTTGTACATGCCCAAGAGAGTATTTATAAACACAACAACTGTCAACATGCTATTATAGCATAGAGGTTTTTTAAAAGTATACATATTGCATAAGAAACTTCAGGGACTAATAATAGAGTAGCACCAAACTCTTGGACACGGTCCAAAATTAAGGACTGTCTTTTGAACTGGACAGTTGGAACCTATGGGAAAGAGCTGCTTTCCCCACTTATACTATGCCAAATCTGTGGCTCTATTTACCGCATTACATTTTGAACTCCTTCCTGAGGTCTGTGTTAAGAAAGAGAATTTTGACATGCCTATTAACATGTAGCTCCTTATACTCAAAAGGAACTGACATGAAAAGGTCTGTGTTAAGAAAGAGAATTTTGACATGCCTTTTAAACATAGCACAACGACATATTCTTGAAATGAACACCACTCCTAAATTGGCATTAATTTGCTATGCTACTTGCAGTCCTGGTATTTATAAGTGAATTTGATGATTCTTACTACTTTAACTGGTAACGCCCAGCAAGCCATGCCTATGGATAACAATTTTACCTAGTTGTTTTGGGTTCTGCTTGGATTTGAAAAGGTTGAAATATTGCTTCACTTTAAACAATTTACAGCGCTTCAGGAGAGTATGTTTATAGTGCGTAGGTCTCATGCTCTCAAAAGCTCTGCAATTGTGGCATTATCGCTAACAGTCCAAATCATGAGCATGAGGGAAGAACCCCAGAGAGAGGGTGATTATCTAGTAATACTTCTGATGCTGATAATTGTCCCAGTACAAGTGCACGCAACAGGTGGAAATATACAACACAGTGGGAAATTGACCAGGGAATAACATTTTTAATCATACCAACTATGGTATGAATTAAATTAATCAACGTATAGTGAGGCTACATACTAAGTTTTTAATTTAAAAAAAGTCTAAAAAATATGCACAATTATTCAGAAGATATTTAAGATACATTTTCTACATTCTAAGAAATTTTCCACATTACAAGAAGGTCAATATAATTTCTCAATTGATAATTTAGTCTACTATCAAAAATGCAAGTACATTATGACCTAACTAGCAAGTACCTTGTAACAAGTGGCGCTTGAGATATTGCAAAGTATGAATGCTGTAGCATAAGTTATCTTCCTTAGTTATCATTCTTCTCCACCATTGGTCAAGGTTATATAAGTTCACTCTCCTGCTCTCTTTTTTCTACTATCTTGGTGTTCAACCCCGTCCCAAACTTCACTGAACAGAATCCTCGGTTATCGATCATTACCTGTATCGTTCTAGAAATCCAATTGTTTACCACTTTGAATTTTTTTTTGCGGGTGCAAAGGATTCTGTTTAGTGCAGTTTGGAAACACAAAATACGTGAGGGCCAATGTATAAAATGACATGCATAAGTCCACACATATAATATATAAAAACAAACTAATATCCCGATTTTCAATTGTGTTACCCCTGAGAGTGTCTCTCACTTGCTCCGCTCACTCACCAAATATAGAATTAGCTACTTTCTTACTTCAACTTTTCTGAACAGTGGTAGATTCTGTAGCATCAACTTTAAGTTATTCGGACTATCTCAGTTACCAGTAACTCTTGACAACCTCTCAGTACAAAAATACAGCCAGAGTTATTTGTATGGAGATAGCTAACAAATAATGGTAATGCTTACATACCTCAGCTTCCCCCAAATAATGCTACCTTCCTTAGTATTTAGGCTTCTGACTGCCAGTGGCTCTTGACAACCAGTAAGCGGCACTTAGCATAGCACCTCCCTCCACCCTCCAGAAATGGCAATATTTTTAAATTGCATCTGGTAAAGGGGTTTCAATACCATAGTAACCAGATGTGGTGATATTTTGTGACTTGAAAAAAAAACATTTTGCAGGAACTATATCACAATGTGGAGCCTAAGTATAAAGAACTGCTGAATGCTGTAGTGCCAGAGGAAACGGTGGTCAATCCTAAAGTCGTCTTTCAGGAGAAAATAAGGAAACCCGCATGTGGGTTTAAGGGGCATACGTACCATCGCTACATACATATAACATACACCCAATTTTGCATTATCCACCCCAAATAGTATCTCCCTCGATAATAAGCAAACATCCCCAATTTTCAAGTGTGTTACCCCTGTAAGTGTCTCACTCGCTGCACTCGCTTGCCAATTACACCAGCATTTTAGTTAGTCTGTCAGAGCCAGACCAACGTAGCTCAATAGTCATTGTTAATCGCCTTGTACTGAATATGATGATGCTTTACCAATTCAGTTCACACAATAACACTTTATCAATTCAGTTTACAATGACTCTTTACCATTCCAGTTCAGCTAATGAATAAATGCACACATGATTGTTGTTGTTACTGACGCATATTTTATTATTACTGATATCGACTGAATTATTAATCAATTATCACTATTAAATCACACTGCATTGTTTATTTACTATAGTTTAATGTATTTATTCTGTAGATGTTTCTTGAGATCTCACTTTCAATGGTTCTTCATAGCTCCTGTCATCATTGTCCTTGCTATTAATATGCTATTCCTTGTTATGGCATCTGTAATTATGTGGAAACAAGCAAATAAAAGATTGACTAAAACTGAGGACCATCATTTTTTCAATTGGTTGAAATCTGTCCTGTCTCTGGCAGTGATCATGGGATTAACATGGATAGTTGGCGTGGTGATTGTTGCTAGAGAAGAGTTGGCTCCATTGGCTTACATCTACACAATTGCTGTAGCCTTTCAAGGTTTCCTTATGTTCCTAGTGTTAGTGGTGTTTGTGAAACCTGTTCGAGATGACATTAAGACGTGGTTTGAAGAAAAGTTGAATTTCAAAGCAAAACAAATGGTAAGAGTAACTGCACTTAATTTTCTTGACTTCAAGAATCTTCTTTGAATGGAAGTAAGAATGCTTGGTTCAGACTACCGCTTGCACTCCGAACCTTATAATAGAATGACTGAGAAGTTTGTCTAATTGTTTAGGTGGGATATTCTCAAATTTTTCGCTTTTCATTTATTCCTTAACACTAACGATACCACGTTCTCAAGTCAGTTAATGTTTTCTTTTGAGTATGACAATTTTTTTGGCTTTTCTAAATACTTTTGTAATTTGTCATCAGCAAAACTAATTGATTGTTCACTCTCTGTGCTAGATGGCGGTACTTCTTGCCTTTCACATTCCCTTTCTATTTCACCTTGAATATTAGAGAAAAGATTATCAATGACTGCATCAGAAAAAAGAATCGAAAAACTTCTTGGCAGCATCCATAACATTAGCCACTCGCTTTCTATGCCATTCATACATGATCAGTACACAATAGATTAATTAATCATTTGATACAGTGAGAATATCACTCGTCCATCAGGTGGCATTTACACTAATCAGTATTCGTGTAAATGCTAGCCAACGGACTTGTATATTCTGAAATATTCAGTGATTAATATGTATATATTGTTTATTCCACGCAAGATATCTTCACAATGGTATTTTTAGGTACGTGGCCATGAAATAACTTACGATATTTCACATTTTTCATAGTGTACCACAAGCTCATTAACCTAGCAGGTATAACAACCTGCTAAGCTCACCAATTTTCCAGTTTTTACAGCTACCTTCCTCTAGTGTATCCTCCCCAACTGGGTTAGAGCAGTTTCTAAAATATCAGCTGGGGGTAGGTAGCCCCTACAGTGAACTTTACACTGTGAGTTACAAGTCCTAGAATGAATTATAGCTGTGAAGAATTTGGTGTTGAATAAACCACTTATTACACCCTCAGTGATATGGCAAGATATTTCTTTATTTTCACTCGCCTCTGGCTCATAAAATTTAATTAGCCTGCTTGTGAAATATTTTGCCACATCACACTATGACTCATGTAATAAGTATTATATATACATATTTATTCAACACTAGATTTCTTCACAATGTTATCTTTAGGTATGTGACCCGTGTGGTAACTTATGTTATCACACAGTGTTATCTCATGGCTGTATTGCTCCAGCTCATTACTCTAGTAGTTATAGCAACCGTGCCTACCTTACCAGTTTTCAGGGTTTTTACAGCTACTACTTTACTCTAGTAAAATCCTACCCAACCAGGTTAGAGCAGCTGCTACAATATCAGCTGGGTGTGTGGGGAGCCCCTAGAGAGTTTTATGGCCAACTTTACACCAAGAGTTACCAACACACTACTTCAGTGAAGATATCTAGCATGGAATAAACCATTTATTACAGTCTGCAGAGTGATATGGCTAGATATTTCACTCTCAGGCTTTCTTTTCACTTGCCTCTGGCTCGTGAAAATAAATTAGCATGCCCGTGAAATATTTCGCCATATTACAATCTGACTCTGGTAATAAGTACTTTTTCATTCACATTTATAGTGTTTATAATTTAATATGGTGTGTGTTAAAACTGATGGTAACATAGTCAATAAGGTAAATTAACTGTCTGCAGCTGAACTACCTTCGAGTAGTTACATACACAGAAAATTATGATATGATTTAAATTGTAGTCTAACATGACTTAACATCAATAGACTACATATTATTGTCTTTATCAATGTCATTTATGTTGTTTTACAAGATTATTCCAAACTCAATGGTACTGAAAACAGAAGCTGCAACTGTAAAGACACTGCCGATGAATTCTAAAATAGATATAGTAAAGCAAGAGGAAAATGCTAAACTGGATTAGTGCAATGAAGTTACGAAATGTCACCAAGCTAATTCACTTTAGATAATAAAGTCTTCACATAGTAGCAATAGTTTGTTCACTTCATGTGTAACTAGAATCATTTTTGTGTAAACTTGCCAATTCCATAAATATCATAGCGACACCTTCAATACTATATTAATTGGATCATATTTCATATTATGAAGTGTAATTGATTCTATTGTGCAAAATGTGAGTAGCTATTAATTGAAAGAAGTAATATTCGCTCGAGGTTAGGCTGCACTCTTAGATTAGCAGTTTGCTATATAGCCAGTATAAGATCAATGTTCTTGCACAGCTCTGAACTTATAGTTATAAATAACTTTATTGTGTCATCTGACCTTGTACATGCCCAAGAGAGTATTTATAAACTGAACACATGTAACAATAGTCACACCAAAATATGGTGTGATGTGCACATCTCATCGTTTAGGTGTGAAGTACACGCCAAATTTAGTGTGAATTCTCACCATAATCAGTATGAACTCATACTTGCATTAATGCTGAATTATTTTAAGTTACATTGATTCTTATATTTCATATCAACATTTTTTTCCAGTAAGAGATTGGTGTAATCCCAGATCTAATTAATCAGACAACTAAAATCTTAGTCAACTCTCGTATCTAGCACACAAGTGTACAAAACATAATATAAGATAGATTACAATGATAATAGCATTGGTTTTTGCCTGCACATGAATATAATTAATGTTCGGTAAAGGGTCCATGCTATTCCCTTGAGTGTGAACTTCACACTAATTATGAATTCACACTTGGTAGAAAGTGTGAAGGACACAATGCATAGATGGTGGGCATTCACACCACCAGTCTGGTGGGAATTTGGAAAGTTTTCACGCTATAATTTTTACAGTGCAAGTATGAATTATTAAATCTACTTTTTAAATGTGTTGTATACTTGTGAGCTAGGAAAGTGATTTGACAAAGATTTTGGTCAGGCACAGAGCATACACCAATTTTTTTTTGAAAAATAATGTTGATATATATTATAGTATTAGAATCAATCCAACTTTAATCAATTCAGCATTAATGTATGTTGTATGAGTTCACACTGTTTAGGATCTTAAGTCACATTGAATTTAGTGTAGCTCACACTGAATTTGGCATGTGCTTCACACCAAAACAATGAGGTGTGCACATCACACCATATTTTGGTGTGACTATTGTTATAAGTAATTCACACTCAATTAGGTGTGAATTACACACCTTTTGGTTGGTGAATGCTTAAGAATCCCTTCAATTTTGAACCTGCATAAAAGCGGAGTGATTACTATGCAACACATGTAGTGATTCTCACTCTTCATTTCTACATATATGCAATGATACTATTCACTCCGCATGGCGCTTGGTATCTGGCAGCCCTACTCGTGCTTGCATGTACAGTCAAATAAATAATCAAATTGATGTCATACTGTAACTGCTTCAATGATAATATCATAGCCATATAAAAAACAGATTTTGCAAACATAAAAGAATAGCTAATGCAATATTGCAATAAAAAACTAACAATAGATTAATAAACAGGATTAAATTAACCACTAGAGAATAAAACAGGTCAACCAAAATTTAATAAAATGAATATTATTGACTAAGGCCACTCCCAAATAATAGTAATAGTTATGTCTTATATAATTAAGATCTTCAGTCATGTCAGTTTGTAATAAAAATCTTGGTCTTACTCCATCTCATTCAAAACCACTTTACAGTGGAAAGCTGGCCAATCTACTTATCCATTGATGAAGCATTTAAAGGGTAACTGTGGTGAAAAAAAAATGTTCTGCAAATATAAAAAATAATCTCATATCATGTATAAACAAGGCCCAAAACAAAATAACTCAAAAGTGAGTGGTTGCTTCTCAATTGCACCATTCTTTACAACTATTTTGCTTCCTTAAAATTTACTTCCTGTTGTGGGTGGGGCCTCGTAATGACACAAAAGGAATTTCCTGTCCAGGCTTTTTAGGCTTGAACTATGCATTCTGACGCAAAGATTGAATTGGCAGCCACAGCAGTAATGGAGTATGTGGGGACCACACCCCACAACAGTATTATCAACTTATTGCCAGACATTTATTCTGTATGTATGTTTGTATATTGTTTGTGTGTTAGTTTCAATAGTTATAGTAGCAGCTGTATGTATCATTTTTATGTTGCCTAGGTTACTTGTTACAATTTGTGTGAATGTTGTTCTCTCATTTGATTGGTTAGTTTAATAGTTCATTATCCTCTTTGTGATTGGTCAGTTTTACATTTTCTTTTCTTTTCCATTATTTATGAATTGATTTGTTGTGCTTACATGCCTTGCAGTTCTCATTGTGTAGTAAACTACTTTGTATAGCTAGCTACAGTTGCACCACGATGTGGCAGAGTACTTGCTAATATAAAATATTTTCAGATCTAGAAAATCATGCTGCAGAATGTTTTGTAGTGAGCATCTACCACCAACCATCTCTGTGTTTATATTTGTTGGCATTGATAAAATCACAAAAAGATTTTGACCACAATGACCCAAGAGAAGAACTTGTGCACTTTAAATGGTATTAGATTACAATGATAATAGTATTGGTTTTTGCCTCGTTCGGCAAAGGGCCATGCTCTTCCCTTGAGATGTGAATTTCACGCTAAGTGTGCATTCACACAAGGCGGAAAGTATAAAGAACAAGCCATGCATTGATGGTGGCCATTCACACCACCAGTTTGGTGTGAATTTGGTGGATTTTCACGCAATAAATTTACAATGGCAAGACTACAATTGATTATACTAATGAATGAATATAAAATAAACTTTTTAAATAAATACTTACACAAAATAAAAATAGCCTTACACTCAATCAGTTTAAAAAAAAAACTTTTCATTCAAGTTTGGAAATTTTGTCTTGTTCAATCTCATTTTAAATCTGAATTATAGTTAAAAGCTGCTTAATTTGTCCAATGAAGCAGTTAATTACAGAATATTAAGGGTGATTGTTTGAAACTAATATTAATAAAAATGGTAGATTTACTTCTGTCAGTGTCCCTACTGGATATTGCAAATGTTTGGACCTATGCTTGCACCTTTTACTGAACAAACTTCTGCAGCTCATCCAGATTGCAGTCTTATATTAAAAAGGTTGCATAATTATATGGATTGAATGGAAATAATAGCAAACAAATATTTTTTCATGTCAGTTCCTTTTGAGTATAAGGAGCTACATGTTAAAAGGAACTTTGATTAAAATGAAAACAATCGCTTTATCTGGCTGAACTGGCATGCACAGGTAACTATCACAATATAGAAGCGATGTAGTGTACACGCTATATTAGCTTAATACCAATATAGAATCAACCCAAAAGAAGTGGCTATTTCTTCTTATATCACAATTGAAAAATGTTTTGGTCTGCATTTTTTAGTGTTTAAATTAGATTAAAATGAACAATATCACTTAATCTGGCTCTACTGGCATGCACAGGTAACTATTACATGTTTTTATTATACAGAAGCATATAGCTAATGTAAAAATAATCAGACCAAAACATTTCTCAATTGTGATATAAGTGAGTTATTAATAAGAAATAGCCACTTCTTTTGGGTTGATTCTATATTGGTATTAAGCAAATATAGCGTGTACACTACACAAGCTAGGAATTAGCTATATTTAAAATAATGTGTAAAAATATGTCAGAACTTACGCCTGTTTGTATCCGTAGTAATCTGCTCCTGGTAGACTGAATCCCAGAGGTAGAGTAATCACTGCCATGTATAGTAGAGGAATACCGTACGAAATAACAGTGAAGAAAATCACATACCGTCTTGTTTGAGTTACAAACACTTTAACCAAAACCAAATATAGAAAGACTCCTTCCATCAACATCCACATGAAGGAAACCATGAAGAAGTAGTGAAGAAGAATTGCTATGAGTTTGCAGTGAAGTGGTATGTGAGTATTATCAGAGTCAGTCTTATCGATGCCGACAATAAATATAATCTGTGCAATTGCAAGAGTAATACATAGGTGAATGTGGATGTAGCTCCTCAAGTTTCTAAGTGACCTTTAATACACACACATTATTACAATGAGTTAAACTCAATATACATGCTTTTCATGCTGATAGAACTAACTTCAATGATGCAAATATGATCACAATAGCAGACATGGAAATAAAGGATATTGTCACTCCAATAGTGCCAATGTAGGAGAGAGAAAGCTCTATTTGTTTCTGAAATTTAGGAGGATTGGGGCTGAGCAGTATTGCAAAATGAGTAAGGTGATTGCATTCACAAAATGTTTTCATATAGTTTGAAAGTTTAGAATTTTTTTCACAGCCCCGTGTTGACCAATGGCCAGAGTAGAGCACTGATCTAAACAAATAATGAACACAAGGAAACATATGCACATAATGCTTTCCACTTCTTGTCAATCAAGTAACTCTGAAATTGAAGTTATGAATAATGCTTAATTAAACAGTGTTTATATAATATGGATTATTATAAATGTTACTTACCCAAAGTGTTTTGGAATATCTAGAAATACACACTCTGTGGATTCTCCGGAAGAAATCAATTTATTCTGTGTAAATATTGTATCAATGTTATTTAGGAAATGCATTAGGCTAAAAATAATGTGTTTATGTATTATATTAAATAATTATTGTTTCTTCTACAAGTTGCATTGTTTTTTGTAAGTACACTGTTTTTTTTATTGCTATAATACTTCCTCAGAACAGCAAGCATCCACAATTTCTGATGTCTGTGACTTTTTTATTTGGTAGAGTACATTTACTGATGTATGATAACAAATGTTAGTTACATTGAGGACTTCTTTCAGCCACCAGGTTTCACAACACTACTAGCTATTGCAAAACAAAATGAACTTACCATTAGTTCATTTGAATGTTCAAAAGTAATTTTAACAGGAGATGAAAGAAAGAAGTTGTCAGTTTGGCATGTAGAAGATCCACACTTTATAGATGTGCCTATCACATCTGAAACCAATTCATAGGTGTTTCTGTATGGACATGGATAATAATTATAATATATATATGTATAATATACTATGATTCAATAATGGCACATGCAAGACTGAATAATTTGCTTTCAGTATAATAATTATAGCAGTAAAACAGTAAAGCTTAATTTGTCTGTAACGTGATGATAACTATCGGACATTATATTGAACTAAGAAATCAAACAGTGCTCCGCTAGCTTTTTGATGCACAATTATATGATTGATGTCTGGATTGGTTTATTGAAAATGAAAAAAAGAAAATAGTGCTAAGTATTCTTTCCTTTGAAAATGGATACATCAGATATTAAAATATATTTTAGTACTTTATGAATTAATAACAGAGAGATTACTGTTGAACAATAATTATGGTAAAGAAAAAACAATTTTTATGATAATAATAATAATATTCATCCTTTAATCTTGGATTTGTGTGATGGTAGGTCATGACTTTTAATTCTCACTAGCCAGCACAAATGCCAACCACAAATGTAAATTCTAAGTAGCTTGAACAATGGTGAACAAAATAGAGGTGCCCTTCTCAAATATATCATACAATGTTTAAAAGGTAGAAAATGCATAGCCTATTCAAGAAACTTACAGTGCTATTGTTTTGTAGTAATAGTCTAGTTTGTCTACTGACCATTCATTCTTAGTATTAATATACCACAGTTCAAAAAACCCCTTTGAATAACAGAGTAATGAATTTTTTAGTGCATCTCATCTTTACTTTTTAAGTCTATTCAATAAATGAAGTCAGATCACAGCGTGTGGTCGCACTCTCTAATTAGTGTTGACCACCCTTCCCCTCCACAAAGTTTAAAAAATCAAAGTTATATTAATTTCTAAATATTGAATTTCTCCAGATCATCTTTTTCTTCTCCTTGAACCAGCCTAGAGGAAAACTGTAAGCATTTCTGGGGCAATAGCATACATTAGTAGCACTTTTTCTGATGTAAGTCCACAACTCTTCGGCTTTCTTCCTTATGGGGACTCTAACATACAGTTGTTTCATTAAAAAATATGCTAGCCTTCCAAGTTTTGATGCCATGTTGAGCAGCTCATGTGTGGCTGAACGAGTGCCACACCTCTCTTCATTAATGTGGACATGTTAGATGGTGTGTTTGGAAGAAAAAAAGAGTAAATTGCAATGTCTTCCTTGAGGCGGCTGTAGCTAAATGCTTGGTGTAGATAGTTTCAGAACTAAACGTTTAGTAATTTTTTAGAAGCTGTAGTGGATAAGGTAATGTGAATGTTAAAAAGTAAGCAGTTGAGACTGAAATTTAGCTAGAAAAGCATAGCTAATGGAACTCGAATGACATACAAAGACGAATAGTCATGGCAAACATTGTAAAAAACAACACTTGGGAAACTAGTTGTAAAAAAAAATTTTCATTGTTGAAAAAACATTTAGAGTTGCTCTAAAAAAATATGCAAACAAACAATTTTAAAAAGCCAAAGTGTTAATTGGAAAGATGAGCATTACAAAACTTGACCAAATTGAGAATGGTGATTCTACGACCCTAAATCACTGCATTAATTAAATGAATTATTTAAAAAAATAAGTAAAAAAAAAAAAGAAACAAAACAAGGATACATTTAAGAATGTAAAAAAAATTATGACTTTTAAAAAAGTTATGGATCAAGAAAGACAAAAGTCAAACTAAGTCACATGTGTTTGACAATTGTCAAAACATTTGAAGTTGACAAATGGCAAGTTCTCTGAAGTTTTAAAATCGACTGAACTTTTTGAAGTTGCCAAATGGCAAGGCAGTGATTTCAAGGTGAGAATCTCCATTTTCAATTTGGGCAAGGTTTGTAATGCTTATCTTTTGAATTAACACTGTGGCTTTAAAATTCTCTGACTCAATATTTTTTAAAGTGACCCTTAATTTTTTTTGAATATTTATGAAGTGTTTTTTTTTTACAACTCTATCTGCTTGATTGAAATGCAGGCTGTGCTACTATACATAACCTAATGGTACCATATTGAAGTGTGAGAGTTGTGGATTCTGTAGACACATTTTGAAATGAAAGTGTCTAAGTAGAAACTATAGGCCCTTACAAAGTGTTCCCCATTCATTTTGCAATGAATTGCTGGCTTTGATTTTTACTACTTAGATAACTTACGTTGTACTATTTTCTGATGTATTTGAAAAGAAGTAAGTGACATTTCTAAGAGCTGTAGATATTACAATTACACTTCCATTGTTCTCATATTCCTTGAATTTATCCAATGGAATAACAATAGTTGCATGAGGTGCAGGCCAATCCAGAACACTGGTGTTCAGTGATGTTGAGAATCCTTGAGTTGAGCTGGTTGTCTTCTTCTGCACTACTATTGCTATATATATACATAACATCTCTTTGTGATTAAACCTTCAAATACTTCACTAGTAACATAAACGAGGACAAAAGAGCCCTCTTTAATGGTTCACACATATCCCACAGATGTATCTACATATTTATACGTATGTATACTTGTACATAATAGCTATTAGTCTCCTGATCAAGAATTTAGTGGTGATTGAGGCCTGAAATATTGTATATGGTGGAGTAGTTGTAAATTTGTCCCTTATTATTATTAGTTATTCTAGAAAGATAAGAAATAGGAGTAGCTATAGCTAAATCTATTTCAATTTCAATTTCGATCAATCTATTGTGAATCACCTTACCAGCATTATTTGATACTATAGTAATAGGCTCTGAGAATGAAGTAGCAATCTTGTCCAGTGACTTCAAAATTGTAGTTCCTATAATTGTTTCTGTGTTCTAAATCAAATGAGTTGAACAAGATAATAGTTGTTTACTGCTACAATAACTATATATGGATCTTGCACTCTACACTAATGTAGCTAGTAGCAAAGCTGATCAAACATTACTGAATGTGGAAAAGTACTAGTAAATTTGTATGGCGTGTTTATTTGTCTGAATCCCTTTATGATTATTTTACGTGAAATTAGTAATAGCATTTCTTAGTGAAACTTCAATCTGGAGCAAGCAATACACCAACCAACTTTGACAATGTCTAGTCAAGTCAGTGGCATGTAACTATATATCCCTATTTTCAGTATTATTATTATACTATCATTAGCGGACAATAATTCTTGTAAATCTAGTAATAGGATTATAATACAAATTATGTTTATTTTTGCTATGCTGGTAATGTCATTGATTATATTTATTGATAATCATGGAATTTCTATAGAAACTAACAGGATTTATCCAGAAGCTATTGACAAAGTGTAAATGCTGGTAGCTATCTTCATGATAATAGCAGATAATTTATTTCTATTATTTGGGGAATTTTTTTTTATTCTTCCAATAAATTGCTTCACAAAATTTAGGCTTGATCTTCATGACAATGAATTTTTCTTTTGTATAGTTTCAAAAGTTTATAAAAAAGAGAGAATGCACTTAATAGAAGGTGTGAAGGGTATTATACTTACTGATATTCTTGTTGTTTTTACAGTGAAATCCACTATTGTTAACACAATCTAAAATGCAATTAATTGTAAGTTAATCTTTATTAAATAAGGCTAATAGGATAAAAAAACCTGTGTATGATTGTAGATATCTCTTGTAGAAGTCTGTGTTTCTATAGACAATTCAGTGATGGCAGAAACTATTTTAGAGAGGAGATAAACTACGGCAGTTGATGTTATATTTGAAGAACGAGCCATAGATAATAATTTTAGACTTTCAACTGGTTTTGAATTCTACACACACACACACACACACACACACACATACACACACACACACACACAGACTCAAACACACACACAGACTCAAACACAATATATATATATATATATATATATAGATAGATATTTATAAGAATACATAAAGTAAAGTGTTCCACTAATGTCTTACTATTAAATTTATAATAAGCAGCAATTCTTCATCATCGGATATCTAAAAAGTTGAAACAATAATTGTTGTTTCTAATTGATATCTAATTTTATTCTTACTATTTTGAGAGCATCATTTTCTGCTTCAGAAATGACACTCAAAACTGGACTTGTAGATGTTTGTTCATTGTCTCGAGTTTCTTGTATTATTGAAGTGTCACTCATACAATAATTCATATATTCATGATCGTTGTCATCACTTACAGAAATCTTGTTAGTTATGACTGAACGAGTTACCAAAATATCGTAATTTGATGAGACACTTCTTTCCATTGATCCAAACACTAATGCAGTACTGTTGTAATTACAAGCACGTGAAATATCCGCAATTTCTCCATTTCTGATATTATTTGATGTCCACACTTGATGACTGGAGTAAATACAGCATTTTTTAAAGGAATAATACCAAAGTGTAAAAATGATATTTTAAAATGTATATTAAAGTTTTTTACAATTCCAAAAACTAGCACAGTATGGCATTCCCAGCAATAAAGCCACTCATTTTCCATGTATTTGAAGCAATAATGAGTGAACATTGCTTGTAGGGTATAACCACAATAACACATGAATTTGAAAAGGTGGTAGTGGGTGGGTCCTATAATCCCTTCAGGTATAAATAAGAACCAAGCTAGCCCCAATACATTTGTGTGTTTGACTAAAACAGTATATTTTTATCTTGTTTGGATGAAGTCAAAATGTGGCTCATTTTAGTGCAGTCACAGTCATGAATCATTTCAACTTAGACAAGTTCCAAAGTAGTCGTAAAAAAATTCTACAACAATTTTTTATATACCTAGATAAATTAACCTAGATAAATTAAATTAAATTTAGCTGGAACATAATCTGATTTCAAACTAAAGGATAAAATTATGGAGTAAGATCTCAGCTAAGATACATAAGCATACTGAAGTACATAAAGTTAGACTTACAGTTAATTCACAAAATTTTTATGCTAATTAGCAAGGATAATACTGGCACTTGATTTTCTCTATTATGTCCCAAAATGTGTTACTAAATGAGTTCTCTGTCATGTTTTATGCTTATCTTCTGGTTATATTTTTGAAATAATCATATTCTATGCAACTACTTCCTTTAATTTCTTCTTCTTTTTTTTCAAGGCTATGTTTATGTTTTCTAGAGCACACTTGGCAATAGAAATGAGTTCAAACAGAGTTATAACATGTAAATTGGGAGCACTGAAGAACATTTATATTCAAGTGTGTCTAGGGTCTGCAATATGTTCACTTACAAATGCTTACTATAAATTTTTTACCTTTTTGTAACATTTTGGAAAGAATCAGAAACTATGCATTTACTTTCATTGTTTTCTGAAAGTAAGGCTATGTTTATGTCATCTAGAGCCCAAAAATCGTTTAGCTCATGCAAATTTGGTACGAGCCGGGCAAATTGAAGCCAGCGAAACTGAACAGTGTCTGTCAATGTTATATCACAAACTTCCAAGTTTATTGAAGTTGTTTTCTGCTGGATTTCCTGTTTCATAAATGTGTCGTATCCACGAATTCTATTCCGAACATTTCCCATTGATGTATTAGGATAAAGATAGAGAAGAGGAATCCAATCCTTCTCTACAGATGTTCGTACTGAAAATTCCACACCTTCATATAACTCATCAATTTTAACAACTTCATTTTCCAGTGATGTGAATATTTTAAACTGTATAAGACTGCATGGAGGAAGATTATACAATGATTAAAAAAACTAACTACAGTGCATTATAAACATTCAAAAAATTGTAGAATCTAGAGAGGAAATGTCTTTGAGCAATATCCCATGAATACAATTCTGCTGTATTATTTAATACACAGTCTAAAACATAAATTAGACTATACACAGTTGAGTTCACTCATGTGTGGTGGGTTAGGGTAGTGTGTACAAATGTGTAGTTTGATATTACTGTCATTAGACATAACTTACAGTCTAATTTGATTGATACAAACAAAACTGAATTCAAACTTATTGTTTTCAAAATTTTCCTTGGAAAATTTGAAGTCAGCCGCTTTCCTCCATGTGACATGAAGACGTCTGGATGCTTTTTTTTGAGTACATCCAATTCTGTCATTGAGTCTTTATGTACAATAGAATAAGAAATTAAATTTTAAATACCCTGCAGTAGTATTATTATAATATTAACCAGATTTTTTAATTGTAGTGATTAACTAGTTTATTCATTTAGTGTCAAACATAATCTTCATGAAGTTAATTTATATACACTGTTAAAACAGGGTGCTTGAAGAACACCTCACGAAGTGTTTACCACGAGGTACTGTCTGGACACCCACATTGAGCCCTTATAACTTCCATACTAATATGTATTATACCAAGTGAGTAAATATAACAATAGCTTATATCCGTTAGTTTCTTCATTTCAAATACATTTTAGTAATGACTAACTATGGAGACAATATAAAGCTTTAAAGTAGGGGTGCCTCCTATTTAACACCAAAACTAAGTTAGCCAAACACCCCATTTTTAACAGTGTATACCCATATCTAGGAAAATTACCTGAAAGAATGAATGTTCAATGTCAGTTGTGTATCACATAGGCAAACTTTTAATAAACTATGTTATATATAAGATATGTATAATTTATTGTATAATAATAGAGGCTGCATCAAAATAGTGGCATGGTTTTTATTAAGCTTAAATTGGGTATAAATAATAATACTTGATTTTCTATAGAGCCTGATTTTTAGCTAAGTTTCTTACCACTATGTATCAATTATTTATCATTAAAAAAATAAGAATAATATAATTAATTGGATAATTGCAATTAAGACAAACCAATTCGTCATAAAACCATGCTACACTGACATGACATGAATGAATGCAGCTATGCTAGAGTGCAGAGGCAGAAGTGTTATTATAGACACAAAAAATATATAACATGGCACATGAATGCAAGATTACAGACCGAGCACATCCTCTCACCTATGAAACGGAAGTTAGTGGATAGGTTAGAAAAGTATGCATGCATATAGATTTGAATGTGTTACTGTGCTGTTCCAAATAATTACTGCTGTAATTTTTATCATACAATAGGTAGAGTCTGGGTGTGGCCACAAAGTAACAACACTTTATAGTGGCTCAATGTTGGGTCTTTTAGATGAGATTTTCTTGCCTCTCCTGATTCAGTCTCATGGCTATTTTTCTGTCACTTACTATTGATATCATTACAGTCAGTGGTGCATAAAGTGGGATTTCAGAGTAAGCATGATCTTTAAGTACTGAGTTAAAAATTACTGAAGTATTCAGTAACTGGGTGACAGGCTACCTCACTATGTAATACAGCACCTGTGTGGGCTACTTGTAATCTCACTTAAACAGTTAAAGTACTAACAATTACTGTTCATTACTTACTTTGTACAATTTGCTTGAGAACAATTCCATTCAAAGAATACTTCAAAACAATGACAATATTTTCCGCCATGTTCTGGCTGGACAAAAGAGTAATCCACTCTTTCTACATCTGACAGGGAACAATTGCTGGGAGCAGGAACAGAGGAATTATAGTATATCCAATAAGATTCAATCAGATTGTATTTCTTTATTTCGTATGTCAGTCTGAGTCCTGTAGTAAGGAGAGCTGCATCACCGCCCACACATTTGTCCTTGAGTGTTGTGAATAATCCATCACTATTTCTCTCTGGAACAGGACTACTCCATCGAATAGAAGGAACAGGAAAGGAGCAATTAGAATCTTCATGAGCCTTAACTCTGGCCAACAAGAGTACTGCCACTGTAGAGACCAGTGGAATACACACCATTCTCTTATTCTTTAGATAGAATACTTTCTGATGATTGAGACAGAATGAACAAATTGTTTGCTTATATAACAATTTAGGACATTGAAGGAAGTTGTTGTAGGAAGCACACACACACAAACTAGATGAATGGAATTTTGTGAGCACATTTGTCATTATATCCTGTAATTAAGTGCTTCAATGAACAAATCAATGAACCAACTTTCCATTGTAAAGCAGCTTTGAATGAGATTGTGTCAGACTAAGATCATTTTTATACATATACACAACTGAAGATTTATGAAAACTAAATGAGTGTCTGACTATTATTATTAACTAGTGCAAGTTGAAAGAATTTAATTTACTAAATTTTGGTTGAGTTTTATTTAATTTGATTTTGTTTATATTTTTATTGTTACTCTTTCTAGCAACCTTGCATTATTCTCTCACTTTTGCATAAATCTAAACCTGTTTTATAGCTACAATTTTATTATTGAAGCAGTTACAGTATGTACAGCGTCAAATTGATTGTTTATTTGATTAGACATACAAGCACCGAGTAAGGCTGTAGTATTACCCTGCATGAAGCCACAATATATTTTATAAGTGCTTGAAAACATCGTTAAATAAATATATGAAAAATGAGAGAATTACTGTCATTGTTCAATGTTATAATTATAAGTAACACTCCTTATGGCAGAGGTGGTCCCAAATTTGTGGAGGCTTGAGCACCCCCTTGTCTATACCCATGGATACATTTTTGTCTTAGTTTAAGTAATAGGAAGCTACTATTCTGCAGAACATTATAGACAATTACTAGAAAATACGTTTTTTATTGAATTCCCAGAAAAGACTCTTACATGGTGGTTAATGGCTCCATAATTATTTCTTCTAAAAAAGTTATGATTGGAAGCATGCACACACACACAATGGATTTAATTTCAAAAATTAAATGCTGCACTGGACAAGTAATTGCAGCTGCTCTCCACTGAGAAGGTTACTTTTGTTTGATGATTGTTTAATGAACTGAAAAAAGGAGTAAATTGTTTGAATAAGTTCAGATGAAGGAATGAGCTAATCTCACTCAGGTTGCACTCTGACGTGATTTGATGCCATCTGAAGAGCAGTGCTCAAAATAAATGTCTCTTAACTGGTATATAGAAATATAAAGTAACAATAAATTAATGTTATTTGCTTGTGTTTTGATCAGCATTTTTCTAGCCAACTGTGATAACATAATCCTCACCTTATAAGCTACTAAAAACACAAAACTTACATATTCATGCATGACAATTTTTTGTTGCACTAAACCTTCAGCATCTATAGGTTTCCATGATATTGTGGCCGAAATTGGTTCTCCTAGTGTTAAGCAAATCATTTATAACTACTTATAAAAATCTTTAGATGGTTTGGCAGAATGATTGTAAATCAGTGACTAAGATTAAAACTTCATCACAGACATTCTATTGTATAGCTACAGTAGCACATGATGTGGCGAAGTACTTACTACAAAATATATTCAGATCTCGAAAATCATGCTGCAGGATATTTTGTAGTGAGCATGTACCACCAACCGTCTCTGTGTTTATATTTTGTTGGCGTAGATAAAATTACTGAATGATTTTGACCACAGTGATCAAAGAAAAGAACTTGTGCTCTTTAGACTGTAGTCTCCATAATTGAATTATATAATTTTACTTGCTCAACTGCTTCACTTGATCCAGCAATCATATAATTATACACTTCATTAAGCACCTTCAGAGGAAGTAAATTATAAAGAATCACTCTGCGCCACTTCTGAAAAGCTTTTTGGCATAAGCAATTACATAAGTATCTTTTCTAGGAATTCAATAAAAAGACAAATTTCTGGTAATTTACTATTCTATTATAGCCAAAGAAAAAAGCTAATCTAAGCTTGCATAACAAAACAACAGCAAGAGTACAACTGATTATACTATGGAATGAATATAAAATAAACATTATAAATATATACTTATACCAAATACAAATAGCCTGACACATATTCAGTTTATCTTAATAAATTTTCAGTCAAGTTTGGAAATTTTGTCTTGCTCAATCTAGTTTAAATCTGAATTACAGTTAAATGCTGGTGAATTTGTCCAGTGAAGCAGATAATTACAGGATATAGACAGAATTAGTACAGATGTGCCTTTAAATCGATCTTTGTGTGCATGCTTTCTACTATAATTTCCTAAAAGTGGTTAAAGTGGTTATATAAGCAAACATTATGTTCATTCTGTATCAGATAGAACTACACATTCTATATCAGATAGAACTACACATTCTATCTAAAGAATAAGAGAATGTTGTTTATTCCACTGGTCTGTACAGTGGCAGTAGTACTCTTGTTGGCCAGAGGCTCATGAAGATTGTAATTGCTACTTTCCTCTGTTCTTCTATCGTAACTTTTCTGAGGATGACAAGACTTTCCTGTAGTAAAACTAAATAACTACTACTACATCAGTAATCTCTTTACAAGCTAACCTGTCCCACTCTGTGTCAAATACTCGACATAATGCATACTATTAAAATATACAGCTATGTATGTCCATGTTGAATTGGCACGACCACAAATGTGGCAAAAGAGGAATGCACTTGGCGAAATCGGCCCACACAGCGGCGGGTCTAGGTGCGCATTATTATCGCAAGTTTACTCGTTGAAATGAAAAAGAAGCTATGGCAGTTTATTCCGTGGCTGTATTCAATATATGCCCGGTTATAACTAATCACTCTGTAGTTTATCGTTTCGTTTATACAGCTTCTAGTTGTGGCCTAAAACTAGTTGGGCGGAGCCCGACCTCTTCTGAAGGGAGAGGTCGGGTAACAAGCCTATACCGGGTTTGTTCTGCTGAGTCAGCTAATTTCCTTAGCATTTAACCAAACTTCAATCTGATTGGACTGCAACGTAAGTTGCAGCAGGGAACAAACCCGGGTATAGGCTTGTTACCCGACCTCTCCCCAGCAGAGGTCGGGCTCCGCCCAACTAGCCTAAAACTGGATGAATTATATCTTTGTCAGCTAACAGTAAATTGGCTGAGTTTCTAAATAAATAGGCCATATTTAAACTTCACTACTGCTTGGTCAGGAGTGACTGAAGCTGCTGTAAAGTGAGGGGCACCATGTATCACTAGTTAGTTTACTCTCATGAAAACCACTTATATTTCATGAAAAATATAACTTCATATTGACTAAGCTAAATACAAGTTTACTAATGCCATTCAATACTTAAATCTTCATAGTATGTGCCCCCTGTGTCTCCCAAACTATAAATCTGCCCCCCCCCCCTTACACACACGCACACACACTCAGAAAAAAAATGCAAATAGTAAACCATCTTGCTGCCACTAGGCGGTCACGCGCACCTGGCAGAGCCAGGATGCCTGTGCAGCACTAAGCAGGCTCTGTGAGGCATGCAAGCAAAGCTCCTGGAGGCCGGACAGGCCTTTCCTCATAGCAAGTGGTGTGGGCACCCAAAGTCAAATGCCAGGCACCCAATCACAGCTTGGTGGACTGGTGGGGCTGGTGGGAGACAGACGGAAAATCAGATGGAACAATTGCCTGAGTTGGGCTTGAACTCAGGACTGCGAGTCCTGAGCCCAGGACACAACCACTACACCAAACAACACACACACACACACACACACACACACACACACACACACACACACTTCCATCACAACATAGCTGCAAGGAGTCTGGCACACTGTTGTAATACCACAATTACTGTCTCTGATGAGCTGATGTAGTCTGATCTATACTGGCTGCTCTCTTCTGCCTCAGACTCATCAGACACTGCTAGCTAACTAAACCAAACCCACAACCTTAGGCTTAACAAACAAACCAAAGACAGCTGTTCCCCTGTCTACATCATCACTAAGTCTTTTGGTTATATCTCCACTGTAAACCAAAAGGTGTGTAGTTCACACCAAATTAAGCGTGAATGTAACAATAGTCACTAAAATATGGTGTGTTGCGCACACCTCGTCATTTTGGTGTGAAGTACACGCCAAATTCAGTGTGAGTTCACACCAAATTCATTGTGACATTGTGAATTCACACCATAATCAGTATGAACTCATTCTTACATTAATGCTGAATTATTTTGTTACATTGATTCTAATATTACATATCAACATTATTTTCCAAAAAGAGATTGGTATAATCCCGATCTCATTAATCATAGAGGACCAAAATCTTAGTCAACTCTCTTACCTAACACACAAGTATACAACACATTAAGGTAGATTACAATGATAATAGCATTGGTTTTTGCCTGCACATAAATATAATTAATGTTTGGTAAAGGGTCCATGCTATTCCCTTGAGTGTGAATTTCACACTAAGTGTGCATTCACACTAGGCAGAAAGTGTGAAGGACAAACTATGCATAGATGGTGGACATTCACACAACCAGTTTGGTGTGAATTTAGTGGGTTTTCATGATATAATTAGTATAGTGTCCAAGGTGAAGGGTTCTTAGATAGTACTTTTTTTCTGGGTTATATTTGTACATAAAACTACCAGAAAATGACAAAAGAGGAGGGACATTTTTTCACCATGCTTGCCCTTTAATAACTGGTCTATAGTGGTAACACAACTATAAGGCAACACTAAATATACTAAACCCTTTAAAGTCCAAAAGATTCTGCGATAGAGGGCAGTTTCCTGGGCTGGCATTATGCATGTGGCCACACATTGAATGGGACAGACTTGCAGACCCACACTTATAAAGAAGGGAACTTAAAGCCTCATTTCTCAAAGTTATTGCAACAATGATTTTAGTGCAACTTACTTACACAGCTAGGTGTGGGAGAAATTTGGCTCCCTGTTCTTGGCGGGTCAAGCAGAATTACTTGGCCGGTTAATGAATACTATTGCTTGTATAGTAATGTTGACAACATGCGAACTGCCACATTTGAAACTTTAAAAAAATATTGTAATTATAGCCAGAAGTTCGCTTCCAGCTACCTCTGGTATTAATATCTATGTACAACACCAAACCCTTGCTTGCTTTCTTATGTATTGCCATTTGGTCCAGTCTGGTACTACTTCCCTTCACCTTTAAGCTGCTACTACAGAAAAGTGCTGTAGTGATTTAGAACAAAGGTGTCCAAGAAAAGTCGTGAAAAATGTCACGGATACAAGCTTGGCAGGCACAGATAAACACTGTGTCTGCATAGTCCAAGAGTTGTTTGTCATGAATAGTAATCATTGATATAATCAATGCTAGTGTAAACAAAACCCTTACTTCTAGCAAAATTTCTCATTGCTTCCACGTGCTTATATTCTTTCCAGCAATATTTATCAATAGCTCATTATTGAGGAACTTTAAGTAGCCTTGAATAGCAACAAAGTCCTGAGCCTAAAATGAACCAGAACGTCAAGCAAAAGGGTAGAAACGAAGTCACCAAACTACGACTACTTTTTGTTTACAATTGTCTCTGAGGTACTGCGCACGTGGTTGGCCAGGTTTGAGCAACAAACCAATGCAATGCATATCTGTATAAACTACTTTCGAAGGCAAACAACCCTTGGCTTGTGAACTGATAGCCTGGCCCCAAATTGTTCTCACTTCAGAGGTTCCACTATATTGATTTATATGCACATGTCTGAGAAATCTTGGGATTTCATCTGACCCCAGCATCAGTTGGGCATCCACCTCCTACAAAATACATACAATGTGATCCTTCTCCCATGCATCACAGATCTTTGCCCAATATTTGTGCCGTTTCTAAAATATCATTCAATGTGAGACAAAAATGATTGATGACATTTTACATTACAACATGACCATTGTTTCTTCTTTAGAATAATATGTTCGTCCTGCATGAACAATCCCAAATCAGATATCCAGAAATTCCACTCATCAATGGACACGTCCTGCCATGATCCCAGACATGAATTGGATGCCGCTGTCCTGGAGTGATCCCAGATGCTGCCATTGTCTTGATGTGACATACCAATTTTAGACAAGCCTCAACTGATGGTGGTCTTATTCTAAAGATAACATAAAAAAATACAACTAAAATATATCAAAATGAGGAATAAAAAAAAACACACCAAAAACAAACAAACAAAACAAAACAAAACAAAAACATCACTAACAAACATGACACCCTAAATACATCATCCAAATCATATAGAACAGCCACCCCACAAAAAAAAATAATAATAATAAATAAATAAATAAATAAAAAAATAAATAAATAAATAAATTAATTAATTAATTAATTAATAAATAAATAAATAAATAAATAAACAGACAAACAAACAAACTTAAAGAATGTGAGTGGATCAATTTAACATGCAAGCATTTGATCTAGTGCTAAGGGTTTAGTTGCCAACCATAGGCAATTCCCAGATCTATCCTGATGTACTAATACAATTTTGCTACAGCTACTTCTCCCAGTAGTAATATCTGCTTTGATTCCACCTTTCCCGATGACTTTAAAAGTGAAGATCTGTCATTGCCCTATCTCAGTATTATTTTCAATGGAAAGATTAATTAATTTAATAGGCATGCTGGTGGGTGTGGTCCGTTACTGGTATGTTGGGAACTATATTAAACGACGAAGTCGCATTTATAATTCAATGCTATTATCCGTACACGAAATCTGTGGCTCCTTTACTACAATCTGAACTCCTTCGGGTGGTCCAGGTATAAAAAGAATCCCCAGCATGCCCTTTGACCTTTAGCTCCTTCTATTCAAATTAAAAAGTAGCCATGGTAAGAGAACCCTCCATTATAACTCACTATCTTTTCAAGTCGATCCACACCATGTTTACAACGAGTGCTCTAACTTAAAAAAAAAAATTTTTTGCTCAGTTGGTAAAAATCAGAAGTAAACCACTACACAAATCGTACAGTGGCACTGTGCCAGTTAATTCTAAGAGAAATCTATCTGAAACGACAGCAAGAAAGTAAGTTATTTCAAAGCAGCAGAAAATAGACACGGAAAGGTGTAGCTGAATCTATAATACCTGTGAAGTAAGGTTTATCAAACTTGAGTCCATAATGCCTGCATTATTCTCTTATTATGCTAGCATTATATTCTTATTATTTTTCTGAGAAAGTGAAACTCTTTAATCAGCCAAGATACACACAAACATGAGTAAGTTTTGAGGAGGAACTATATTTACTTGATAAAATATGAACTATAAACGGCAATGAAATAATTGTATTGCGTTATCTTGCTGTAGTTCCATTGTGAAAGATAAAGGAAGTTGAGGACTAGTATTTTCAATGATTAAACATATTAGAGGATAATTTTGTATGGCATTAGACATCTACTGATCAGTTCCTAAAATCAGACGTCAACACCACCTGCTATCATCAGCAATTTATTCATAGATAGTATACATACTATAGAATTTATTCTAGACTCTTATTTGGGTTTAGAGATTCCAGACATGTTGTAGTTATTCAGAATGAAAGAAAGGCTTTGTTTTATAAGCTAACAAACTATCTCTTTCTTCTTGAGTAATGGATTCCCTTCTGCTCCTTTGTCTGTACTTCTTCCTGATTCTCAGTCTCACTGTACTTCAATCCATGATTGTGGACTTTGCCTTTCCTGTTGAATCCTCACTTGTTCTACACACAAGTCATCGTTTCCTTAACCCATTCACCAGCATAAGCGCATTTGTTTTGGTTTTACGTTGCTGTGATGTAGCACTTCCAGTAATAAAAAAACATTTGAAATGAAAACATCAGTATTTTGTTTTTTAGAAGATTTTAAAAAAATTATGGCTGCCCAATTTTTTTATGGTACGAGGCTCTGTAGCTCAGAATTTAGTAGCTAGAAGGTGAACAAGCCGTGCACTGTGTTTGAACTCCATAGCAGCATCACCACTGTCTGTAATAGAATTTAAGATTGAACCGTCAGTATAATGTCCGAATTTTTAGCTTTTCTCTATTTGGACTATGGGGCGCTTTTTTTTTATACTAGAAAATACTTTTGTGTTAACTTGCTTTAAAAATTCTTCTCTAGAGTCTATAATGCCTGCATTATTCTCTTATTATGCTAGCATTATATTCTTATTATTATACTGAGAAAATGAAACTCTTTAATCAGCCAAGATACACACAAACATGAGTAAGTTTTGAGGAGGAACTATATTAACTTGATAATATATTAACTAAAAAAAACGGCAATGAAATAATGGTATTGCGTTATCTTGCTGTAGTTCCATTGTGAAATATAAGGAAGTTGAGGACTAGTATTTTCAATGATATACCACATGGAAACTCACGAGTTGTAAAAAGTGATAGTATACCCAATAGCTATTGCCATACACTTGGGACAACATCGACTGTTGCCACTCACTGTTATTATCACCTTGATTACTACAATAGCATCCAAGTATTTCCAAAACTTTATCAACCAGTATAGGAATAGGGAGATTCTTAGTGAATGTACCTTTGTTCCTCATACGCTATAGCTAATATACATCCAAGGAAATCCAATATCCAAACCCCAAAGCAAATGACCAAGAACATAACAAGAAAACTAATAGTATTTAATGAAGAATAATTATGGTACTGCCCAAAAACATCAGTTACAAGGAGAGCATCATTTTAGTAAAACTAAAATATTAACAACCATGTGAAACCAGCACAGTATACTCCAACTAGTAAACCTCCAATATTCCGATTCATTGATTTTATATACAAATGGCTTATAAAGTTCTACAAATACAAGAGGGAATCCTAAATAGCAAAAACCACAATTATCAGGAAGCCAAAGTTTAGGAGATACCATTGGAATCTGTAGGAATCTTCGTTGTTAAGAACACAATATTTGCTAGAGATATCTGGAGTATAAATATACAGAATAACCCTTATCATTTGGATTGTTCTTTTTGTCAAAAAGTGTCTTTTCACCTGATGCATACATGTACCTAGATAAATTTAAAATAAACAACAAGTAATTTTAAAGGTAGGGTGTAATTTGATATTTATACCAAACCTAAATTCCAAGTAAAGTTTCATGACTCAAATCAAAATAAACTTCTTACATATGCTGTGAAATTGTTCAAAATATCTAATAGATCATTTCCATGATGGCACAATGTTCTGGAGTAATTGTAACCAATTCATTTCCTTCAAATCCTCACAGATATCCCAAATATCCGTTTGACTAAATTGAGTGATATTAACTGTAAGAGTAGCACTGGAAATTTCTGGAATGTAGTCAGAAGAGAAAGTCCCTATAGCATCTCTGGGTTAATAGCTAGGTGTACTGGAGAGGACAGCCAATGAAAACAAATAACCAAGTTAGTATCAAAATATTTGGATACCTCCGAAATATTATCTCCGTATTCTGACAGACAAATTGGTACGTAATATTCATGATAAACTTCTTGTGGTCATTAACTGGGCACAGATTTTCATGTAAGGTCTTGGTATTGTTATAAGTGACAATGCCTTTTTCAAGTTGCCTATATGTCAGTCCATAATTCCTTTTGCAAATATGAATATAAAATTGTACCACAAGCAAGAACATTAGTGCTACACTAGACAATAGCTTCATGCTCGAATCTTTGCTCCAGCTAATAGTTTTAACATGTTGGTGTAGGTATTTAAATACTAAAAACACTCCTAGGAAAACAGTGTAATGTATTTTTAAACACATGACAAGATGAAGACCTTGGTGATGACTCTTTGATAAGGTGTGATGGAGTATTAAATTGCACATGTACAGATTGCTACTATGGCAATAATTATATTCACTGCAAACATTGACAGTGAACATTGGAATGGATTAAATGAACCGATATTAATTATTTATCATTATTGAGGTCCATGTTTTTACTTCTGTAGTGACATGGGACTCTGAACTATTTATTTATGCTAATGAGTATCATCTGCTGACTTCAAGAACGATTGTAGGATGCAGGTTGCTCATGCATTGTGTGTTTATGTGTGCTCAAATTTAGCCCTATGTTGTTGTTCTGATTTTTTGATTGTTTTAGATAGGTTCACTGTTCTGTGTAATTTCTTCATCTTCACCATAACTAATTTTTATTACCAATTTAAATTGTAGCTAATTTTATTTGGTAATTCTGGCTTGACCATCACACCTACACACAAAAAAATTACCATATTAATTCAAAACAATGTGTGTTTTTTAGTGGTCACTATAAAATGAGGCCACTATAATACAAAATAGCCAGAAGACAATTCTGACATACCATGACTAACATTATAATAAACAACTAAAACTGAACTGAGATAAAAATGTTGTCAAATTAGTCCATAAAATGTTGTATTTATGGGATATATTCTCTCACTCGTCTTACAGAGCAGCCTGGGTTTAATGAGGACAGCTTGTGTATTGAAAAGACTATCAAGAGTAGTCTGACCCACAGTATTAGCCACTCTGCTGCCTGTGTAGCTCAAGTAGCTAATATACCAGTGCAATTAATTTAGTCTCAATGGCTGGTTTCCTGGATTATAAATCAGTACTATAAAAAAATAACAAGTTAAGAACAGCTACAAAAGCAACATAGAAATAATAAAAATTGCAAAGTCGAGTTATTTCTTTGGCATCAAAAGCTCACTTTCTTCGCAACCACCTTTTTTTCTTGAAAATTTGGAACTTCTTGGTTTTCTATTCATCTTGCGCCTATAAGTTGGTGAAGCTTCTGTTTTATTTTCTATTGATAAACTGGAACTAGTTTGATCTGTAGGAGGAGGTTGTGCAGAGCTGCTTTCTCCTTCTGTAGTTAGGCGTGTTTCATTTTGAGTTGGTAAGTCATGACTGGATGGAGGTGAACCACAATGACTACTTTGAGGAGTTGAATGAGGAATAGAAGTTCTGTTCCTCAGTGAATCTCTTTCCTCGGATGAATTACTTTCCTTAGACGAATCGCTTTCACTAGTTGCATCTCTTTTCCTTGGTTCTATATATGTAAGCAGCTTGCTGCCACAGAATCCCAGAAAAGCTACAAACAATGCTGGAAGAAAACTCTTGACCACGCCCCATAGTCCCTCACTTCTGCTAGTAATTTCCATTACTATGTTGAATGAATAAAAGAAAGCTGTAAAGAGGGCTATACTTACTATAAGAGCAATTCCAGCCACACTTAAAGGCAAAATGCATAGCGTGAAGTCCAGGCACAAGTTCTTTTTAAAATAATTATCTTTATCCAGGAACTTTAAAATAATGGCAACATAAATAACTGCAAAAAGATAAGCAGTAATAAAGCTGCACAAAACAGATAGTGTTTCCGTTGGAGCTGCTATAGCACCTAGCATGATGTATACCACATGGAAACTGATTATTTGTAAAAAGTGGACAATTATCGTGTATCCGAAGGCTAGTGCTATACATTTGGCACAGCGACCAAGATGTCTTGTGCTATTGTTATCATGCCTAGTGTTAGTAGGATTACCTCTTTGAGATTCAGGATTAGTAGAATCCCTGTGATTGTGTTCGGGATCAACAGGATCACTCTGGCCATGTTGGGGATCAGTAAGATCACTCTGGCCATGTTGAGGATCACTCTGGCCATGTTGGGGATTACCAGGATCACTCTGGCCATGTTGGGGATCAGTAAGATCACTCTGGCTATGTTGAGGATCACTCTGGCCATGTTGGGGATTACCAGGATCACTCTGGCCATGTTGGGGATCAACAGTCTGCTGGTCATGTTGGGGATCAATAGGATCACTGTGACCATGTTCTGGATCAGTAGGATTATTATTTCCAGATTCAAGATTCGAGTTATCCCTGGTATCATTTTGTTCATCATTATGAGCGTCACGTTCTCTATTACAAGATGAGAAAAATTCACAGCAACATTCAAATTTTTTCAAAAACTTTCCAAGAAGGACTGGAGGAGGGATCCTCGTGTTGAATTCATTAGGCCTGTCTCTGTAGATATATGCTATAGCTATAGAGGCGCCAATGATATCCACAATCCATACTCCAAAGCAAAAGACGGAAAAAAGAAATACAAAAAAGCTAAAAACGTCTCTAGAAAATTCATACTGTTCAATTAATTCCATCAATACCATAGTATTATTTGCAATTGCTAGGCAATTGACTAGCAGTGAAACAAATAATACACTCCAAGTTATGTATCTCCAATATTCTGATCCACTAGGGCCTCTTAACTTCTCAATAAATGAATCATAAAGTCTTGCAAATAGAACCGGAAAAGCCAATACAGTAAAAATGATCATTAAAAGAGACCCGCTGAGTAAAATATACCTTCTGTGTAAGTACACACCTTGATGCTGTAAGACACAATACGTATCTAGGTTAGGATTATGGTTGAACACTGAATATCCTCTGTCGTGAGGTTGAATAACTTCATCAAACAATGATCTTTTGCCTAATGCATACATAAGTGCCTGAAACAAGCAAAAAACAACAAAATGCTGATTAAATCTTGAAAGATAATTTTTATTTTTATTTTTCGAAATTTAAATTTCGTCTGGATGATCTCTAAAGAGAAATTATCTGCTAGTTTAACTATTACTTCCTACTGAAATAAATCCAATCATTCTCAACTGAACTGATTATTGTTTTTATCAGCCAATATTTAATCTATACAATAATATGCTTGTGTGTCAGTAACAACAATGACCATGGTATGCGTATTCATGAATAATTCATGAGCTGTACTTGGTTGGTAAAGCATCGTCAGTAATAATGCCAACAGTTGTGACTATGAATAAGGCAGAACCAGGTTGGTAAAGAGTTGTCACAATGGTGGTGTGTGCACACATATGGGTCAAGAAAGTAAGTGAGAAAATAAACTGACTGATGTAACAAAATCATGTGGTTGAGGATAATAGCAGTGGATAAAACCTTATGCTACTCCATTCCTAATTTGCAAAATTTTATACATCAAGTATCACTGTGTGGCGGGGTACTTGCTAGTAAAACTGCTATTATCAATCCATATGCATTCAATATGTATATAATCAATATGTTTAGCTATTCACAGTTCAATAGAAGAAGCTAAGGAGGTTTTCTAATACTCGTATTACATACATACATACATACATACATACATACATACATACATACATACATACATACATACATACACACATAAATTGAGAATTACTCACATGTGCTGAAAAATTATTGAACACATCTAGGAGATAATTTCCTCCCTCACAAAAAGCTTCCGTGTCATTACTCGAGTCTATTGACTCCATTTCTTCTAAGACATACTGAAAGTCAGTAGCACAAAGGCTATCTAAATTCACTTGTAGAGTAATATTTGATGCTTTAGGATTGTAAGTCAGGAGAGACAATTTGTGCAGCCTCTCTTTGGTGATCACAAGGTGAACAGGAGAAGACAGCCAATAAAAAGTAATGCCAGAATTAGAATTTAGGTACTCTACTAATTCTGACCTGTTTCCCTTACTTGACAAACTAAATTTATAAGTGATTATTACGATATCCTTGGTACGAATATTAATAGGATAAAAACTCTCCTCTAGTATTTTGACATTGCTTGTAGAGAGTATCAGCTTCTCAAAATCTCGGTAAGTTGATCCCACGCAATCATTGGATGAAGAGAATGGGAACAGAACCGCAAGGACAACAATGAGCGGCATTTGGAACAGCCACATTTAGATGGAATCGTCTATTCTGTATTGCTGCTTGATAGACTGACCTTTGGTGGATGGACTGTTCCTATTGATGTCTCACTGGTATTCATTACTTGTCAACTATAAAAGGGCTGTTAAGAATATTATGCATTTCATCCCTATGGAGCTTAGGGAGTTATGAATAATGAAAAAGGAAGGGAGCAAATATAAAGCATCAATGAATAGAGTTACGCCAGGTATGCTACTAACAACCCCCATAGAAAATAGCCCTTAACATCAGGGGAGTGTAAACAATCCTCCTGTAATGGGAGGTAACCCACAATCGCCAGTAGTTAGTAAGTTAAAATTCCCCATAGTTTAAAAGTTGAAGTCTTTTGTCAAGATACTTGGGTTCCAGATTTTGCTCGATTTTTTTTCTTCAAACTAACCCAAATCACTCGCTCTTTACAATCACTAGACCCCCTAACGCTAGCCAGTACTTCTTATTCCACAGCTCGTATACGAGAAGAGACCTGAAAGGAAGGATGAAAAACGTACGCTTATTGTTAGAAAATCTGCCTTCGGTTACTATGGTAACACTGCGCTGGTAGGCGTGACAAAAAGCGAATCGGAGTGGCGCTATCGTCACTGACGCCGACTGTGCAGCATTGCTTTATCCGTGTATTGAGGCCGCTGTCAAGATGGAAGATGATGATATCCCTGAGGAGACTGTGCGGGCAGTGGCTAAACGATTGTAAGTTAATGTGGAAATTTGTTTGAGTTCCGGATGGTTACTGATTGCCGAGTAATTCACTATAAGCTGGTAGCCCAACCCCTCTGGAGTTTGCCTGAGCCTACCTGGCTTTTACTGGAGCTTTACAAACATCTCCAGCGTTATCTGGAGCTAATCTACTATAGCAATTAGATACTGAAAGCATTAAAAGAACAGACTATTAGCTAGCAACCTATACTGTTCACTTAGGAAGCACTATATGGAAGTGGAGAGACTAGAAGAAGGATTTGACCTGACTACCTCTAGTAGTGCTACTGGACATTTCCATTCTGGAAGGGGGTTAGGAGTAAGTTGTTGTTTTTTGCTTTTGTTTACAAATAGCAATCCAATTAGCTAGCTTTTTCATTGCTGTTGTTTTATGTTATTTTTTGTTTGTTTGTGATACATATTTTATAATCATACCTAAGTTGATTGTAAAGTCATAATTGTGCGAATATAGAATTTATTTGAAAGTTTTTCTCACCTCTGGATGTGATAATTACTTGTAATTTATCACTTGTGAAAGTTTGTTGTTGTTTTATAATATTGTGCTGCTCACTCACATTGATTTATGAAGGTTTGTGGATGGGTGTGGCATATTATTTAATGTCATTTGGTTGCTAGGGCTCCTATCACTACAACAGACTTCAAGACAGGCACTTGCATCGTGCCATTGAGAACCCAAATGTCAAAGCCAAACTGGAGTCAATGAGCTCAGTGAGTTGTTAGGTTGTCTTGTTTCTTTCGCTTGATAACAGGGGCCAGCAGTATAATTATCATGTGCGAGGTATTAATAAATAATGTGACCATAAGTGTATTATAAGGACTGATACAATAGAATACATATAGATGTGAGAATAAACAATTTGTAGTGAAAAAGTTTCTGACATAGATTTAATTGGGCGATTACTAGTAAACATATTTATCCTGATGTAACTGATAATCTCCTTAATGTTTGAAGAAAAACTTGGAAAATGAGGGTACAAAGCCCTATAGAGGTGTGGTTTTGTGAAAATCCGGGTGAGGTGATTGCCCGTCTTCATCACCATATGTTAGGCCTATATGATAAAATATTTCTTGTATAGAACAAGAATTTAGGTCACTGGAATGTGTCTCTTGATTGTTAATAGAAAAAATATCAATTTCAACAACTTGGACACAAAGAAACTTCTTTTAGAACTAGCTAAGCTAACACTGTGTGTCAGTAGAGCCAATGAAAAAATAACACAAGTAAAAACTAATAAACTATTCTTCCCAATCATATTCACTGCACATGCCAATAAAAATGTACACTTGGCAAAACTATGATTACGGCACTATGGCCATTCCAATGGGTAGACTATGACTATGATTATGCTTGTCCTTTGTTGTATAGGCAGAGAAAGGAATGCTCACGGAACTCGAAAAAACGGTAAGTACATTGCTAGCTATTGATGCTCTCTTTAAAAAAAATTTTTTATGAATTTTTTATTACTTTAGGCCAAAAAGAGTTGCAAGCCTAAAGCAATATCAAGTGAAACAAGCCAGTTTAAGAAGCAAAAGTAAGTTGTGTTGTAACCTGTAGCTATTGTAACTTAATGTGACATATTATTGTTAAAGGTACTACAAGAAATCAGAGAGTGCTAACTTGACTGAGGCTGCAGCCAAAGTATTACTTCAAGATGTGAGTCACAACAGATATTGTCTTGCTTGTCTATATCTTATTTGTATGAAGTTGCCACACATTCCAGTTTTGTTGTTGTTGTTGTTGTTGTTTTTTCAGCTCTTTGTGTTTACCCTTTACCATTATTTTTTGTTGTTGCCTATAACCATGCCTACAAGTTACTGGGGCTTTGACCATATAGTAATGATGATGTCTACAATTATATTACTATCCATGTTACTGGTATCGTGTAATAGATGTGCAAACAAGTGTAGCTAAACAGTTTAATAGATTTATGCTTTGCTACTTTAGTACTAGCTTTCACTCTTATCGAAAACTGCAATTGTGTGGATTCTCAGCAAAAATATTTTCAAAGATTGTGTTGTTTAGTTTCTGTATTGTCAGATCTCTGCTATAAGTTTATTACCACAAATTTCTCATTTGCTTCACTTATTGCCACCATTCATATGCATACATCAACATTAATTCTCAACTGATCGTTTCTTCTCTCATTGCTAATTGCATGTGTATGTCATGTGCCTGCAATCAAATTATGTGTTCGTTATGCAACCATACAGCAATACTAATCTTTTAATTGTGTGTGAGAGAGTTATGTAGCTACATACATTTTTAAGAAATCGATCGATCTTTTCTCGATATTTACGCACGCCGCGTTGTGCCCGGTTTTCCTGTAGACGGTCACAAATACAGAATTGGAGCGTCTGTTTGCCAGCTGGTTTTCGTAGCTCAGTGGTAGAGTGCTTGGGCGTTATACAAACGGTCATGGGTTCGATTCCCAGTGGCGACCAAATATTTTTAATTCTGTATTGTTTTAAAAAGCCTGTGAAAGAGAGAATACATGTAATGAATAAAAGGAGGCCGAGAAAGAAATTGTGAAGTTATACATTAGAGGAGTAAAAAAATTTCAACGAATAAAAAAAAGAGAATTTTTGTTGATCTGTTGAGAGTGACGCAGAGCAGTCCTTAACAGTATAAATACAGAATTGGAGTGTTTGTTTGCCGGCTAGTTGTCGTAGCTCAGTGGCAGAGCGCTTGCGTGTTAAGCAAGTGGTCCTAGGTGTTAAGCAAGTGGTCCTAGGTTCAATTCCCGGTGGCGACCAAATATTGTTAATTCTGTATTGTTTTTAAAAGCCTGTGAAAGAGAGAGAATACATCTAATGAGTAAAAGAAGGCTGAGAAAGAAGTTGTGAAGTGATAAATGTATAATTGTATTTATGTGTGTCTGTTTGTGTGTGTGTTCAGCGATATATTCGGACAAATCCTCTACAGCAGGAAAGTGATGAGGAGACAGCTCAGACTTATACAGGTGAGTTGGCTTGATAATTTTTTTTTTAATTGTGACTAATTTACCTGTTGTGACATTATCAATGAAATTAAACAAAATTGTTAACTCCTTTTATTTTTTATTCTACTTAGAATTTTCATCTTCATCAAGAAGTACAACCGGGAAGCGATCTTCTAGCAGTTTAGGTAGCAGTGGTAGAAAGACCTCGACATCTTCCAGTTGTGACCTACGGCAAAGTCCAGTGAAATCTCCAGCACCATCGTCTTCAAGAAGTTCAGTAGCTGACATAAAAGTAAGATTATTTTCAGTTAACCTTATTACATACAATTTTTCATTTGGCAGTTCTTACTAATAATATTACTGTGCCCGAGAAGTGCAACTTAAAGCCCTAAGGACTTAACCCTTTCACCGGTATAACCGCCATATAGCGGTCGAGGTACCCATTGACACAAAAAGAATTATAAAAAATGAACCGCTCACGCTGTCGACTTGTTTTAAACACCAAAATAGAGCTTAAGCTTAGCTTTATTGCATATAATTTTTATTAACGCGCAGGTATACGGTAACTAAGGAAACCGTGACGTAGTATTCCGTCGAATTTTATTAGCCTAATCAGCAGTAGCATGGCTTCGCGGCTGAGTGCGGACGGTGCTATTAGTTTGTTGTTCGACGATTAGTTCGTTGTTCGACGATGAGTTTGGATTATCTAAAGCGGAGAGCGATGAAGGGAACTTGCAAGAGAGCAGTACAGATATTGTTGCTTTCATTGGATCGCCAACAGTTACTTCTAGGGAAGTGGAAGCTTTAGAAGATGCTGTGCATTCTTCTGATGATAGCACTTGCAATGGGTCAGAATCTTCAGATGCTGAAGGTGAGTCATAAACACTGGGAATGTCTTAGATAGCTGTGCTTAGCAATGCAAGGATAGTTAGTTCTAGGTTTAGCTAATAGAGCATAGTAAGCTAGGTTATGCAGTTTACATATTAGCTGCAATGATAGCAACAAACACTGATTCAACACTAGCTAATAATAGCTATCACAGCTAACTCATTAGAGATCAATGTGTGATTTAGAAGTACATTTTATCAAGAAGAATGTTCAGGCAAAAAACATAAGTAATTCAAATAATTTTTATGTTTGCAATTTGTAGTTGTAAACAATACAAGTGAAGATGAAATATCTTCAAATTCAAGTGGACGTGCAAGCAGTTCAGATGAAATCAGTTGTCATGGACCCGACATGTGGACGTGGATGAGGTGGACATAGACGAGGTAGACGTGCATGTTCTTCTATTTGAAAGAAAAGAAATACATCTCGTCCTGGAAACTGACACAAATCTCGTATTCAATGTTTAATTTGTTATGATTTTTTAAATCTATTTACATATTTTCTTTTTAAAAATCTACCGGTGAAAGGGTTAATGTGATAGTTTTCTCAAAGACAATTCTGCATTCACTATGACCTGCTAAAACTATTTTTTACCTCTTTCAAGTTTAGACAAGTAATGAAAAAAAATAAGAAAAAAATACTCTAAATTGGTATAAAAAAACAATACTAACATTTAGCATACATTATTGTGTGCATTATTTTCAAACATAAAGATTATTTTCATTTTAGTTAAGTAACCAATTCACTTTAACAGTTATTAACTTACTGAATTATTGTAGTGATATAAAACTGATAAGCAGAACTCAAAGGCCAATGTCAACATAATTGAGCTAGCGAGCTAAGCTAACTCCTAGATGAAATTTCTACATGTCATATATCACTGGGTTAAGCTATGGGTGGGGCTAACACCTGTCATTAACCCTCGCGTGCCACGACAGGGCTATAGTAGTCTGCTTGTCATTCATTCATACACTCTGTCAACAGCAGATCTAGAATATGGCGGACTTTTGTGCATTGAGAGAAGAGGAACTCCGACTAGATGACGATTTAGTTCCTTTAATTTGCCACTTTTTCTTTATTTTGGCTTAGTTTTAGAGAAAACAATAGAAAAGGCAGACTACGGTGAGTGCTGCTATACGGCCACTCCAATTCAATCGTTTAGCTGCCATTTAGAATTACGCACGCTCACGTGAGCATACAAATTTTACTGCGTCCGGTTCAGATTTGTTGCTTGCATTCTGTAGTTCTAGTGCTCAGCTTCTTTTGTCCAGTGTTGTGCAGTCTCTGCTGCTGGAGATGTGCTTCTTTGCTTCTTTGATAAACTGTAAGTATGCCTGCTCTCCAAAAAAATGTGCCCTAAGTGTTTGTGTAGTGTGCATGTCAGAAAGTCGAAATGGTAGTTAAAATTTATATTAATAAATTTGAAGAACTTGGTTATTCAATTATAGTGACTTCTTTCGCAAATTGTTGCATTTTTTTAACAAATACTGGGGGTTTGCACTCTTACAGTTGACAGCACTTTCTGGCATTTTAGAATGATTTTAGAAGCAGTTCAGCTGGATACTTATTTTGCTCTATGATGCTGATCATTCCCTCTATAAATTAAAACTATAAAATATTTAAGTTTTTTCTTAGAAGGTCCAGTGTCTTAGCAATTGGTATAATATTATAAAATATAAAAGGCAGATTTCTTTATCAAAATTTTTACAATGTGGCCGGTAGAAATACTTTGATGTTGAAGCCATTGGTTTCCCTTTATATGCCATGGACTTCACAGCAATTAGAAGATACACAAAAACATACACTCAATCCATACTCATTTTGATAGCTTAGGGTCTCATAGATCAACAATGAGCGTACAAATGATATTTGTACAGAAGCAAGATGCTGTAGATGGTCCTATTCATATCAAGCCAGACAGCGTCTCTTCTTCTCAAGCTAAAGGGCAAGATGTACCTTCCACCTCCCAAGATCAGCCTTCCACCACCTCCACACATCAAGCAGAAGCATCAAAGGAGCTGCTCGCAACAAAACAGCCCACAAATACCAGTCAAACCTCTCCCGTATCATCTGCTGCAGCATCTGATCCAACAACAGCCCAGCCCAAAGCCACACAGTTTCCTTATGATACAAAGCAACCTGGATTTCCAATCTTCTACACCCTCAGCCCCAACCAACCACCATTTGGAGCTAACATTCTCACTCCAGTCTTTCAACCTGGTGCAGTACCTTCTTTGATTCCTCAAAGTACTCCATTACCATTAGAGAAATCTGACATCGCAGACTCTGGAAAAACACCCAGGAACACTGAGTGTAAGAAATAACAATAATAAATAATATAGTTCAGTCATTCTCGGCTGAAATAATTATAACAATAGCAAATTTTCTCATTCAAACAGCCAAAATATGTTAATTAAAACTTAACCCGACCATTCAACTTCTTGCCAAAGTCCTCTTCAAAAAGGACAAGAGGACTTCAGCAAGAATTTGAAATGTTGGGTTAAGTTTTAATTGACAACATAATATTGGCTGTTAGAATGAAAAATTTGCTATTATTATTGTGAAATGGAATTTTCTTGGGTCCATCTATGCCTGAAAATTCCATGACATATAGTGACCCTCCTTATATGTCATTCTCCTGAAGAAATTTTTATATTAGTATTCTATTTGTACAGCTCTTGGCACTTCACCTGAGGCTAAAGTGGTAGTGAAGGAGAACAAGTCTGTTTGTACTACCTCAATGATATCCCATGCCACCACCCAAACTCCAGTCCATGTGCAGACACAAACTGACAGATCTGCGGTAAGTTGGCCAACTCACTGCAAACATTACTGAAATTAAAAGTAAAGTAATCCTATAAACATAGTGTACTGAAGTCTTATGGAAATCCATTAGATACCTTGATTCATATATTCAGGGGCGTAGGCAGGGAGGTTCAGGGGGTTCACGTGAACCCCCTTTCAAATTAATGATATTCATGAATCAATCCTTCAAAAAATTATATAGCTCAGTTAGCTATGTGCATATTTTTTCCTCAAATTTAACCACTAAACTAGCATGGAGCACAAAAATGATAATAGCTAGGTGCATTCTAGAGTGGTCAGTATGCATTCCTCAAGGTGGTAAAACTTTGCTGAATGTTTGTGTTACAAGATGGGTTGAAAATATTGATGGATGGGAGCGTTTTTCACAATATCCTCCTTTTCTAATTGAGATGTGAAGTAATTATATATGGCAATAGTGAGTTTGAAAGTTACAATGATGGGTGGAATGCTGAGGACAAGAAAAACCCTTTAGCACATCTGAAAGCATTAGAGTCATTTGAATTTGTTTATTCTTTAGTTACTCTTTTTAGGTCCCTTCTTTATGTTTAAAAGTGCTGTAATTAGTTTGCAAGGACCATCCAATGACCTTATCTCTGGCATAAGTAAAGTTAAGGAGTGTTGTAGAGATCTAAAGCAAGAAAGAGAAAATATTGAGCAATACTCCCTACGCATCTTTCAGCATTTTTCACGGTTAGCAAATAAGTCTCAAATATCAATTTCAATGCCTAACTCAGAGACAACAGCATCGTTTTAACCCTCGAAGTAGCTCAGTAGAAGAATACTTTAAGCAGACTATAGCAATCCCTTTTCTTGACTATCTGATTACCAGTATTGCTACTAGGTTTGATAAACATACTACATAAGTAGCTGCTTTACAAAGCCTCTTGCCTGCAACTTGTAAACAACTTCATCACTTGATGATATTCAACCCACTATTGCCTTCTATTCTGAGGATCTCCCCAATGTTGAGATTATTGATGAAGAGCTTGATCATTGGAAATCAAAATGGTTGCATATCCCTCAAAATGATCGCCCTAAATCCTTGTGAGACATTGAAAGAATGCGATGCAAATGCTCTGCCTAACATTTTCACATTATTGAAACTATTTGCCACTCTTCCCTTAAGTTCGTGTTCTTGTGAACGCTCAGGATCATCTCTTCGTAGGCTTCACAACAATTTACGTGCTACACAAACTGAAGAAAGACCTCAAATATGAAATGGAAATAGACATTGATAGTGTTTGTAAACTATACCTAAACAAACATCCACGTAAAATAGAATGCGCAAGTTTATTGTTTTAATTTTTTCCCCAATTCAATTCATTTGTCTTTTCATTTATTCATTCAGTTTTATCATTCCGTTATGGTAGACACTAACTAAATAGTCGAGCTGGTTTGTTTCACCAAAAATCTATATTTTGCCAAATAGGGGTGCAGCTTTTAAGAAATGGGTGTGGTTGGGGTAAAATGGGTGTGGTTAGACTTTAGGTTAATTCTGAGCCCCCCTCTGAAAAATCCTGCCTACGCCCCTGATATTATCTATATACATTTTAGAATGTAGCTAATCACATGCGAGCAAGCTGATTGGTCCGTTCCGTGAATCTACTCAAGTAGTTTCATGCTCTGTAGCACTTAGAAATTGAGTATATGGGATGCTTATTGCTACACTCTAGGCTTTACCATCACAAACTTTCATTGTTTCTTTCCTTGGTTTTTGCCATTGGTACGTTCTAAGACAGATTACGTTATCGTGAATCAGTAACTTTTAAAAATCTTTTGCCACTGCTCGAAGCCTCAGATTCCTAAATGCAGCAGATTCACGATATCCTAAGTTAACTTATATAAGCACATATTATACATAAATACATAGATACACATTTGTATATAATTATTAGGTGTTCAAGATGAGTGAAAAGGAACGAAAAAAGAAAATTAGAGAAGCCAAGCTGGCAGATACTAAAAGCAAACCAGACACAACCAATGACAAAGTAGTACAAACTTCACCACAAGAGTCTCCATTGGTAGTCCCTAAAACTAGTCGACCTACCAGTTCACGCTCTTCTAAATCTAAAGATGTCAGTAGCAAGAAGAGAAAGGAGTCGCTATTGAGCACCAAGAGCTACTCAGTCAGTCACCCGAATGTGGTGATGAAGTCTTCAGAAACACAGTTGTGCAGTGCATCAGCAAGCTCAATATCCTCAAGGAAATCGGAATCTGCTGTCCATAAAAAGAGGAAAGTGAAAGAATCATCCAAGGAAATGGATACAAGACCTCCCTCACATCACACTTCTTCTCCTTCGATACATGCAGAATCAGCCAAACAGATGGACACAGCTAGTACAAAAAATTCGACATCAGAACTCCACAAAGAAGAGGAGTTAAATCCACTTTTATCGGGTGACAGTAATGCCGAGCTTGAAGGTAAAGAAACAAAGGTAATGGAAGAAGTCGGAGCAAAAGTAGTGGGTTCAACATCTTCACTTACTCCAAAAGGAAAAGATGAAGTAGATGCCACATTAGGTGACGATCTACAAAAGTGTGACACTGAGTTAGGTCCTGCTGCTGATACTGGGACCACCGATGTAGCTGATGACATCATGAAGACTGGAGTTGAAGCAGCTTTGAAGAATACAAAAGACATGGCTGATTCCGAAAGTAGGAATAGTGTAGAGAACTTAGCACCTAGTGAGTCAATACAGAATGAAGAGATAGTAGCAGCAAGCTCTGAAGTTAAAGAACGTTCATCATCAAATACTTCACTTCAGAAGGAAACGAGTGCTGACTCTACTTTAGTTAGCGAGAAAATGAAACAAAATGAAGCTTCGCTTTCTACAGTTAGTTTGAAGAAAGACTGCAAAGATTTTGCTAATTCAGTTTCCAAGGATGAAACTGAACCATCAGATGTTGCTATTACTCAAAATACTTCCACCGAAACTCCTGAAGCTGCTACCAAAACTGATTCAGCTGTAAACACTGGTGAAGGTACATCCACTGGCAATCCTGAAGCTGCTACCAAAACTGATTCAGTTGTGAATTCTGATGAAGTTACTTCTACTGGCAGTCCTGAAGCTACTACCAATACTGATTCAGCTGTGAATCCTGATGAAAGCACCTCTACTGGTAATCCTGAAGCTGTTGACAAAACTGATTCAGCTGTGAATCCTAATGACAATACATCCACTGGCAGTCCTGAAGCTGCTGGAAAATCTGACTCGGCTGTGAATCCTGATGAAGTTACTTCTACTGGCAGTCCTGAAGCTGCTGGAAAATCTGACGCAGCTGTGAATCTTGATGAAGTTACTTCTACTGGCAGTCCTGAAGCTGCTGGAAAATCTGACTCAGCTGTGAATCTTGATGAAGTTACTTCTACTGGCAGTCCTGAAGCTGCTACTATAACTGATGCAGCTGTGAAACCTGACAATAATCAGGAAAATTCTACTTGTGACACTAATATAAACAGTCAAACTGAACCAGGAGCAGAAATTGTCACTAAGAATGAAACAGCCACAACTATGGACTCTGAAAGCAGTGGTGAAGCAGACAAGACAGCAATTACTTCTACGGATGAAAACCATGCTGAAGATAAATCACCAGTGTCTGAAATTAGGGATGAAAATGAAGGTCCGTGCATGGAAAAGGAATCTGGCAAAGAGGATACAAGTTCAACTGCTGAAGAAATTATACAAGATGTAAAAAATTCACTAACAGACACTGAAAAGGGTGCCTTACCTAATTCTACCACTCAAAATGAAGTAGATCCAGTTTCTGAAGCTGCATCTAAAGAAGAGTTATCTAACAAAGAAGTCACCAAGACTGATGATGACAAGAAGGTTTCTGACTCAAGTGAAAAAGAGATAAAACATTGTGCACAAGAGCCTGAGAGTATCACCCAACAAACAGGCACTGAATCACAGAATGTACCAAGTACTCTATCCTCTACAGTAGTAGGAGAAATCCAGGCACAAGGAGAAGCTGCTACAGTAGAGCAGACATCATCTTCCGCTTCACTTTCACAAAAGAAATCTGAAAATACTCTTGAAGAGTCATCCGCTGATCATCAAGAAGACAAACCTCTTAAACAGAATGTACCAGGAGAACAAGACTTATCAAGTGATCACCAAGAGGGAGATAAGCCTCTAGATAATCATTTATCAGAGAAGCCTAATGAATCCTCGCCAGTAACTGCACAAGATTCGCAAGATAAAGTATCAAGTGTGACAGACATATCTCCTGAAAGTCAGACTGATGCAAAAGAAGCTCAGTCTCCAGCATCCAACAGTGAAGATACAAGGCCGCAAGAGTCTGCACAGCTACCAGAATCCTCAAACTTGACAAACCAGGAATCTCAACATAAAATTGAAGTGTCTGAAGGTAGTTTGCCAGAGAAGATTACCGAAGATAAGACTGAACCTAATTCTAATGTTGTAGAACAATTGGATCACGGAAATACACTGTCAGATGAAGATTTGCCATCCACATCTGAAAAACCGGGAAATATTCCAGAAAAACCATCAGAATCTGAACCTACTCAATACCCACAAGACAAAAAAGATGCACAAGGGTCACAAGAAGAGCATCCTTCTGTATCAAATGCCACAGAGTCAGAATTACAACCCTCAAGTATGCAGAAGCAAGAACAATCATCCAACGTCGAGCCTCAAATGCTATCACCAGAACAGTCTGTACAGGAATCTATTTCTGAAGAAATCAGCAGTTCCTCTCAAGATGAAGCAAGCAGCGCTAAAAATGAAGGGAGTAAACCACAGCCTCTTGGAACAGCCCAGACAAGTGATTTAGATTCATCAGTCACTGAAGTAGAGGAATCTGAGGCATTAACACCTGTCACTGATGACCTTGACACCTCCAGAGACACAACACTTGACACTGATGGGCCACAAACTCAACAGACCAAGGAATCTCAACCAGCAGAGACTGAAGCTTCACATATGCAAGGGGAAATCAATGACAGCAAGGTAAGTACGGGCAGAGATACTAAAGAAGATGTTGTGGATCAACTCTCTGATATTTCTTCTATCATTACAGCAACAAGGTATTTAAATATACAATTTATTTAGCAATTTTTTTTATTCTTCTTTTATTTTTATAGTGCTGGAGAGAGCAAAGAGAGTGAAACACAGTAATAACGTTAAAAAACAACAATATTGTTACAGTTTTAAAAAAATTGCTGTTTTAGATGATCAGAAACATTAAGATGAAATTCCTTTATTTTGGCACTCCTCTGAATATTTTTGTTATTGTTCGTTCTTGTTCATTTTGCTGTCAGATCCTTTCAGTGTTTCCTGTAATAACATACACAATTTTTGTTACTTCCATCATAACAAACTATAACAGCAATTCTATTTTTACCATTGCTGGCAACACACACTCACAATTTCATACTAGAAATACTTTGTTTTAGCTTTTGATTTGGCACTTAATTTTGAACTAAATGTTTTTCATGAAAATGTGGAGAAATCTCTTTATGAGTCAGAGGTACATGAACTATGAGGTTATGAAGAAACAAAAAATCAAATTACACCTGGATGGCAAAACCCACACCCAACAAATGTACCTGCTAATTTAAAGACACACCTACCAATCAGAATTTAGCAACAACGCATACTGAATCACTGATTACAATTTACAATGTTCACAACTAGTTCATTGAAAGGTTGTACTAGTCATAACAAAAGAGAGGCGAACAGTTAGACAGAACCATCTTTCCAGTTGTAAGTAAAAAAGACATGGCTATAGATTGTAGGGGGGCTTAACCTCTAATTTGACGAAAGTGAATAGATTAAGCTTTAAAAAGTGTGATTTTAAATGGTTGAATGTTCTTTGTGCAGCTGTAATTATTGCGCTAGCCAGAAAAAGGTCATTTAGAAGTAAAAAGAAAGTGACACAAGTTGTAGTGATGGTATTGATTCCATATTCCATGCCATTTTTGCATTTTCGAAACAGTTTTTTTTCTTTTTTCGGGACCACCTACATCCCTCCCACCTCCCCTTCACCTTATCATTACCTGAAATTTATTAAGCAGACGACCTCCATCCTCTCTATTTCTTCCCTTTTTAAAGGCGGTCATACACTCATGCCTTAGAAATTTACATTATAATGTAGCTACTGCACAATTTATTATATGACTAGAAACTTAACTTGCAAAAATATGATTTTAATTAAATGTGTGGGAGGTATGTGTGACAAACTTTAAGCCCTCCCCCCCCCCCCCCCCCCATGGAACCCATGGAAGACAAAGCTAGATTCCTGCAGTTTCCCTTCTACTAACTCCAACCTAGCACAAATACAGTAGAACCTCTAAACAGACCAATTTGAGACCAAGGCTTATAATTCACAAATCATAAGTTGTCTGCTTTAAAAGGTGATAAGCAATACATTTTCTATTGCAGGGGGTAATTAGAAAATTTGCTAAATAGAGGTTGTTTTCGTGTTAGAGAGTTCATCATCGGAGGTTCCACTGTTATGTGGTATATTGTATTTCCCAAATAGGTAACACATCAATGTCCACTAATTGGATCATTACGGATGTAGTTGTTGTTGTTTTCATATCAACGTTCTGTGATGTTAATGTTTCAGCTTTTTCTCAATTTCATTTTCCAGGAAAAGTGAGTCACATAACTAAATATAAGCTGTGCAGTTGTAATGCTAAATCTATGGGTAATACCCAATACCCATTAATATTACATTTTAATTACATGTAGCAAGTTGATCTCCACGTAGAGTGCTTCATTGATTTCAACTGCAACTCACTGTGCTTTTTTCATTTTCTTGCTCTTCTTCTTTCTCCATTTGCCTTTTCCAATCTTCTGTAACAATTTCATTAAGTTTTCCAAATCTACGAGTTATTGCATCTTGAGGAACAAGTTTGGATGCGTCAATTCTTGTGTTAACCCTAAGGATAATGAACATGTGAGTAAACTATCAGACATCATTACACAAAACATGGAATAAGTAAAATAAAATAATAATAACGTACTTTGCCTGAACATTTTTGTAATTTGTTTTTGAGATGTGTTTCTTCGGTGCTGCTTGAGTTGTCTTTTTCCTAAAAACATTTGTAACAAATAACAACAGTGATTGCAAATAAATAACAACAATAGTTTAACAACTACATCCCTGGTTATATAATACTGTATATGCATTCACAAACTTACTTTTCAAGTTTCAGGCCTGGAAGAGTAGCATGTGCTACATTTAATGGTGGGAGATAGATGTTACTCAGTTCATCTGCAATGTGTGCTATCAGAGGACTAGAGAAGTGGTAGTCTTCCAGTTCTACTATAGAGTTGTCCATGTCTGGAACACCCTGTAAAAATATTTACAAATGATATTCTCTCATACAGACCTAACAGAAGGTGTGCACAACACTGGTCTGACCTATAGCTATTGTATAATAATAATTTAATAATAATAATAATAATAATAATAATAATAATACATTTTTTAGTAGTTAGAGTGTTAGAAGTTAAAATCAACCATTTAACAGTAGTGTAGTTTTAGGCTCACTCACCATTTGTGCTCAAACACATCACTAGTTATTTTTACTATAATGGTCTCATTAATTGAACTTCACATGTCATTTTTTTACTAGCTTACTTGCTGGCTTCTTCATGCAAAGACTGAATATAAAAAAATGACTAGTAGCCCTTTTGAATAAAATAAAATCAACTAGCTAAGTTTGAGTTATTTTATTAATATTTCTGCGAAATATTATTTCAGTGGAGTGGAGTGATAATAGTTCATTGCATGAACAGATCTAATCGAATTTATATCCCACAAAGATTCAGACAGCTTAGTTAGTGATTGATAATTACACTTACCTTACAAAAAAAAAAAAAAAAAAAAAGAATTGTTAGAAACGCTTTTTGGTTCAAAACATTCAGATTATTATCATTAGAATTAAATGCCCAGCAATTGACAGAAAAGAATGAACCATTGGTACCAACCCCACAATCATGCATTAACTGTCTCTACCTGAGCCACTGTGAAAGCGTTCTGGACTCTCTGGTCTTCTTCCTGTGACTGCCTCTCCATGAGTTTGGTCCAGGCCACAGAGCTGAAGTCATCCTTCATGGGCAGCAATTGGCATGTCCTAGTAACTCTATACAGACCCAGCACCGACATGTATCGGACAAACCAATCTGGACAACCTGCTAATAAAGTAGATAATGTAATCAATCAAGCAATGACCAACTTGTATCCATTTACATTTTTCTCATACATTTCACACCGAGATTTGTATTTAAATTAATGTTGTTTGGTTGAACATTTACATTTTAGTGTTAGTTATAGTGTTGTTGTTTTTGACAAAAAAATATTTCAAGATTAATTTTAGTTTTAGCTTTTCACTAACAAAGACTACAATTTTAGTTTTAGTATTTCAAAGTTACTAACTTCCATTTTAGTTTTAATTTTGATTTTTAGAAATCTTTTTTTTTTTAATTCAAGTCATCAATTTTAGGGGTTTGCTTCCTGGGACTAACTACTACTGGTCATTCATCTTCTTTCAGCAATGTCACTAAAAATGTTAGCTATATTTTTAGTTTTGATTAAAAAATAATTTTGGTTTTATTTTTTATTCATCAGCTCTAAGACTGTCAGTGTTATTTGTAGTTATTATCATCCTATGTGAAATTTAGTTTTGGTTCGTTTACTAAAATATTTTAGGTGTGACTAAAATTAATTTTAGTCTTAGTTCTAGTTAGCCAAAACAACATTAATTTAAATCCCATGGTTCCAAAACTGTACAGTTGGGAAAGTCATTATAAAGCAAGAAGTTACTAATAGTGGCCATCACAATAATAAACCTATGACCTGCTACTTTAGCTGAATTGTAAACAGAAAATTAAATCTGCATCTCTAACAATTACTAACAACTGTAGGGAATTCCATATTAGCATTTCCAAAAAAAAAAAGAGCAATATACTCTTTCTGTTTATTATTACTCTGTTATTTAAAGTTACCAAGATGTGGTGCGTTATACAATTTTTGTGTTACTTTTAGTTTCAAGAATGCAATAAAACAACACTCAAGCAGAGGCAATAGAAAGATGTAAACTTCCATATACAAGTACAATTAATGACCTCTCAGAATTTCATAAAATTGAAGTGCAATTTAGATAACATATTTAAAAAGTGACCAGCAGTGGGAATAGTGGGAGAGAAATTGGCATCACTAAATCATTTGGGTCAAAAAATTCAGAGTAGCATATATCTAATGCCAAACAGACACTTACTATTGTTAACTTCAGTGCTGTTCTTGAATCCTACCAAATTCATCAGTCCACATTCCCTCACTTTCTTGTTACTCCCATGCGAAGAGCATTTCTTGCGTGGTGCTTCTGATTTCTGCCCCAACCCCTGCATTGCAGTTTTCTGTATTATAGTAGTTCTGCCATAGATTGCACAGCATGCCATTCCATGAACATAGGCTAGGACCACTTCATTAGGCCAAGAACATAGCGGGAGAGGCTGTGGTTCTTCTTTGACCAGTGGCAGTCCTGACTGAGTGCTGTAGAGACCACTCTGCCTGATGACGGTACTTGGATGGACCATGCTTCCCAGCATGTTGGCTCCTCCTGCCAACGGTGCAGTGCTGTGAGTGTAATGCGTGCATCGTGAATATAAGTTTCGTTCCTGGGGTTTTTCCACGAGTGAAATTTTTGCTTCATTAGACTTGATCAGTTCAGTGTTTGGTTCCTTCAGTGAGTTGGAATCTTGGTAGTGGATTCTTTGGTTTTTACTTTGATTAATAGCTGAATTTGAATTATCGTGCCTTATTTCTTTCACTTTAGCCCCAGATGCAAATGATTGCATTGTTCCCTCATCAATACTTTCCAGATCTCCACTAGGAAGGACGCAAGGAGAAACGAGGTTGGATACTGAAATATCCATGTTCTTGGAGTTGCTGCTGGTAAGGAGCTGACCAGCAGACTTACCCATAGACTCTCCGAGGTCCACAGTGACAAAGCTGCCCGTCACATCCATGATGGATATGTTGCTATTAAGTGCACTTGGAAGAGGATCTGGAATCGACTCGTTTTCGATAAGGCTCTGTGTTCTGACGGTATCCGGTGTGTATGAGTGAGTTATTCTCATGAACGTATTTTGTGTGCCGTGCATGTGCATGTGTCTGACATAGTCTGCACTGGCAGTTTTAGTAGAAACCAACCTCCTATAGTCATCCACATTGATATCCCATTCTCTAGTAGCAGGTAAAGATGGCTCAGTTCTAGCCTCAGTGTAAGTGGATTCACCATCAGGTAAGTTAAAATCAGGCTGCATTCCCAGCATGTTCAGAGTGGGCATTTTCCTGATGGAGGAGTCTTGCTCCACAGGAATCTGAACTCTTCCCCCTAGCTTCATTGAATGTGGCATGATGAATCTCAACTTTGATTTTTCTTTGGAGGCTGTTGGAAGACTCTGAGAGGTTGTCTGTGTTTTGGTCACATTTTCATCCTGTACGGTCTTTGGGCTGTGGCTTGAGGTGCTAGCTAGAGACTGGACCAAATTTAGGACTTCAAGACTTAACTCGGAAGTGGTGCATAGAATACTCATAGCTAGGAATCCTTCCATCCTGTGTATTACATCACACACATACACATAAGAAACACATGTGCATACACACACATACAAACACATGTGTGCACACATACAATAATCCCACAATGAAACATAGAATACAATTTTGTTTACTATTCAGGAACATTAAAAGTACGAAAGAATAGCAGTTATATGCCTCTAATTCTTTGATCTCAAGTCTGAAAATATCAGCATTTAGAATGAAAGATACAGAAATTTGAAGATCCTATTAAACAAGCAAACTACTAGATCAGATAATTTATTTCCTGAAAAAATAACTGTAAAGACTAAAAAAAAACAACAACTGCTATGCATGACTCTTAGCATACCACATGTCTTCCTTGAAGTCAACAGAGCAAGAGAGAAAGTCGTGAATAGCTTCCTGCAGCACGTCTGGTCCTTGCTTCATACACTGCCACAGATCAAGGGAATGCCACAGAACAGAGCACATGCCATGACTGCCACAACTTGTACAACTAGTACCAGGAGATGGCTATGTACAGTTACATAATGGATGATAATACATCTAATGAGTAAAAAAATAATAATAATAATAAAAAAATTAAAAAAAGAAAGCTGAGGGGGAAAATGAAGTGATTAATTAGCAGAGTAAAAAATCCATGGATAACAGAATCTTTGAAAAAAGAAAATTTCCATTGGTCTGTTGAGAGAAAGACTGTAGCATAGCAGTAGTCTCGTGTAGCCAGATCCTCACCAATTGCAATGCCGGAAAGAGTCTAGTCAACTGACATAGTGCAGGTTGTGTTTGCACTGTTAGCAAACTAGAGGATTGCGGTAAGTTCCCATGGATGTGGTATTTTTAATATTTTAGCAACTCATTTTTTGCTCCCACTTCATGAAATGGAATTAATATCCTCGCATACTTTAACTTACTGGGTTAGACTACTTAGCCCATGCTTTACCGCCTCTCAATTGTTCTTCCCAGCTCAATTAGCAAGGAGAAGCTACACAACTTGCTCAATGTCAGTTGTTCAGACCCTTTCCTGCGTTGCGAGCAAGCGATCCTGGGTTCAATTCCCAGTAGCTGCCAAACATTTTTTTAATTCTGCATAGTTAAAAAAAAAACAGCCTGTGAAAGAGAGAGAATACTTTTAATGATAATTTATATACAGTATACAATATGTGATTCAAGTTTCAATGCTATTTGAAATTAGAGAGAGGCTCCTTTTGTAAAAACCTAATTTATCTATATAATAAATGCTTATGTGTCAGTAACAACGATGGTGACCGATGATGACAGCTGACGACGGAGTGTATTATTTTCATGAATAATTCATGAGATAATTGGAGTTGGTAAAGCATAGTCATTGCCTGAACGGGAAAACATTTGACAGGGAAAATATAGGAGAAAAAGTTACCTTCTCGGGGATTGACCCTACAACAGCCAATTGCGGAGTATATACACATTGAGACTTAACAGCTTTGGCAATCTTGAAGTGCCTTATAAACTTATTGTATCCTATAAAAACTAAACACTGGGTCGCTGAACTGAGTTGGGAAAGAGTGTTCATCTACAGTAGCTAACCATGATGGGTATAAGAGAGGCAGAGAAGCAGGAGAATGCAAGGGTCAATAAAAATACAAGCAAGGTGAGAAAAAGCTGACTGATGTAACTAACTTCAATGAATAAGTAAAGAAAACACACAGAAAGGACAGAGATACTGAGGAGCAGGAGAGTTAGACATAGGAGGAGAAGGTAATCTATGAGTGAAAAGAGAAGGAATAAGAAGAACAGGGCCAGAATGGCTGAGGGAAAAAAAAGAGAGAGCAGGAGAGGGAAACCATGGATAAAACTACCTTATGCTATTGCACTCCTAATTTGCACAAGCTAGTATTTCAGGCGCCACTGTGTGGCGGGGTATTTGCTAGTGTATATTAAAAGTACAGTGCGTGAATTCAAAAATGCTCAGGGAAAAGCACTGTTTACTAGAATGGAGAAGTGAAATATTGCTGTACCTAAGTGAAATAGTTCAGATAAGTGCGCAAATGTGCAGCGTTAGCCTTGGAAAATACAGAGATAGTGAGTGAACAACAGCTAGTGTAGCTACAGTGTAGCTACAGTGTAGCAACAGTGCAAATGATTATAAAAAAAAGCTTCCCTTAGTGAGTGATAGCATGGGTAGACTCGTGGCTCATACATTATATAAATATAATATATAATAAGTAAATTAGACACAATCAGGTCATCACACACTACCACTATAATAAATTAGAGGGGGAAATACCATTTGAACTCCTTTTGTTTCTTTCCCTCTGTGATCATAAATGGACATTTTACTCAGTCTCTGGATATCTTCTAGTGGCTTGCTACCATGATAGTACTCACATATGAGGAGACCCTGTGATAGCGGAAATAATTATACAGGTCTAACAAGTAAAACTCCACTAATAGCAGTCCATACTCACAACTTCTAAAGAAAACTTCCAGTAGAAGAGAGACTCTGGTAAATTCCTGTATGACACTTCCTTGGTTTCAAATCCTGCAATCCACCACACAATTGTCTTCATTATAGAACTCATTGTGGTTGAGTTATTATACCTTCTAGGTCACACCTCAGCTGCCGAATTTCTTCCTTAGTACAACAGTCCTATTTAATTTGTTAAACATACACTTTTACCAATATTAAAACATTCAGGTATACATAACATACGTGTGTGTAGAATAAACTTTATTGCTATATTATCAGTATTATTTATTTCTGTCTGTTTGTACGTTTATTATTATTTGTTAAGATGATGTTTGTGTCTCATAGAAAGAAGGGTACTAAAAGTCTCTACTCACTTCAGTGTTTAGATTTGTCAAGATTTTGGGAGTTCGGAAGATAACAACTGTGTTTGATATTGTATGGGTTTAAAGGGTAGTCACCATTACTGGGCATACCCTTGGCCTGATTATTAAGTAGATTGCTGATTATGAGGCAAATTATTAGCTGAAAGAAAAAATGTATGTTACAGATTTATCTCAATTACAGCCAAAAACCACAAATTCAGTCAACAGAGTATTTTTTATAACTACAAGAAAACAGTCCACTCACTCAGAGTAAATAACAGGCTTTACTAATTAATAGCTTACCACTAAATAGCCTGACAAGTGATGATAGTATAGGCGTAGGCATACCAGGTAGACAATCTATAAAATAAGGAGTCAAATCTTTAATCAATAGCCCTTACTGATACTAAACAAATGTACACCACGTGCCACTGAATGTAGCATGAACAAATTTACTGCCAGAGAATTGCATTTGGTCTTGTAATGTTTATCCTGAAAGAGGAACAGTGAAATAAGCATTATAGGTACACTACATAATTCCCCTTTACACTCTGATTTGTTCTTAAAATCAACCCTGCTGACCTTGAGCAATAAAAGTTCTCCTGTACGTAGCAAAGTCTGTGCCAAATATTCTCCTTTAAGCCACTGGAAGCAAAGCCCAGCAATATGGAACAAACTGCAGAGACAATTATTGATAATATGTGCAGCTACACTGAATAGAAACTACCTATGACATTACCTGGATATGTGTGAAACAGAAATGGGAGAATGATTCAATGATTTGCACAAAGTCTGGAGAATTTCTGAATGACAAAAAATTTTCAGTTATAATTTATAGCTATTGCTTCTTAGAACGCAAATATTTCCACAAAACGTGAACTTAATAACTTACAATTTACTGACAGCTTAATAATAAAAAATCTATTTCATTAGGTCTTATAATTTCACCCTGATATTCCTTATATCAATACAACAGCCTACATGTACCACCATATGTAAACAACATCCAGACTTTCAGTTTCATCTTATAAATATACATACATAATATACCTTGCTGCATAGGACTGTCACACTGGCTAAGCAGAGTGAGCTCCAACCAGCCATAGGATACATCAGGTTCAGAGGAGTCAAACAAAGGAGTAGGAGGAGATAGCCTCTCTGTGATAGGCTGACTTCTAATACTGCTGGATGAATCCTTCAAAGCATGAATCTTTGTAGAAGTCTTTGGATAAGTGGCATGAATTAATCCTACTTTGTACTGAGAAAATCATGGGAGGAAAATTTAAAAGTTAACAAAGAGGTTGGTGATTTATTGTCAGAATTTTAATAAAACAATACATGGCCTGGTAAAGTTAGAGTATTTGTTTGGGAAAGTCCAAATGAAAAATAAACAAGCAGCAGGGTCATGTTTGCCAACCTGTAGCTATATAACATCTAAAAATATTTAAAATTTTCAATGCAAACATGAAGTACTTCAAAAGATTTGTGTCAATGCTTATTTCTTTAATGATACCATGTGTTGGTACTAATAGATCCAATGGATTAGGCATTCAATGGACCAGAAATAAGACAACAGAACAATCCGTTTATGAAGAGGAAATTGTGAACTCCACCTCTACAACTGAAGTTACTCCTTTAACTCATTGCTCTGTAGCCTTGCAGGCTGAGTGGTGTCCTCCCTGGCACTACTGTGGTGAAAATGGCCAGTGCAAGTGTGGAATAACTCCATATTCCAGATTGATATGTGTAGCCAATGAAGCAGTGTCTGTCTTGAACAGCTATTGTGTTACGTTTGACAAGAACATGTCCAGAAGTGAAGTTGGTTTATGCATGTACAATTACAGACATGTTGGACATTTTAAAGTCGACAAAGTGTACAATCCAGTACCACTCAATTTATCAGAGATAGAAGAAATAATATGCGGCAAGAGTTTTAATCGGCAAGGAACGCTATGTGGTACCTGCAAACCTAACCATTATCCACAAGCATTCTCCTACAGTATGGCTTGTGTGAAGTGTGACCACATATTTTACAACTTGATTAAGCTTATCCTTCTAGCTTTTCTACCACTAACAGTTTTTTACTTCATCATCTTGTTCTTTCAAGTAAGCGTTCTGCACTCTCATCTAGATGGCTTTGTCTTAGCAGTTAGCATTCCTGCCTTCTGTAGAAGTGTACATATTGCATACTCTAGAGAACCATTTTTTTATTATGGCCTTAAATTTTTAGCTTTGTTCTACAACATATGGAACTTAGACATCTTGCGTTCCTTTGCTGAGAATATCTGTTTTCAATCCAACTTTTTATTAGTGACATCACTTGGCTATGTCATAGCTCTATATCCAATAGCTCTAATCCTTTTGACTTACATATTCATAGCACTTCATGATAAAGGATTTAAGCCTTTGGTATACTGTTTAAAGCCTATTCGTTACCTATTCCTTTACTTTAAGATAGAGCTAGAAATTAAAACATCACTGGTGGATGCATTTTCTACTTTCATTCTGCTCTCTAGTGTAAAGACTTTTACTGTGGCTATGGACCTGCTAACACCAGTAAATGTTCATTTCCTCAGTGTATCAGGGAACAGAAGTACCTCATATAGACTTTATTTTGATGCTATGGTCGACTATCTAGATAAACCCATTTTCCATATGTTATAATAACTTTGATTATAATCGTTCCTCTTATTATCCTTCCCATACTGACTCTTATGATTTATCCGTTCAAATATTTTCAAAAATTTCTCAACAAGCTCCCTCTTCAATTGCAATTTTTTTTGCACACTTATATTGATACCTTCTACGGTTCTTACAAAGAGGGAACTGAGGAAGGTTCTGGTGACTGCCGGTGGTTTGCAAGTTTATTTATCCTTACTCGATCATTTCTGATTATGGTATTCGGTTACACTTTGAATATCATGTACTTAATCATTGGGTCAATCATGCTGGTGATACTCAGTATTTTAGTTATTATATTCCAGCCATTCAAGCAGAGTAGTAGAAATAAGTTTTTGATCTTACATTTACTTTGCTTGGTTGGGTTATATGTGAGCACTGTAGGAAAAGATATAGCTGGGTTATACTCGTGGAGATTTATCACTGTATTAAAGACATTGATGGCAGCTTTCAGTACAGCACCAGTGCTTTATACTACTTACCTCCTCTTCTGTTGGTTATTTCATCGAAATTGTGCTCAAAAAGTTACATTGAAAATAAAAAGAATACTTTCATCAAGACTTTGACTGAACTTTCAATAATTACCTAGCTAATTGTTTTTACTCTGTGTGTACAGCAGTGTTCATTTTGAAAATTTCATTATAATTCAGTTTTCGCTATAGTAGTATTCTTCTGAGAAAATGCATGAATTACATTATAATTATATATAACATAATGTATATATCATATTATGGGAATATAATTTGAATTCACAAAAACAATGATATATTTAAAGCCCATGAGGTGTGCCAATTCTCAATCTGTGTATAAAAAATAGGATGTTCAAGTGCAGAAAAATGTAAAGAATAAATAAGCTGCCATCAAGTTCAAGATTGTTCAACAAATAAAAGCTGTAGTAATAATAATAAACCATAGGCATGGATATAAGAAGAGGTAAGCCTAAGAAGCTGTTATTGTTTTCTTTTAGAAAGTTCTTCTTACTTCGCAATAATGAAGTACCGAAGGTGTGAACCCTAAGCACTGCTATACACTAGCTAGCTATTACATATAGAAATGCACTGTCAATTAAAACTCATCTGTAACTAACTCCAGTGCAAAGCTCACCAATTCTAGCACTCCGTAAAGATAGCAGCATAAAGCAAAACTACTATGGGAAGCAAGAAATATTTACTCATGTGATTATGTGTGACAGAGGGGAGCTACCCACAGATTACTATGATCCTACGGCCAAAAAATAAATGACAAACAAAAAATTCTGGCCCATTAGAAGGACATAAATTGTCAAGTACAAAGTTAATGCCCCTTTCAATCTTTGGTAGGCCGCCATCTACGAGATCTGGTGATGAGAGAAATAATGATGGAATGACTGGCAGACTTGTGAGTTGTGAATGTGCCAAAAGCTCTATTCAAGACGAAATGCCCGAAATGACCATACCTCATTTAATTGGAAGAGATTTTGTATCTACTAAATCACCGAGGCATTAGACTTCCTAAGGTGCTAAAAATATTATTTAGAATGACTATTTTTTTAAGTCACTTTAACTTATCAATGTCTGTTACAAGCACCTGCATGAGTATATCTGTTTGTTTGTTTGCTGTTGTTGTTTTTTGTTTTTTAATTATTACATGAAATCAGAACTAACAGCTGCTTTTATTATGAATGCACATGCATGCTCTGATGTTGTTGGTTTTGAATCTTACCTAACCGTCTATAAAGAAAGTAAGGTTTATCACCAGAGATAACAAGCGGAATGGTAAGACATTAATTTCAGTGGGTTAATAAGGGTGAATATGATACTTCTTTTGAGAAAAATATTTGAGGGTTAATAAACATGTTAAAAATTATAAACATACCTTTAGACCCATAAATAAATAAACAGGAACAACTTGCTCTATTTCCTGTCAATCATTATAATTTCTTACTTTTGCATGCTGCAGAGCTCCCTTAATAATTTCATCAAGTAGAACACGTTCCTCTTTGGTCTTGGAGTTATACTAAAAATTCATCATAATATCATACAGAATATACATATGTTATATATATATATAATAATTATTATTATATGTGACCGTCTACAGGAAAACCGTGCACAACGCGGCGTGCGTAAAAATCGAGAAAAGATTGATCGATTTCTTAAAAATGTATTGTTTCAAGCCTACGGAAGGGAACGGTTAGGTCTATTATAGTGGGAACGACTTAAGTTACGACGATAAAACTTGGAGAGCTCAATATCTGGACGCCGACAACTCTGTAAGTGCAAAAAAAAATTTTTCGAAGGGTGCCGCGTTGTGCCCGGTTTTCCAGTAGACAGTCACATATACATATAATTATTATTATATATAATACATGTAAAAGGGAATATCATAATAATCGTACCTTAATTAAGGAAGTGTAAAAAATATTTGGGGCATGTGTTTTATGTGGTTTAAAAGTTATCATGTGAGAATACATGTACTTATAATCAACTCTGAGTCACTTGTACTATTACCAATTGAATGTACTCAGTTTGGCTGCAGTGATGTCTCATTCTTATATTAATACTTATCTGTGGTTTTAGGAAATGTATTTTTAAATTCACTCGCCTCATTTTCGTTTTTTTTTGGTTACCTTTTAATTTACAATTAATCCCTCCCCTGCCATCTTCTCATTTTTCTCATTGGAAAATAAAGTCACAATCCCTAAAGTCAAATCTTTGTCAGCAAGAAATTGACCCACTAAGTTCTTAGCGTTTGAAGCTATTAACACGTAAACTTTAATTTAATGCTGAAAGTTTTCACCTAGTTACTTGATAAAATAGTTTAGTCCCATTTCCGGTAATAGCTCCAAATTCTCTCACCAGTCTGCTATTTTCAATAAAACTGAGATTACTACAGAATGTTCATTATGACCAGGAAGTATCCTGATTATCTTAATAATGCCTCCCAAAAGCTTAAAATAATGAGGCAAATAAGCAAGTACTATTTTGCAGACAAATTAAGAATAGCTTGACAATACACCTTTAATTTTTCTACTTGCATATATTTCATATTTACTATATGCATAGTTGCCAACTGTCCCAAAAGCTCCAGGATAGTCCCAGGTTTATCACTCCGCCACTGTCCTGCAACGGAATTGTACTTCTTCTGTTGTTTGTCCCAGAAATAGATGAATTTCGCACCTGTTTACTATGCAAAGATTGTGGGGCCGTCTTAAGGGACGCACTAGAACTGTAATTGACTGTTCATCGTCATTTATCTGTTTATTGTTTTTCACCTGTTTTGTGTTCTTACGCAGTCTTCCATCTGTGTTGTGTGGAATGTGCGTGTGATTAGTTAGAGTGCCATATGCTCACCCAATGGGCATGCTCACATTGTTTTTCTACTTGTTTCCCACCGGGCTTGCCTTAGTTGTATATATTCTGGCCTTGAGCAAACCCATTTTTAGTCACTGCTCAGATTGTGCTCCACTTTCTCACTGTTTTACTTTGAATATAATTAGTTATTCCTTAAGCAACCTTCTACCTTAACTCAGGGATTAGGTAGAGAGACTAGTTAAAGTATCAGGAACAGATCAGTGGCCACTCAGGAGTAGTAACTCTGGTGACAGCGTACCAAACCCTTCCAAGTCCAGGAGCTTCTGCGATAGAGGGAAGTTTCCTGGGCGACATTGTGTGCTTCTGAGGCCGGGCATTGAAAGGGACCGACTTGCAGACCCACAAAGATTTAATTAGCTAACCCAAACTCGCAAATTCTTCCATTCTAAATTGGAGTGTTTATTTGACTCTAAAATTACTTTTTTATATAAAGTATTATAGATTCAATTGGAAGTAAAGTTACTGCACAATTGTCAATTAGTTGCCGTGACCACTACTTATTGTCAGTGACCACTTTTGTTAGATTACATTATTATGTTTTTCCCCCACTATTGCGCAACTCTGTAAATGTACTCAATAGAATACTAATACACAACTTGTTTGTGCGACAAGTCAACTAACTACAAAAATAGCTAGCTTTGTGACTTTCAGTAGAGAGTGAGGGCCACCTGAGGTTGTAAAGCTCAGGCTACTAAGAGCTATCAGCAAGTGGAATCTAACTCACTAGCTAATAACTAGACTCAGAGTCACTCTATATAGAATCAAAGGATATAGGTCAGATAGCTAACTAAGTAACTAACTGCAAGACTGTTGTTATATTTAACTATACTGTAATTAATAGAAAAAATCGACTACAAGCTCAGCAAGTGACTGAGGTGATACAGCTATTAGGCTGGAAAGAGGGTGAGAACAAAGTAATAACAGAGCTGAACAAAGAAAAAAAACCTGCAACTAGCTGGAGCCACCAGTTTATATAACTGGAGTCAGACATATGTAGTAGGGCTCTGAGTATGAAAGAGGTGACAATGTTAGTCAATAAGTTCCTAATTAATTATGAGTGATTAACATAACTCACTACTTTAGTACATAAAATTATTTTAAACATTTTGGTCAAGAATAGCCCTCTTCAAAACAAAGAACTGATTAGCTACTAAATATATAGCTATTTTATTAAAAGCTTAATTTTGTCATGCGTGACATCAATATTGCAGTGAGGTCAACAAAATGTGATGTAATATTACATAAAATCATATTGGTATACAGAAAACTTACAAAATATGAAAACCATTATAATTATATATTTTATCAATTTATATGTTTTTACTCTACCATGCAGCATTTAAAAATATTACTGAGTATGTCCACCACAAATTTTAATTCAATGTCAAAGCAACTAGTTAGTTAGAATTTTTGTATAGTGAAATAACATAGGCAATAAAAATATCTTTGAAATGGGAGAAAAAGAAATGAAGATAAGAATTTGCCTGACCAATCAAAAAATGCATTCGAGCAATGATAGGAAAGATTCCTCTCAAAGCTTGAAAGAAAAAATAATGACCTAATAGTAACATATGGCATTGCAGGACAAATAAGTTGTACTATGGCCACAAGCCAGCCAGACCGTGGGTACCAGCTTCCCACAGTGGGTCCATGAATATAATTGGACCTTAGGGGTGGGCTATAATTAGGAGCTAGTATATCTATGTAGACAATTTGCTAGTTTGTTTGTAAACTCTATTCAACCATGGTTCCGGCAGATTTGACATCCGTGATTAGTCTGTTGAATTTCTTGGATTTGACTTATACAACAAGAATCATTACTTTGCTGATAGTGCTCGTTACTGTAATTATTGGGAGTTGTCTAATAAAAATAGAGTTACTAAACAAGACAAATTTTATTATATGCATTGTTCTTGCCATCATTGTAGCCTATTCAATTGAATATGGCTTTCCTTGGGTAAGCTCTTCTCATACTTCTCGGACCAATGGAGATACAGAAACACACACACCGACTAACTCCTGCAGTCGTGTGAAAATGGAAATAAAGCACTTGGAACTCATAAAATATGGAAACTCGGAGTTGAGACTGATAAAAACATTCAGCCCAAACTGGAAACGCTTTTGGGGAAAAGTGGGGTTTTCACAAGCAGAGCTCAAGGCTCAAGCTCCTAAATTTGATACTTCGTTTGACAAAGATAACAAGCTAGATGACATTGTTGAAAACTGGTTGAAAGGAAGGTACAATGAAATAGGATATGTACCTACTTATGAAGGTCTTGTGAAGTTGCTCGAAGACCTTCTACTAAAAGAACTTGCTAATGATTTTCTTGCAATTTGTGAGAAAAAATTGCCGACAATTAATAAAAAGATGGCTGATAGAGTAGATTACAGACATTTGGATGTCATAGAACACCAAGGAAATAAAGTAAAAATTCTTGATGTTCTAAAGGACCATTGGATTGACTTGGGTAACTTGGTTGGCTATCCAGTTGATACAGACAGTGGTACAAAAAAAGCCTTTACATATTTCAGTATAAAATGGATAAAGCAGAGTCTGGACAAAAAAGAAGACAGGAATACATTTCCGCCTACTTTTGAAGGATTTAGACAAATACTTCTTGCCAATGAAGAGGTGGTGCATGAAAAAGAATTTACTAATGCTGTGGAGGAAGCTGGTATTTGTGTTTTTTAGAACACTTATTGAAAGAATAGATTTATACTTAAATTCACTCCTTTGAATTATAATTATTTAGTTACCTCAAAATAGTATATTGCTGTATGGTTATTATTATTATGCTCAGATATTACTCTAATTAGTCATACGAGGGAATTGGCTCGAAAAGTTGTTTTAAAGTAGAGTTCCCTTGGGTAGTGGTGAACTCCATAGAAGATTGTAGAAAAACTACGGATAAAAATCTTAGTTCGAAGAGAAGTCAGTTGATCTTCTACTCCATGCATTCAATTTGGACTTTTGCATTAACTTTGCTCAGTGTACATGTTCTTGAAGATTAGGTGCTCATTTTGTGTCTGACCATAAATAATGAATCTTGAAAATGGAAATATTTAATTTAGGTTTGATAGCAGTATCAAACCAGAGTTATGCACAATTATTCTCCACTACAACACAAGGACTAAGTACCTGCCGACGGTGCCGCTCACTAATTTTGGAGCAAATCTGGAGGGAGGAAATATCAGGGCCGGTTATAAAACTTAGTAGCATTTTTTTGGAGCTCACCCACGTGTAAAAAAAAAATTGTCGTTCTCATAGAATCCAAGAAAAACTGATACAAAATATGGAACTTCTATTCCACTCGCAATTCTTCCACTCGCAATTCTTATGAAATAACCCTGCCCCATTTCTCGTTATAGTACACGAGCAATTTTTTTTCAGTTCTTGTGTATCGGTTTTAAAAAGAGCCCACCTATGTCAAGAGTGAACAAGCATCAATGTAACACCAAAGGTGCGAACCCTCAGCGCTATTAAGCACTACCTACAGCTATTGCAATATAATCTCCTTCCAAAAGAAAAAGCAATCTGTTAGCTACTTTAATGAGGCATCAAAATAGCTCGACCAATGAAAATGGTACATGGAAACGCTGTCTTCATAATAAACTAGCCAGAAACCCTCACCTATACGCATTTTCAATGCGAAACTTCACTTTCTTCTTTCAACTCCGTACTTCCCTGAGCATAAATCAAACTACACCGCTAGCTGCAAGAAATTATTTGCTCACGTGATTATGACGTGACGCTAGGGGGCGTTGCCCATAAAAGCTGGTACCTACCGCGGAGCTGAAAGCTTCGCGTTTTCTCAACGATTAGCCTGAAATTAAAAAAAGTAGCACAATAAAAGGTCTTAAATCTTCGTCCTGAGTAAATTCATACCTAAATCAACTGTTAATTGTCAGTATTCTCCAAAATCAGAGCGTGACAGACAGACAGACAGACAGACAAACGGACAGGACGACTACTTATAACCCTCTCGCGCATGCGCGCTGAGGGTTAACAAGAGAGTCAGAAGAGGGCAGTTTCTTGGAGATAGCCTGCGGTAAAGGTCTTACTACTGTGCAGCTTGGAAAGTCTTCGCTCCTCAGAAATCGAGCCTGCTTGATCCATCCGCTTGAGCTCACATGCGCAGAGCCTGGAGAACGGCTGCAGAGGAAAGGCAGCCTGGCGCACCTTGCCGCATGAGCTCAGATGAGGACTACTGTATGGAGTGTTGCTGTAAACGGCTATGAGACAATCTGAAGCTAAAGACACCACAACTTCGCGAAGTATACTTCTGCTGCTACTGCGCGATTGTTTCTGCTCGCATATTATCAAATGATGGTGTATTGGCGGGGAATAAATTAATGTCCAGATCTACAGGTGGTACGTGTTGCTGTGTGCGGCCACTCTTAGAAGTGCCAAAACTTTTGCTTTGACTCTATTTGTCATATAAAGGAAGCCAATGTTTGTACATGTAGCGTAACACATTTTAAAGGAATGAGATTTAGACACACGTTAAACTTTTCAGATCGTTTGGCAGTAACATTTTAAAGGAATGAGATTTAAACACACGTTAAACTTTTCAGATCGTTTGGCAGTAACATTCTAAAGGAATGAGATTTAAACACACGTTAAACTTTTCAGATCGTTTGGCAGTAACACCATTGCCCAAGTATAACTGCAGAATGAGTGTAAAGACTATAGTCAGTTGCCAGCTATAAAAATTCAGCATAACTCCATAAATCATGCTTTTCTTCCACTGGTGCAAGTAGGCAAGAAAATGAAACAAACTTGGTCTCAAATATTTTATTTTATTTACAAGTTCATGATGCACTAAGCATTCAGGAAAGGAGTAAAAACAGCCAATCAATACAACATGTCAATGACCAAATGAAAAAAAAAATGCTACAAATAAAACATAAAAAGCATGAAAACTTTGACTTTTTAAAGATGATCCAATCAGCAAAATATATGAACTCACTATAAAGAAATGACTAACTCTTCATTTTTTATTTCATTAAAACTCTCATCCCTCTACAAGCTCTGACTCTTCATATATTTTCCATTGAAACAATAACACCAAAAACATTCTTTTAAAACTCTGTACTACTTTACGCGGTAATAACACTTAAAGTATAGTAAGCGAGTCTAAATCGAGTTAATAAAAAAACTCGTCACATCACTTTTGGTACCTAAACTACACTATAACCCCTAGTTCCTATATAGTGAAGAAGAATAAAGGGAAGACAGTTTAACCTAGACTATATCATTTACCAGGCAATAGCTAGTTTGTGTTTTGAAATGGTATGCATTCTGCTAAGGACTCCAGGCATATCAAAGAGCACTCACCTTCGAAATAAAGGCTTGGTTGATATCTGGAATTAAAGCTGGTCTTGGTCGTCTACGAGAGGAGTTCCTTGTCAAGTCAATCATTATAACTATAGTAACGATTACCTTTTGGTTGGCTGCTCCGGAGGCTTAGAAAGCAATTCTTTAGCTCTGGCAAGAGAAACTATCCCAAATTTATGTTCTCTTTTTATTTTTACAACTGGCATGGCAGCCTGACACTAACCATTCAGTGGCATCCGGATTAAGACGTTACCTCTGGCAACGACCTCCGACCTTTCCGGAAGCAAGAAGAATTTTCTAATGGGTTGGTCATTCTGATTCAGCTTTTCCGCTGATATAATACAAAGGCGAGAGGAGAAATACTCTCTACTTTACTACTCTAAATAGTTCCTGGGAAGGCGGTGTTCGTAAAGCTTCAGCTTCGACCCTCAATCCGGAGCACCGGTGAGTTAAAAGCTTGTACTAAGCTCTGAGAGCAATAATAGCTGGAAGCGATAACATCCACCTATAGTATACTATACTGTAGTCCGTTTGCCTATCGGGATGGCTACTTGAGTGGTGTGTTAGCTAACTATTCCGGCTCGACTGGGTTAGTCTGAAGTACACAAACTCAGAATATATGTGTAATTAACTTAGTGTTCATCTAATTGGAGGTGTGCTGTGTTACTGTTAGTTAGCCCATGGGAGCATAAACTGTCGTTACTTTCAGTCTCTAGTTTCTAACAAAAGAGGTGTGTTTTGAAATGGCAACACAACATACAATACATAAGGCCTCTGAGTTTCAGTAGCTCTCTCACTTCTGTAGTAAGTGGTACAATCACACATTGAAGTGGTTATTTAACTTAAAGTTATAGAGTTATATAATGTTTGAGTACGTAGCTGGCTCCCAACTGAATGTCACCGGCTAATTGAGTAAGGCGGAGTCATTGCATGTTTGTAGCAAGTGTCTCACTATTCAATTCAGTACACATCGTCCAGGGGCCAGTTTTGAATGTTGTGACTATACGTTGTGCTTCTCGACATTTCTAGTGGATAATTTTACATCATGCTGGTTTATAGTAACGCGATTGAAATTCAGCACCTTGTGTGCGTACATGCGATGATGTTGTGTACTCTTACAGAAACGATTAGTTTACTGCCCAGCTCAGCCGGCAATAATTGCTGAGCTATCATTTCATGTTCATTTGACCACCTCTATCATCTAGCTAGCTCTCACATCAGTGGAACAGACAGACAGTCCACACCATAGCCATGTACTGGTTATATAAATTAGTCCGGGATGATTTAGATTGTCCACTGGAAAAGATAAGTCACAAAATGGTGCTTTTTATATTGGTAGCTACGCACAGCCACTTCTGATATGCTGTCTATAGTCCATAGTTCTCACTACACCTCGCAGTAAAAACAATTCTCGATATCATGCAAGTCATTCTGACAATGTGCATGGGAAGTAAAGGCTAGTGCTCGTGAGGCCAAAATTGGAGTTGATAATGAAAGTAAAAAAATTTATTCTTGTCACTTTATAAGCTCTTAAGTCATCGCGTGCTAAAGTTTGATGTCACATTATAACTGTTGTTTTCAATATATGACTGTCACTTTCTGTTCGTACAAGATGCCAAGTGTTTCTGTGTTTGTAAGACCTGCAATTGACAAAATTTCATGTGCACTAAAAAGGTTAATAAAGCGTACATGTAGATGCTTCCAGTGTACAACTGTAGCACCTAATCATGGACAGTCAGTCAGCGGCTACCAGCAAGCTAAACGTGTTAGACTGTACTGAGGTGTGGATTGACTATCCAACCACTTGCATCCAGTGATAAATGCAACTGATGACAGAAAATAAAAGGGTAACCAACTAGTGTTCATACTCTTTCCGTCTATTTTGCTTGCATTATTTGCAACTTTTTAGGACTGTACCTTTAAACTTCCTTCAAGGGGTGTGGTCAAACTCACAGTGCCCCTATTGTAGTACATTCAACGTGTGGACTGAAGATAGTGGAATGTGTACACATAATGAAGGTTCAAATTGTTGAATTGACATGTTTTATGGGCAACTAATAGTGATAGGTTGGTGTGAAGTGGATATTTAATCATTTTTGTTGACAATACTAGCTTACGAGTTGTGGCCGTGGATGCGAAGATTTCTTCACTGTGGACTAACTATCACTAATTATCACCTTGGCACTGTAATTGTCGCCTATTTTAAGCCTCCGAAGTGGATACCATTCTACTCGGGTAAATAACTAATGCAGCTTTACATTTTCTTCGTTAATCAATCATGATTGTTAGAAGTGGGTAATGACTGTTATTATTGTTTGTGCCCTTGTGAATTCACCTTAGATGAGATGTTCAGCTAGCCGTGAGAAATAGTGGGAGTCGGCTCTGTCACAACAGATGTACAAATACCATGCCCACTTAGTCTAGTCATCTGGTTCAATGTGTCATTGTAGAAGAACAACACGGGTTGGCTTTTCCCAAGTGAATGAAATTGTTTGATACTTTCACTCTTACCGAATCTTTTCCTTGATTTTTGTCACAGAAGGCGCCTTGTTTACAGCGTGTGTGTGTTCACTAAGAGTAAAAGGAAGATTCTGTAATCAAGTTTCATTGTGATTATTGTTGCGTCTTTCCCTAGTGATTGTTGGGAGTAGAGTTGTAGGAGGAAGTGAGTGCTTCGTCGCTATTCCATTAGTCATACTTCAATAATGTTTGCAAGACGTCTTTGCCTGCCAGCTCACGATGTCGTCTAAACCTCGTTCCAATTCACATTCCAGTTCCATGAGAGGAAAGTATGCTGGAGCATAGTGATACTGAAAAGTACTTAATGTTTAAATCTTAAAACTAAAATTTCCTGCACATTCTGTTTCACGTAGGAGGAGTGCCCGGGGGGGTGGGGGGGGGGGGGGTTAAAGCTCCCCCAGTTTGCTTGATGTCTTCCTGTCTTCACATCTTAGTTTTCATCTTGTGGTGTTTCATATCTTGCACCATGGAGGAGCATATGTGGCTCTAATGAAGTAGGTATATGAGAAATGTCAGAGCACGATCAGCTGTCCTCTGTCTGGCTAATGGTTCAGATGTACCTCGGGAGTGAATTATTTAATTTATGTCGCTACTAATATGGTTCGTGTTGGGTTCATCCAGGAGTATCACTGGGTACAGACAGCTGGCAGGTTTGCAGACATGCTGCTCAGAGTGACCTTGTGTTTGTGAGCTGGTGTGTGTGTGTGTGTGTGTGTGTGTGCATGTGTGCATGTATGCACTGAGAGTCATGCAAAGAACAAATGCAAGCTATGTCGTATTCACCTAGTGTCGAAGCAATGAGGTATTATGGAAAGCAATCAAAACCTTTGCCCCTTTCATTTATAACTAGTTAAATGTACTAAGTGTTAGCTTCATTTGTATACTATGGTATTGCATGAAAAGTGCACGTGCCTCTTGCGTGCTTACTTGAACGTGTGTATGTATGCTGGGGGCGTGACGTTCTGCATGCGGTTTCTTTCATTGTACACACGCGTGCGTGCACGCAGTCAGGCACGAATGACAAGAAATACTTACACACACACGCACAGACACGCACAAGTGTTGCACACACACACACACATGCATGAGTTGCACACGGGTGCACACGCACACATGAGTGTATGCTCAATTTCTTTCTCTCTCACCTTCCACATTCAATCTGCCAACCTACTGTGCTATATGTATCCCAGTGGGTTATCATGGTATTGGATATTATTAGATAAGATATTTGCTTACACTCCCTGACCACTCTAATGATTTGCTGTTACATTTTGTTCTCACTTTTAGCATGACAGCTGTGCTACTTGCACAGATTTGAGATTGAATTTGTTGTGTTTGATGGTGGCTCTTTAGAGTTCTCAGGTGGTGAAGTTCCCATCATCTCATTAGAAAGGGTTTTTAAATGCAGTCCTACTCTATGTGCATTAAGTGTGTGTGTGTGTGTGTGTGTGTGTGTGTGTGTGTGTGTGTGTGTGTGTGTGTATGTGTGTGTGTGTGTGTGTGTGTTGTGTGTGAGCAAGTGTCTGGATGACATAACTAGTAGAGGGTATTTTATTTTACAATGGTGAATAAGTTTGGCCAGGTTGTATGTGTGTTGTACATAGTCGGAAGGTGTAAGGTTTCATGTGGCTGCCTGTGTGTGGCATGCACTTGTCTGGTATCACTGTGTGTGGACGAATGCCAGGAAGTGTCAGCTGTGTGTTGATGTTGGGGGGAGGATGAAAGGGTAAATTTGTAGTGAGTGACGTTATTGAGGCATGTTTAATTGGAGGAGGAGGAGGAGGGGAAGTTGCTGACTGTTGAAGCAGTAGTTTTTTGAGAACCTGGAAGCCTTGCAGTACTAACCAGTAGGTGTGCTAACCAGTAGGTGCACTAACCAGTAGGTGCACTAACCAGTAGGTGCACTGACCAGTAGGTGCACTGACCAGTAGGTGCACTGACCAGTAGGTGCACTGACCAGTAGGTGCACGGACCAGTAGGTGCACGGACCAGTAGGTGCACGGACCAGTAGGTGCACGGACCAGTAGGTGCACTGACCAGTAGGTGCACGGACCAGTAGGTGCACTGACCAGTAGGTGCACGGACTAGTAGGTGCACTGACCAGTAGGTGTACTAACCAGTAGGTGCACTGACCATAGGTGCACGGACCAGTAGGTGCACTGACCAGTAGGTGCACTGACCATAGGTGCACTGACCAGTAGGTGCACTGACCAGTAGGTGCACTGACCAGTAGGTGCACTGACCAGTAGGTGCACTGACCATAGGTGCACTGGCCAGTAGGTGCACTGACCAGTAGGTGCACTGACCAGTAGGTGCACTGACCAGTAGGTGCACTGACCAGTAGGTGCACTGACCAGTAGGTGCACTAACAAACAATGAGATACATATTCAATGTTGTTTGTAAAGTAGACAAGGAGGTTCAAGTGTGTGTATGTAGGTATGTGTGTGTGGATGTGGTAATGTGTGCGTATGTGTGTGGTGATGTGTGTGCATGCGTGTAGTGTGTGTGTGACTAGTTGTAATGACAGGAAATGACAATGGTTTGTTCGATAAGGCTGTAATTTATGTCCTTATTTATTAATGTATGTATCACAACACTACACATGTATTATCAGTTGTTGTATTAACAATGTTGACTTTATTCCTCTGTCACTTGTACCATTAGATATGTCTGTACCGTCAACACGTGCCGGGGCAAGGCCGGCAGTTCTCCTTTGCATCGTTTACTTCTTGACCGTGTTTCCAAGTGGGACGTGGTCACAAACTAACCCCGCCTCCAGCTCCACGGAGGTACGGAACATTATAACGTGTCCCAATGAAACCACCATCATGAGGCCGCCCGTATGTCCTAGCAAGGTCAACAAAACTCTCTATATTCTGGTGAGTTCGTATGTATGTATGTATGTATTATGTATGCATGTGTGGATGTATGTAGTTTGTGTGTATGTATGTGTGTATGTATGTTTGTGTGGATGTATGTGTGTGTGTGTGTGTATGATTCGAGTGTCTACACAACACATTCATGAGTTTGTGCCTCATAATCAAGCCTTGTGTAACAATGAATCTAGCCAATATTGCTCCAATACACCAAACCACTGATGCACGTTGTTGTTGTGCAATATCAGCAGTGTTGTTTGTTTTATACCACAACATCCGCTACAACTCCCGACAACATCAAGGCAACCTCGGATGCCCTAACTAACACACTTAGACACTGTCGCTTCCTGCTTGTTTGGAAATTAATTTTAAAGGCAGTGATAGTCTTTTGTGGTTAGTGTAAGCCTTCTAGGAGAGGTGGGCCAAATAGATCTTTGATTGGTGTGTTGTTTGCCGGCAAGGTTGATTGGCATTGGAATTGCAACAAATGTGGTTGATTGCATTGAATGCATTTGAGAGGTGTGGTTGTGTGATTTGGAGTCTAACTAGTGATGTGCTTGAGCACAAATGGCGAGCGAGCCTAAAGACTATACTATTTTTATATGAATGATTTTGACTTCTAACACTGAAGCTACTGAAAATAAGGTCCATTTTTTTAATTTCGCATACACAGTAAAGGGATTTCAGTGCCATAGTAACAACTCTCTGCAACTGCTTGAATTGAAGGAAAAAAACAACAACAAAACAATACACGTTATTTAAAAGGTTTCTTTGTGATATTCTTTAGCTATGTAAGTAGTGATTGTAACACACAATGTTTTGACACAACTGGACATGCACCTACACAGACTTACCTTCGCAGTAGTCTAGTGGACAATGTATTTTCAAGTAAATACTGTTGCGCACGGCTTATAACCATGACAAAGAGCACATTGACTTACCACCGCCACTAACTCGAATAGAAATGGAAGTCCCTTAAGTTTTCAAGTTTTAACTGCACCCGCAAAAGAATTAAAAAAGGTAAACAATTCAATTTCTAGGGTGATACGGGTACTGATCGATAAACAGAGGATTCTGTTTAGTGAAGTTTGGGACGGGGTCGACAACCGAACTAACACAAAAACCCGAGGGTCAAAGTACAAAAATGCCTTATGTACGTCCATACATATATACAAATAAATAAATAAATAAACATCCCCGATTTTCGATTGTGTTACCCCTGTAAGTGTCTCGCTCGCTCGCCAATAATTTAATAGTACAAGTTTAATAATATACAGCATTGTGTATATTGTATGATTCAATAATTGCTGGATAGATGATGCTTTTTTTTTCTTTCTTTTTTTTTTTTTCCCACGTTTAAATAACATGTTATAGTGCAATATTTGATAACTTGTGAAGGTATGGAAGCATGTGTATGTATGTGGTGGTGGCGTGTGTGTGTGTGTGTGTGTAGTGTTCCGTATTTGTTTACATTTGTAACTCAATCAGTGTTTTCTGTTTATTTCGTGTGCATCTGCATTTTTACTGTAAGGTTTGTGCATTGCCAGTCCTGTTTGTAGTGCAGCACCACTGTAGCCAGGTTAGAGCAGCAGTGACTGACTGGGTTCTGCCTATTCAGACATTCCTCTAGAGACAACACTTCATTCAACCCCTGAACCATATTGTATCTCTCTGTGTGTGTTATTGTAGGGGTTTGTTCCTGCGACTAATGATGTGTTTGAGTCAGACAACATCATCCCGGCTGCCTATGCTGCTCTAGATGAAGTCAATGCCAACTGCAACATTCTCGGAGACTACACTCTTCAGATAGACTTTGTCAATACTTTAGTAAGATTAATACTTAGTTTTACAGTATCTTCCTCCTGTAACTCTACCTTTAACCATCTAATTGGCCCACTCTGTTCCTTCTCTCCTCCCATATTCCCATTGACTTCCATTGTCTCTAATCCGTTTACTTCCTTATCCTCACACACACGCACACTGGGTTCTGCCTATTCAGACATTCCTCTAGAGACAACACTTCATTCAACCCCTGAACCATATTGTATCTCTTCCTCTATTACTCTACTTTTCCTCTAATCGTTTGCCACCCTCTACCTTTCCTTCCTTTTCTCCTTCAGTGTAACCCGTCTGAAGCCACATGGCAGCTGATAGACTCAATCATCCTCTCCAACACCTTCAACAAGATCACTTTCTTGGGTGGTGGTTGCTCTCTGGCCACTGAACCTGTGGCTGCTCTCTCTGGCCGCTTCTATAAGATACCCCAGGTGAAGACGTGGCTTGTATATTTAGACTGTGTGTATGTATGTGTGTGTGTGTGTGTGTGTGTGTGTGTGTGGTATAGGATGCTAAGGTAGCATAATGGTAAAGAACTAGTATTGTTGTCAGTGTATGTGTCGTGTTTGTGTGTGTGGCTAATAAGTGAAACTGAAGCCATAATGGCCACTATCTGTTGACAAGATTGTCACAGATGTCCTGCACATGGGAATAGTCCATGCATGATATTTTATATTAAGTTTGATGAGAGTGTCATTCATAATGATGTGCAGTTCAACCAATCAGATTTCCAAACTTTTACTGTTCCATTTTTTTCCCCTTTTTTTCCCATTTACAACAGATTTCATATGGGGCATCATCTCCCTCTCTCTCCCAGCGGAACATGTTCCCACGATTTGTCCGCACTATCCCGTCAGAGATTCAGGCCAATATGGCGAGATTTGCTCTCATGGGCAAATACGACTGGACCAGAGTAGCCACATTGCACGAGACCCAGACCATCTTCTCTCTGGTGAGGATGCATTTGCATGGGCTAGTGGGAGGGGCAGGGGAGGGGCATGGCAAGGTGAAGGAGTATTTAGTATGAGTAGGATTGAAATTTCCTAATTTATTGTAAAACCCTTCCTTTTCATCACTATGTAATGTCAGTGTGTAACTCCTAACACTCTAAATGAGGTAAATCGAAGGACCAGTGTGCACCCTACATGCCATAGCTAGACACACAGCGTTAACGTGCTGACAGCAGGTAGTGAGTGGCCAACTAGATAGAGCTAGCTAGCTAGCTAGACTAAGGTTGATATGAAACTATATTGCAAGTAGCAGTGACAGAATGCTCCACGACAACACTTTCATTGAATATTGTGCACAGCAATTATTAAATATGGCGTGAATATAAGGTGAATGACTTAGCTAGACTACTTTGGGTTTAGTTTGGGTGGAGACTAAGTGAATGAATGGTGGAGGCGATGGTGTTTCAGTTGTTTTCTGTAGATGTGGTCTGGACATTTACTGGTTCGGCATGCCTGGACATGTGATTAATTAAAGTGATAGTTATTATCGTTAAATGTTGCTGTCGTTTTAATGGAGAGAAAAAAAGTGAGCTGTGAACCACTTTACGAGGCTGTTTCTTCCTTTCTCTCTCTGTCATTGATCAGCTAATATTTTGTTACTTTTTCTTCAATATTCCCTCCCTCCCTCCCCCTCGTCCAGGCTGTGAATGACTTCCACCAGCGTTATGACCTGATCTACAACAATACCAATAATGATAATTCGGATGAAGAGAATCTTATCCCCCGCAGCTTCACTGACGACCCGGAGATTCCCCTCAGTCAGATCAGGGTAAGGGATGTCACACAGCACAACCTCATCTCACTCTAAGAAAACAATGAGAATCTGATCTAATGCCATGCTTTACCTGACCACTGGCGGAAACACACCCACTCCACTATTAAAGAGTGATGATTATTCAATGAAACCCTTTAATAATGTTTTATCACATTAGAAAGGAATAAAATGGTATATTGAAAATTACATACTCTTTTTTTATTATTATTATTATTATTTTTTCCCTTTTCTTTTTCTTGTGATAGCTAAATGATTTTTACCATTATACATATTGAAGGGTAGCAGCTGCATTTTTATACAGAGTATTGTGTGTGATATTTGAGACTGGCTCAAGTTGGCAATTGATTTGATCTCGTCTTGCACGTAATTTAGCGTACCTTTATCATGCTCACCGTGATACTTGTTTAATAAATAGTCTCTATTTTCCGCAGTGTATGTATGTATGTACGCGTGTATGTTTATATCCGGTTCTTATTCTCTATGTGTCTCAGGATAGAGAAATACGAATCATTTTTGGCTACTTCTATGAAGACAAAGCAAACGCTGTGGTCTGTCAGGTGAGAGAGAGAGGGGGGGGAGGGATCAGGTGGTACTATAATAGAATCACCTCCCTTTCTGCTCGTCAATAACAAACATACTCTTAGAATTATACGACCAGACAAACAGTTAGTAATATAATTAGGTATTGTACCAATGAAATGTGTGTTGTACATGTATTTAAATTTTGGCATAACAGCGTTCAATTACATGGGAACACTGGGACATCTCCACCCCTAAGCCGAGTTCTCCCTCCAAAGAAAATGTTCATATGGTAGCGGGTTAGCTGGTGAAGGGGTTGATCTAAGAACTCTAATTGCTCGTAATTTTCACTGTTGAAATGCGCTACAACTCGAGAGATAATTTGCTTTTTTGGTTGATCCTAATTATAGTCCTAACCTAGCAAAAAAAATTGTTTTATCAAACCAGATAAATTATGCTATACTCTGTGTGTGTGTGTGTGTGTGTATGTGTGTGTGTGTGTGTATGTGTGTGTGTGTGTGTGTGTGTGTGTGTGTGTGTGTGCGATGGTTTTATATATTGCCAGGGCATCCGTATGAATCTGTTTACTGATAATCACTTCTGGGCGTTCCCTGCGTGGTTCACCTACGGCTGGTGGAATAAGGACTACACCAGTGACATGTACAACTGCTCCAGGGAGGAGGTACGGCTATAGGGAGGGACTGCTAGGGGGCGTGGTAACATGGCACTGTATGTAATGGCTGTAAGGGACATTTCGGAATTGTGTATGATTCAGTTAGAGGTTTGGAATGCATTTTGTAGTATATAAAAAAAATTGTGTGGGAGAATCTGCTACAGCTTGCAATGGAGGATGTTGGACTAGTGTTGAATCTACATGTCAGTGTGTCTCATACAGCACATGTGGTGATATTACATGTGTTTCATAATATGGCACATGCGGTGATGTTACATGTGTCTCATACAGCACATGTGGTGATATTACATGTGTTTCATAATATAGCACTTGTGGTGATATTACATGTGTCTCAGATAAATGTTTCTAAGCATGTACATGTGTGTGTGTGTGTGTGTGCAGATGAATAGAGCTGTGAATCTAAGTTTCTACCTGGACAGCTATAATTACGGTTTGGACCGCACCCCACTACAGTCTGTGGAGGAACAGAATCTATTCACTGCTTCTGTAAGTGGGTGTGGCAAATATTGTAGTAGTAGTAGTAGTAGTAGTAGTAGTAGTAATAGTAGCAGTAATAGTAGTGGCTATGGGAGGAAGACTTGGTGAATGAGAACAGTGAGTGTAGTAGAATTATAATAAGTTGAAAAATGACAAGCACTTTATCATTTTCATATAACTAGTGATGTGCTCTAATAGCACAAAATAGCGAAGCGAGCGATGCATGTCCCCAGTAATTGCATGCTTGGTGTGGCTACAAAATACTGTCAGATTCTTTACTTTGCTACCTGTTTCTGTTTCGTTTTAGCTCTCCTCTTCCTTGCCCTGTCTTTTTCATTTCTTATCGCTCTCATTACTAATTTTTCTTCAGGAGTTTCTAACGCCCTCAAAGCTCTTGACCGAGCGTTTCTAACGTTTTGTCTACTGGGCATCGCTACTTCGTACGGCGGGTAAACAAAACAAAATGTTGCTAAGAAGGTTACCCGGCCCGCGCAAGCGCGTAGGAGACAGTGTACACACGTACGCCCACGCAAGAACAAAAACAATTTCTAGACCTAAATATATATATATATCGTGAACTCATTAGAGAGTAGCTCCGCTCGCTTCGCTGAATTATGTATACAAGGTATTTAGTATTAAGGTTTATTATTATTATTTATTATTATTATTATTACTATTATTATTATTATTGTTATTATTATTATTATTGGGTCTCGTTATTGCCTCTGTATATTCTGTTATTGTAGAACTCCTTCCAGTTTGATGCCAAGTACGACTGCTACAATAACGAGTTCCGCACAAACCCAGCGACTCGCAACCTGACACGCAATGACTCCCGCCCACACATCTATCGCACCTTCTCCTATGATGCCGTCTACGTGATTGCTGATTCTCTGCACAAAACTGATGCGTGAGTTCATAGGGTGGGTGTGGTCAGATAAGAGAGAGAAGAGTGGAGCATGTGTTCATGCATTTGTGTGTGTATGCATGGTCTTTATGCATGTGTGTGTGTGTGTGTGTGTGTGTGTGTAGGTGGCTGGCACAGGAGCGTTCTAGAGACCCCTCCTTCAACCTGACTTTGGATGACTACAGCTATTTCGATGAGAATAACATTTCCATGAAGATCTCTGAGTTTATGCAAAGCACTAACTTTGAAGGCATCACGGTAAGTTTGGCCGAGCCAAGGATATGAGAGATGGGGGTGGAGCATGTGGCGTGATGTAAGAGATAGCTGATTACCAGGTGCAATTCCATCCTCTTGTAGTGGTAGGGTCAGGTCAAAATATGCTGACTGTGCAGATCGTTGGGCAAGTTATAGTAGAAGTAGAGTATGTATTCACCCACTCCTCCGTGTATTTATACAGCTTTGTTTTAATGGACGTCACAATGTGTGTAATGTTGATCTGTGTGTGTGTGTAGGGTCAGGTGAGATTTGATAAAAATGGAACTCGATTGGGCTTGAACGCTATATACCAGCTCGGTGAGTTTAATGGTAGCATTGACTTTCTTCAATTTAAAGAAGTGATTATTAATATTATATTCTTTCTATTTTAAGCATTTTCTGATTAATATTTTGTCTCCGCATTATTTCTGTCAGTGCTCCCTGAGTGGTCTGGAGATGCTGATTTAAGTAACGGGGACTACAAGCTCCTGGCCGTGCACAATCCTTACCAAGGATTTAATGATACTAGCAACAGTGCCAACTTCAACAAGTCCATTCAGTACATCAGGCCACCTATTTGGAAGACCGGTAAGGTGGTGACAATATTTCATGGGTGGGTGTGGTTGGTGTACAGAGATTTTATGTACAGTAGACCCTCTCATATCCGAACCTATATGGGACCGACCCTGGTTCAGATACGTGAAATTTCCGGATATGTGAAGCCACTTCATAAAATGAGTTTTTAATGGTTTTTTGATGATTTATGTGAGTTAATTATGAATGATTTTAAAGTCATTTGCTTTAAACTTGCATTTCTCTTGATGACGGCTAAATCTCTTATCTGCTTCAACAGTAGTGCTGATGTGGGAGTACTCTCCTGCTGTCACTCGTACCACAGCAAGCATTTGTCAAGCATATCATATATGTGACAGGCTCTGGTAAAACCAGACATTTCTGGCAAACCAAAAAAATGAGTTTTTTATGTTAATAAAAGGCTACAATTTATCTCAACTTAGTGCTAAAATACTGGAGGGTAAAACCTTTGACTCGCACAGAAACTGGCAGTTGAACTGGGCTGTATTCAGCAAAGCAATTGAACTAGAAATCGTGAAAACATAAATTGAATTTCCACTTCCGGTATAATTAACGTTTCCGTATACTTAACGGCGTGCTCCGCATACGCAATTAAATTGTGCAGCCGCTTTTTAACGGCAACTAACGAAGTTTTGCGTAGAGTTCTTTTTAGCTTTCAGAGCGTCTCGGAGCCTGTCTTGTCGGAATCCTTGGCTACTCTACTGGATGTAGTAGTAAACTTTCAGCCAGAGGTAAGCTGTAGATTGCATGCAATAGTCTCAAAGCTATGCCGTTTTTTTAGCTGCTCGTTTGAAACTCCACCCATTCCCCGTTTATTGTACTTCGAGAACGAGAGAGAATAAAAAGTAGCTTGTCTTTCCACAGCACGCTTGAGGTCTTTTAAGTTGTTTTGACATTTGAAATTTGGCATAGACTTAGAGTAAGGGTCACTAAGAGTAAGGGTCACTAAGACTAATTCTGCAAAAAACAAAAATAGGAGAAAGAAAGAATTTTTCCGATGACTTAGTTCTGGAGCCTATATCTCAATTTCAATTTTTGCCCGAACAGAGCCTGTCACATATAATAGCCTATAATTCAATTAAAGTTGCTGCTCTGGTCTGGACTGGAGCTAAGCTCAGACAATTGTAACCACAGATCAGCTGTAATGAACCAGTACCGACTTACCACCCACAGAGCAGCCTCAGAAGTGCTAGACCTAGATTGGGAGATAAAGACAGCAGTTGGACTGCTACAATTCAAAAGTACATGTAATTGAGGTGTCTGGCTAGGCCTGATAAAGCGGGGAGGGAGCCAGTTATGTGAGGATATGCACTGCAGTCGTATGGATATGGAAATGACTGTTTAGGGAAATCTGTTGTCAATTTTTTAAGAATTTGTGCATACTTCATATATTATTTATACATAATGTGTATGTATTTATAGATATAACATGTAGTTATCACCCTTCAAAAACAACAAAAAAGAATCAATATTTTTGATAAATGAAAGAAGTTTAAGGAAAAGCAAAGTTAAAATGAAAAGAGGTCTCAGTTGTTGTCTAGGAATTGAACCCAGGACTCCTGGCTTAAGCCACCAAGTGCTGAGATTTTTTTTTTTTTTCTTTTCTTTTTTTCACTTTTTCACTTTTTCACCTTTTACCTTGGCTCTTCCTTAAACCCATTAGATTGGGAAAGGTTCATTCTATTTTTATGAAGGGTCAGAACTTGATAATTAATAATTTTGATGTTACTGTATATCTTTTGTATTTTTACAATGCCTGAGTGAGACGTCTGTTTTATTTCACACAGGAGATTCTGCACCCAAGGACAGACGCACGCCTCGCAACATATTCCTGAACTCTGACTTTGTGCACGTTTGCCAAGTTTTCACTTCCATCGCCATCATAGTCGTAATAGTACTCATCATCTTCAACAATGTCACTCTCTTCAAGCCGTAAGTTGTGACACTACAAGAGTTAGTAGTGCATGTTTGGATTCAAGCGTGGATTTGTATGAGCATGTGTTACCCGTATTGTCAGTGTTACCCCTATTGTCAGTGTTACCCGCATTGTCAGTGTTACCCCTATTGTCAGTGTTACCCCTATTGTCAGTGTTACCCCTATTGTCAGTGTTACCCCTATTGTCAGTGTTACCCCTATTGTCAGTGTTACCCCTATTGTCAGTGTTACCCCTATTGTCAGTGTTACCCGTATTGTCAGTGTTACCCCTATTGTCAGTGTTACCCCTATTGTCAGTGTTACCCGTATTGTCAGTGTTACCCCTATTGTCAGTGTTACCCGTATTGTCAGTGTTACCCGTATTGTCAGTGTTACCCCTATTGTCAGTGTTACCCCTATTGTCAGTGTTACCCCTATTGTCAGTGTTACCCGTATTGTCAGTGTTACCCCTATTGTCAGTGTTACCCCTATTGTCAGTGTTACCCCTATTGTCAGTGTTACCCCTATTGTCAGTGTTACCCGTATTGTCAGTGTTACCCCTATTGTCAGTACCCCTATTGTCAGTGTGACCCCTATGTCATCCCCCCTATTGTCAGTGTTACCCGTATTGTCAGTGTTACCCCTATTGTCAGTGTTACCCGTATTGTCAGTGTTACCCCTATTGTCAGTGTTACCCGTATTGTCAGTGTTACCCCTATTGTCAGTGTTACCCGTATTGTCAGTGTTACCCGTATTGTCAGTGTTACCCCTATTGTCAGTGTTACCCCTATTGTCAGTGTTACCCCTATTGTCAGTGTTACCCGTATTGTCAGTGTTACCCCTATTGTCAGTGTTACCCCTATTGTCAGTGTTACCCCTATTGTCAGTGTTACCCCTATTGTCAGTGTTACCCGTATTGTCAGTGTTACCCCTATTGTCAGT
>WLWD01002334.1_pt1 | contig 104460 bp, 90 predicted proteins | sample 6712731 | NCBI WGS metagenome assembly WLWD01 (sample SAMN12718690, study PRJNA576275) | sponge metagenome | isolation source: marine sponge | host: Mycale hentscheli | place: New Zealand: South Island, Marlborough, Capsize Point | collected 2014-11-01 | reverse complement strand
CTATGTATTCTCAGGCTCGCTGCCTATCGGTTCTCAGGCTCACTGGCTATATATTCTCAGGCTCACTGCCTATGTATTCTCAGGTCGCTGCCTATCTGTTCTCAGGCTCACTGCCTATGTATTCTCAGGCTCACTGCCTAGCTCACTGCCTATGTATTCTCGGGCTCACTGCCTATGTATTCTGGGGCTCGCTGCCTAGGTATTCTTAGGCTCACTGCCTAGGTATTCTCAGGCTCACTGCCTATGTATCCTCAGGCTTACTGCCTATGTATTGTCAGGCTCACTGCCTATGTATTCTCAGGCTCACTGCCTACGTATTCTCAGGCTTGCTGCCTATGTATTCTCAGTCTCACTGCCTATGTATTCTCAGGCTTGCTGCCTATCTAGTCACAAGCTCACTGCCTATGTATTCTCAGGCTCACTGCCCATGTATTCTTAAGCTCACTGCCTAGGTATTTTCAGGCTCACTGCCTATGTATTCTCAGGCTCGCTGCCTATGTATTCTCAGGCTCGCTGCCTATCTATTCTCAGACTCACTGCCTATCTATTCTCAGGCTCACCGCCTATGTACTCTCAGACTCACTGCCTATGTATTCTCAGACTCACTGCCTATCTATTCTCAGGCTCACTGCCTATGTACTCTCAGGCTTGCTGCCTACGTATTCTTAGGCTCGCTGCCTATGTATTCTCAGGCTCGCTGCCTATCTATTCTCAGACTCACTGCCTATCTATTCTCAGGCTCACCGCCTATGTACTCTCAGGCTCACTGCCTATGTATTCTCAGACTCACTGCCTATCTATTCTCAGGCTCACTGCCTATGTACTCTCAGGCTTGCTGCCTACGTATTCTTAGGCTCACTGCCTATGTATTCTCATGCTTGCTGCCTATTTATTCTCAGACTCACTGCCTATCTATTCTCAGGCTCACTGCCTATGTACTCTCAGGCTTGCTGCCTACGTATTCTTAGGCTCACTGCTTATCTATTCTAAGGCTTACGGCCTATCTAGTCACAGGCTCACTGCCTATGTATTCTCAGGCTCACTGCCTATGTATTCTTAGGCTCACTGCCTAGGTATTCTCAGGCTCGCAGCCTATCTATTCTCAGACTCACTGCCCATCTATTCTCAGACTCACTGCCTATGTACTCTCAGGCTTGCTGCCTACGTATTCTAGGGCTCACTGCCTATGTATTCTCAGGCTTGCTGCCTATCTACTCACAAGCTCTCTGCCTATGTATTCTCAGGCTCACGGCCCATGTATTCTTAGGATCACTGCATATCTATTCTAAGGCTTACGGCCTATCTAGTCACAGGCTCACTGCCTATATATTCTCAAGCTCGCTGCCTATATATTCTCAGGCTCGCTGACTATCTATTCTAAGGGTTACGGCCTATCTAGTCACAGGCTCGCTGCCTATCTATTCTCAGGCTCGCTGCCTATATATTCTCAGGCTCGCTGCCTATCTATTCTAAGGCTTACGGCCTATCTAGTCACAGGCTCGCTGCCTATCTATTCTCAGGCTCGCTGCCTATATACTCTCAGGCTCGCTGCCTATCTATTCTCTGGCTCGCTGCCTATATATTCTCTGGCTCGCTGCCTATCTATTCTAAGGCTTACGGCCTATCTAGTCACAGGCTCGCTGCCTATCTATTCTCAGGCTCGCTGCCTATCTATTCTCAGGCTCGCTGCCTATCTATTCTAAGGCTTACGGCCTATCTAGTCACAGGCTCACTGCCCGTGTATTCTCAGGCTCGCTGCCTATATACTCTCAGGCTCGCTGCCTATCTATTCTCTGGCTCGCTGCCTATCTATTCTCAGGCTCGCTGCCTATCTATTCTAAGGCTTACGGCCTATCTAGTCACAGGCTCACTGCCCATGTATTCTCAGGCTCGCTGCCTATACGTGTATACTCTCAGGCTCGCTGCCTATCTATTCTCTGGCTCGCTGCCTATCTATTCTCAGGCTCGCTGCCTATCTATTCTCAGGCTCGCTGCCTATCTATTCTAAGGCTTACTGCCTATCTAGTCACAGGCTCACTGCCCGTGTATTCTCAGGCTCGCTGCCCTATATATTATCAGGCTTGCTGCCTATGTATTCTGGGGCTCGCTGCCTAGGTATTCTCAGGCTCACTGCCTATGTGTTCTGGGGCTCGCTGCCTATATATTCTCAGGCTCGCTGCCTATCTATTCTCAGGCTCACTGCCTATGTATTCTGGGGCTCGCTGCCTATCTATTCTCAGGCTCACTGCCTATGTATTCTGGGGCTCGCTGCCTAGGTATTCAGGCTCACTGCCTAGGTATTGTCAGGCTCACTGCCTATGTTTTCTCAGGCTCACTGCCTATGTATTGTCAGGCTCACTAGCTATGTATTCTCAGGCTCACGGCCTATGTATTCTCAGGCTCACTGCCTATGTATTGTCAGGCTCACTGCCTACGTATTCTCAGGCTCACTGCCTACGTATTCTCAGGCTCACTGCCTACGTATTCTCAGGCTCACTGCCCAGCTATTCTCAGGCTCACTGCCTATGTAATCTCAGGCTCACTGCCTATGTAATCTCAGGCTCACTGCCTAGGTATTCTCAGGCTCACTGCCTAGGTATTCTCAGGCTCACTGCCTATGTATTCTCAGGCTCGCTGCCTATTTGTTCTGAGGCTCTTGTATGCATCTACACGGCGCCCACTCAATTATCCCATTACGCAATCAGGACATGCTCCTTCTCACTTGTGTCTGTTGCTGCCTCCACCAGGCACACCCACTGTTATTACTAAGACACGGTCACTTGACTGAATAGCTAATGCCGGCTTGGGGAGGGTTGAACAGTAGTACTAGGATACAGGAGTAAGTCATGGAGTCACACGCCACTTGACTATGGCAAGAGTGGTGTAGAGAGTAGTGATGGTACTGTTAGCACGTAAGGTTAGATTCTCCACACAATAGGGGTGTGGTGGTCAGACAGATCATGCCTGGGGTATGGGGTCCGTCACGTATTAACCACTACTGTCTCCTTCACCCGACGGCCACTACCCTGGTTGTGTTCCTAGAGTATACTTAGACTTCAGTGTGCAGTGAAAGCAGGTGAGTTGGGAGTATACAGTACTCACCAGTCCTGGTTTACTGAAGCTGTGCCCATTCGGGTTACCCGAGACAGACATGGTGGCTGGAGTCATCCAGGTACCAGGCACTGATCACAACTCCAAGGTCGATGGCACCACTCCCTTCTCTAAGGAACCAATACGTAGTCACTGGATGGCCACATCACAAAGTCAGTGAGAGGGAGAAGGTTGGGGGTCATGGGTAGTTCAGCATTACTCTTGTCATAAGCTCAGTTCTCAATGTGTATGCTTGTCTGTACTTACTTTCACAGGTATACAGCCTACTACCATTGGTAAGAGAGCTGTCAACCCCCTTTCCTAACCTATTACTTATAGCCTTGGGGGTATAGGCCGCCTCCTGCGGCCCTTTGGGGGACTCCGGCGATGCAGGGCAATTAATGCTAATTGCCACTGACCTGCCGAGTCTCTCACCCCCAAGGCCACACAGGGGGGTGGGTCCAAGGTCATACCGCTGCCTCACGCAAGGAGCATGCGCACACATGACTGCGGGCTCACATCAGCTCAGACTGCCAATCTGTAGTTTAGGAGGACGACAGCAGGTAACCTTACCAATAAGGCGAATTGTAGTTAAATGTAGTTTAACGTAGTTAAACGTAGTTAACGAAGATGTAGCCCACGCATCACACGCGCCCAGGAAAAGGTCGGCAGAGGACCTGTGAGTACGGCGACCATGCGCTAAGCGGTCACACGTGAAGCAATGGCACCCGGGCACCAGTATATTAGTCCTGATAGCTAGCAGCTACTGATAGCCACTGTTCTCAGTCCCACCACCTCCCCATTTCAAACCACCTAATTAAGGATAGCTAGAAATACTCCATCCATTTCTTTGGATGTGATTTGAGCTGGGGGGACTCCGGCGATGCCGGGCAATTAATGCTAATTGCCACTGACCTGCCGAGTCTCTCACCCCCAAGGCCACACAGGGGGGTGGGTCCAAGGTCATACCGCTGCCTCACGCAAGGAGCATGCGCACACATGACTGCGGGCTCACATCAGCTCAGACTGCCAATCTGTAGTTTAGGAGGACGACAGCAGGTAACCTTACCAATAAGGCGAATTGTAGTTAAAGGGTATATAGCAGTCAAGTCTAAAGAGATTAAAAATGGGTAAAGGGTATTTGAAGTTGCAGGCAAGGTAATGAATTTTGGTAAAGGGTTTTTAGCTGGAGTAATAGTAGTTTTGTTACAAACCCTACTAACCCGAACTTTGGAGTTTATATACAATTCTCATCTTACAAAACCTTGCGCAAATGAAGTTAGTTTTTTACGGGCCAGGAAAACAGTATAGGGCTTAGTCAATGGTTATTGTACCATTCACGTGGAAATTGTAGTGTAGACTAGAAGTCTGCATCTAAGTAGCTATTTAAAGTATAAGTTTAAGAAATGTTACCAATGCAGGCAGAAATCTGAGTTGAACCTATTAAGGTATTCAGCAACATTCATTTTATGCTGGTCAGGAACCTTCCAGGTTGACTAGACAGTACCATAGAAAAAGTACAGGATAGTTCACCTGTACTGGTGCAGGGCAGGAACCTTCCAGGTGGACCTAGAAGGTACTTAGAAAAAGTGCAGGAAAGTTCACCTGTACTGGTGCAGGCCAGGAACCTTCCAGGTGGACCTAGAAGGTACTATAGAAAAAGTGCAGGAAAGTTCACCTGTACTGGTGCAGGCCAGGGACCTTCCAGGTGGACCTAGAAGGTACTATAGAAAAAGTGCAGGAAATTTCATCTGTACAGGTGCAGGCCAGGAACCTTCCAGGTGGACCTAGAAGGTACTATAGAAAAAGTGCAGGAAAGTTCACCTGTACTGATGCAGGCCAGGGACCTTCCAGGTGGACCTAGAAGGTATTATAGAAAAAGTGCAGGAAAGTTCACCTGTACTGATGCAGGATATGTGACCTGCTGGCAGAAATCATCTGACCTGGTACAGGAAATGTGAAGTACAGGCCATGCGCTCAACTGTCCTATAGAATTCCTGAAGTCAGGAAATTCCAGATTTTTTCCTGTGTCAGTAGACGAAGAATGGGCTCGTCACAGACCTGTCAACCCTCAATATTTGGTATTGAGGCTCAATATTTTGGCCAGAGTCTCAATATCTCAATACCAGCCTCACTTTTCTCAATATTTTGAAAGATTTATCAATATTTCTCAATACTGATCCATTTAATAGAAAGGGAAAAATTTTCAGTGTTCTAATTAACAAAAGTTGAACACATGGTCATTTGGCTAACCTCATTTTGGCCTGCATTAGTGTCCTCATTTTGACCTAGTGTAGTAGCAGCAGATAGCTCTAGCTGGTATACTGGTAGCTACTGGTACTCAGTTTGGCTTGAAGTGATATGGAGGACTTTTCTGATGAGGAACCTGGCCCTTCAGCTCCAAAGCGTAAAAAGAGTCAACCTAGCTACAGGTCTAAATTCAATTCTGGATGGGTGAAAGACTTTCCTTTCATTGGTCCAGTCAAGGGTGATGTCTATAGGTAAGAGAACTGCTCCTCTGTTTGTTAGACACTCTAACATTTTATATCATCATTCTAGATTCGAGTGTAAAGTTTGCAACAAAAGAATTCGGTGTGATCACATGGGTAAGAGAGAGGTGATTAAGCATACTGAAACCCAAAGCCATAAAGATCTAGCAAAGACATTCCAATTTCAAGCTAGATTGCAGTTTAGTACCCCCAGCCTAAATGAGACCCAGCAAAGATTGAGAGCTGAACTGAAAATGGCAGTCTTGACTGCCAATAACAATATTCCTTTGGCTTTTCACGATAAACTGTCACCCACAATTCGAAGTGTTTTTCCTGATTCAAAAGTAGCTTCCAACTATCATTCAGCCTCAACAAAGGCGATGTGCTTATTGAATTTAGCTGTAGCACCTTTGCTAATAGAAAAACTAGTTGAAAGCATGAGGACTCAGCCATTTTCTTTATCCACTGATGGATCCAACGATAGTGGATTACAGAAAATGAATCCAGCAACAGTTCGGATGTATGATTTACAAAATGATTGCATTTCAACTCGATTTTTTAATATGTGTGTCACTTCATCTTCTACAGCTGAGTCTATTTATAGTTCACTTAATAGTAAACTCGAGGAATTACTTCAGTGTTCTAGTCCTTGGGATTTATGTTCAGCTGTTGGTGTTGACAATACATCAGTGAACATAGGTGTACGTGATTCAATCAAGACAAGGGTTTTACAACAGAATTCAGCTATATTCTTCAATGGTTGTCCATGCCATATCATACACAATGCTGCTCGAAAAAGTAGTGATGAATTCTGTAGAAGTTGCACTTTTGATGTTGAAGAGCTGTGCATAGATATTTTTTATTGGTTTGATAAATCTACAAAAAGAAAAAATAGTCTTCAATCATATTGTACTTTTTGTGATCAAGACTATAGAGCTGTGGTGAAGCATGTTTCCACTCGGTGGCTCAGCTTAGAGCAAGCAGTGGAGAGAATTCTAAAGCAATATGAAAGCTTGAAGTCTTATTTCAGATCAGAGGATGAACCACAGCCTAGATTCAAGCGACTTAGTGACCATTTCAACAATTCCATGACAGAAGTGTATCTGCTTTTTTTCCAGAATGCTCTCTCTTGCTTTACTCAAGCCAATCAATTTTTGCAGAAGGAAGAACCCTTAGTTCATGTCTTACAGCCTCAACTTCTGAGCCTGCTGAAGAAAATTTTTGGGAAATTTATAAAGCCGTCTGTTTTGTCAGTTCATGTTAATTCTGACACTTTGGTAAATGTTAGTTTCAGTGATATGTCAAATCAACTAGCAGATAAAGATCTAGCTATTGGTTTTCTCACGAAACAAACACTAAATCAATTGTATGAGGAGGGAGATATCAGCGAGGTACAGAAAAAGAGTTTTTACAAGGCTGCTCGACATTTTCTGATGTCTGCTGTGGATTATTTAATAAAGTGGTGCCCTTTCAATGAAGAATTAATGACCCATGCTACTTGGCTGGATTTTGAACGGAGACTTGAAAAGAACTTCGACTCAGTTGAATATTTTGTGCACAAATTTCCGAAGATCCTGGGTAATATCAACATTGACAAGTTGAGTGAGGAGTTTATAAACTACCAAATGCTTTGTTCAAACGATATACCTTCTTCAGTAATATCGAGAGCTAATCTTCAGGACGAAGACCCCCACAGAGTGGACTATCTTTGGGGATATCTTCGAACTCTTCAGGAACCAGGGACGAATCATAAAGCATTTGGTCTATTGTTTCGTGTGGCAGAATTAATAATGACTATACCTCATTCAAATGCTGGTGAGGAAAGGATTTTCTCCCTTATAAATAAGAACAAAACACCCAGTAGAAGTAGTCTTCAACTTGAAGGAACCCTTTCATCATTGATTATTGTTAAAACACATATTTCTAACGCACTTACCTGGCAACCTACAGAAGCTATGTTAGAAAAGGCTAAAGGAGCTACAAGAACTTATAATGAACAACACAAAGACAAGAATTAGACAATCTCAATATTTCATGCATAATCTCAATATTTTTTCCCTTATATCTCAATATTTGTAAATTTTGGGGTTGAGAGTTCTGTCGTCAGCGACGGCACCCGCGGAGGAGTTGTGGATTATATACTTGAGGCTGAGGAGCTCGTAACTTGAACGAAACAGGCTCCCAAGGCCCGTTCTTTTTATTTAGTTAGTCCATTAGCAGTACTCTTTAGGATCCACCCTTAGTTGGAGCTCTACAAACACCAAGAAAAAAGTTAGTAATCCCTAGCAACCAAAATCCAATTATTGTGAATATGTGCGTGGGCGTTGTCTTAAAAGTGCACATTTGAAATTGGAGGAGTTACTTTCATGGATCCAGTGACTGGTGTACGCACACAAGAAATAGAAGTGTATTGGAGTAAGGTGAATTAAATTAAAAAGAATGAATGGTTCTCCTTCTAATTATGGAAGAAAGATATCAAAAGAACGAAAAATAGAGATTTCAACAACATAAAACTATTTCCTATCAATAGTTAACTACAAAGTAGATATATAAGAAAATCCATTCGACTAAATAATACCATGTCTTTGAAAATTCTAGCATGGCATTGATATTATCTGAAATGCAATCTTGATAAAACATGGAATTTAAAATCATAATTAGAAGTACTTTAAAAGCGTGAAAAGTACTATTATTATAGTACTTTTCTCGCATTTTATCACATGCTATATTTGATCCCATCATGTGCCGCCCCTAACCTGTAAGAGACAACTACTCTCTGGTGGCAGCGGAAGAAGCTACCGTTCCCCAAACCGTCCCCACACCCATCATGTGCCGCATATAGTCTCAAGTGCTGTATATTCCAACTAGCCATTGATATCCCCCTATGGGTCGCCCTTGTAGTGAGATTATACTGTACAACCTTTTATCCATCTTTTAGTGATTATTTTCAACTTTTGCTCATTCCAATACCAGTTTAACACCACACGTTTGCAAACGTGTGGTGTTAAACACCCCCTCTTAGTTAAGCGTACACATTCTTCCCAGTTGTTAGCACTTTCTATTAAGAGTCCCACATGTCTCATCTGCACTCAGCTCCAAGATTACCGCTCGCTGTTAAGCACCCATTCGCCAATTTCCTGACTGTTTCGAGTTACAAGCAGGGTGCTTAACAAACCACACTTATATGATATATAATATATCATCATTGGTATTCAGGTTATACAGACAATATACCATAATAAAAAATATAATTACAACCATGTTTAAAGAGATATCAAAATGTCTCAGCTGCATAGAAGATTATAGTTTGTGAAGTTAATTCAACTTTTAAGTGACTGATAAAAAATTGATCAATATTGTAAATTTCCATTCAGTGAGGTTAAGGTAACTTGCCATCATTAAAGATAACATGCCTGTATTTGTCTGCATATTAATGTTGGCAACTGCAGTTATAAGATAGCAAATTACATCAACGTAGCCCATTAGACTGGCTATGTGAAGTGGAGGTACTCCGGTGTTATTTAGTAGATCTATCTGTGCACCTCTTACTATTAGTTCCTTTACGACTTCTATAATTCCATTTTGACTGGCAATAAATCAAGGAGATGTTTCAATGTTCTTTTGTAGATCATCTGTGCACCTCTTGCTATTAGTTCTTTTACAACTTGCATATGTCCATTTTGGCTGGCAATCCATAGAGGGAGATGTCCCAGTGTTATTTTGTAGATTTATCTGTGCACCTCTTGCTATTAGTTCCTCTACGACTTCTATATGCCCATTTTGACTGGCAATCCATAGAGGAGATTCTCCAGTATTGTTTTGTAGATCTATCTGTGCACCGCTTGCTATTAGCTCCTTTACGACTTCTATATGTCCATTTTGACTGGCAATCCATAGAGGAGATTCTCCAGTGTTCTCTTGTAGATCTATTTGTGCACCTCTTGCTATTAGATCCTTTACGACTTCTATATGTCCATTTTGACTGGCAATCCATAGAGGAGATTCTCCAGTGTTCTTTTGTAGATCTATCTGAGCACCTCTTGCTATTAGTTCCTTTACGACTTCTATATGTCCATTTTGACTGGAAAACCAAAGAGGAGATTCTCCAGTGTTCATTTGTAGATCTATCTGTGCACCTCTTGCTATTAGTTCTTTAACGACTTCTATATGCCCATTTGCACTGGCAATCAATAAAGGAGATACTCCAGAGTTCTTTTGTAGATCTATCTGAGCACCTCTTGCTATTAGTTCCTTTACGACTTCTATATGTCCATTTTGACTGGCAATCCATAGAGGAGATTCTCTAGTGTTGATTTGTAGATCTATCTGTGCACCACTTGTTATTAGTTCCTTTACGACTTCTATATGCCCATTTTCACTGGCAATCAATAAAGGAGATACTCCAGTGTTCTTTTGTAGATCTATCTGAGCACCTCTTGCTATTAGTTCCTTTACGACTTCTATATGTCCATTTTGACTGGCAATCCATAGAGGAGATTCTCCAGTGTTTATTCGTAGATCTATCTGAGCACCTCTTGCTATTAGTTCCTTTACGACTTCTATATGTCCATTTTGACTGGCAAACCATAAAGGAGATACTCTAGTGTTCACTTGTAGATCTATCAGTGCACCTCTTGCCATTAGTTCCTTTACGACTTCTATATGACCATTTTCACTGGCAATCCATAGAGGAGATGCTCCAGTGTTCATTTGTAGATCTATCTGAGCACCTCTTGCTATTAGTTCCTTTACAACTTCTATATGCCCATTTTGACTGGCAAACCATAGAGGAGATTCTCCAGTGTTCATTTGTAGATCTATCTGTGCACCTCTTGCTATTAGTTCCTTTACAACTTCTATATGCCCATTTTCACTGGCAATCAATAAAGGAGATACTCCAGTGTTGTTTTGTAGATCTATTTGTGCACCTTGTACTATTAGCTCCTTCACAACTTCTATATGTCCATTTTGACTGGCAAACCATAGAGGAGATCCTCCAGTGTTCATTTGTAGATCTATCTGAGCACCTCTTGCTATTAGTTCCTTTATGACTTCTATATGTCCATTATAAATGGCAATCAATAAAGGAGATACTCCAGTGTTCTTTTGTAGATCTATCTGAGCACCTCTTGCTATTAGTTCCTTTACGACTTTTATATGTCCATTATATATGGCAATCGATAAAGGAGATACTCCAGTGTTATTTTGTAGATCTATCTGAGCACCTCTTGCTATTAGCTCCTTTACAACTTCTATATGTCCATTTTGACTGGCAATCCATAGAGGAGATTCTGCAGTGTTCATTTGTAGATCTATCTGTGCACCTCTTGCTATTAGCTCCTTCACAACTTCTATATGTCCATTTTGACTGGCAATCCATAGAGGAGATTCTCCAGTGTTCTTTTGTAGATCTATCTGAGCACCTCTTGCTATTAGCTCCTTCACAACGTCTATATGTCCATTTTGACTGGCAATCCATAGAGGAGATTCTCCAGTGTTCTTTTGTAGATCTATCTGTGCACCTCTTGCTATTATCTCCTTCACAACTTCTATATGTCCATTTTGACTGGCAAACCATAGAGGAGATTCTCCAGTGTTCATTTGTAGATCTATCTGTGCACCTCTTGCTATTAGTTCCTTTACGACTTCTATATGCCCATTTTCACTGGCAATCAATAAAGGAGATACTCCAGTGTTCTTTTGTAGATCTATCTGAGCACCTCTTGCTATTAGTTCCATTACGACTTCTGTATGTCCATTTTGACTGGCAATCCATAGAGGAGATGCTCCAGTGTTCATTTGTAGATCTATCTGAGCACCTCTTGCAATTAGTTCCTTTATGACTTCTATATGTCCATAATAAATGGCAATCCATAGAGGAGATGCTCCAGCGTTGTTTTGTAAATCTATCTGCGCACCTCTTGCTATTAGTTCCTTTACGACTTCTATATGTCCATTGTGACTGGCAATCCATAGAGGAGATGCTCCAGTGTTCATTTGTAGATCTATCTGTGCACCTTTTGCTATGAGTTCCTTTACGACTTCTATATGCCCGTTTTCACTGGCAATGAACAAACGAGATACTCCAGTGTTCTTTTGTAGATCTATCTGTGCACCTCTTGATATGAGTTCCTTTACAATTTCTATATGTCCATTTTCACTGGCAATAAACAAAGGAGATGCTCCGTTGTTGTTTTGTAGATCTATCTTTGCACCTCTCACTATTAGTTCCTTTACGATTTCTATTTGCCCATTCTGACTAGCAATCCATAAAGGAGATGCTCCATTGTTATTTTGTAGATCTATCTGTGCACTTCTTGCTATTAGTTCCTTTACTACTTCTATATGCCCATTTTGGCTGGCAATCCATAGAGGTGGTGCTCCTTTGTTGTTTTTTAGATCTATCTGTGCACCTCTTGCTATTAGTTCCTTTACGACTTCTATATGCCCGTTTTCACTGGCAATAAACAAACGAGATACTCCAGTGTTCTTTTGTAGATCTATCTGTGCACCTCTTGAAATGAGTTCCTTTACAATTTCTATATGTCCATTTTCACTGGCAATAAACAAAGGAGATGCTCCGTTGTTGTTTTGTAGATCTATCTTTGCACCTCTCACTATTAGTTCCTTTACGATTTCTATTTGCCCATTCTGACTAGCAATCCATAAAGGAGATGCTCCATTGTTATTTTGTAGATCTATCTGTGCACTTCTTGCTATTAGTTCCTTTACTACTTCTATATGCCCATTTTGGCTGGCAATCCATAGAGGTGGTGCTCCTTTGTTGTTTTTTAGATCTATCTGTGCACCTCTTGCTATTAGTTCCTTTACTACTTCTATATGCCCATTTTGGCTGGCAATCCATAGAGGTGGTGCTCCTTTGTTGTTTTTTAGATCTATCTGTGCACCTCTTGCTATTAGTTCCTTTACGACTTCTATATGCCCATTTTGACTGGCAATATAGAGAGGAGTAATTTTGTTTTTTAATTGATAATTCAAATCCACATCATAAGTCATTAGTTTCTTTAATAGTTTCAAGTATCCCATTTTGCTTGCAGATATAACAGCAGATGGTCTCACATGTATACATTTGCTTTCTTGCATTAATTGGGATTCTGTTTTTTGACACTAAAGTAAAAATGTACATTAATTTATGAATCTAGTTATTTCAATGTAATTAATCTAATTTTAATAATCCATCAAGTTCTACTTGAAATAAAGTCAATACGTAACTACAAATAAATCGTTCAAATCTATCGTTGCACCATTTTATTGAAATGAGTTTATTTAAACTTACTTGTTCGTCATTCATTTCAGCAGCCACAGAAGGCCATGGAAATTCATTTACTTCTATGAAAGCAAATAAAAGCAAATATAATTTTTTTACTCAAAATACTTTATCTCATATGATCAGAGTTGAAAGATGAAACATATAACATTGTGTCTCATTGGCGCACACCGCCTTTATCATTTCCAATTGTGTATCACCTTTTAGTTGAAAATAATACTTTTTAGAAATTTATTCCTAATCTCCTACCGCGTGTGGGGCTGGTGTCCATCAGTAGCTAAAAGGATTACTTGCATGACAATTACATTTTGTTTCGTTGTTTGTTTTTCCATCTGCCTCCATGTGGGCTATTTTATCTGTAATGTCTTGTGGGTATGGTGTTGCCCTTCTAATGTTCAGTAAAGTAAATGCATGACTATATCTAAACATGGTGACTGTAATTGGCGAGCGAGCGAGACACTCTCAGGGGTAACACAATTGAAAATTGGGGATATTTGTTTGTTTATATATGTGTGGACTTACATATGTCATTTTGTACTTTGATCCTCTCATTTTTGTGTTTGCTTTGCGGTCTACCCCTTGCCATACCTCCACTAAACTGAATCTTTTAGTTTAGCGATCCCGTTTCATTCAAGGAAATTAATTGTTTACCCCTTTGTATCAGGTTGTTTCTGAATGATACAAGACGCACTTAGGTCTTAAAAACTTTCTGTTAAATTCAACACTGCGCAATAATTCTTTAGAACTTCTTGGCTTTTGAAGTCGCATAAAGTTATGGCGAATGGTTACTGTGGTAATTAACCCTTTACCATATGTTGTTGTTGTTTTAACTCGGCCTTTTTAGTAGCTACGGGTGTTTGTTATCAAAAGTCAATGGTAATTCGGATAGTCTGAGATTACAGAAAATACCAGTGCTCAGGGAATTGAGGTAAGAAAGTAGTTCCATATTTGTTAGCTAAAGTATATAATGGTCACAACGGCTACGAACTTATACTTTTAGAAATGGACTGATAAATTCTATTGAAGTGTTTTGTTTGCGCATAGGCTTGCTCGCCCTTTGTGCTCAAGCACATCGCTACTTAATGAGGCAAAGAAAAAAACTGTGCAGTATTAGTCGTCCACTCCTGTACATGTCTAATAAATAGGTCTGATGTTCTGCCCTTCAGCAATTTTGTTTGAGGCAACACCAATATTTGTGTTCGGGCTCTAACCCTCCTCCACTATGAGTACAAGATTGAACTCTTACCATCACGGAGATTGTCGATGTCATTGTTTTGACTCAGTGTTTAGTTTAATGCATTGTATCGTTTTTCTTAGTTACCGTTTGTTCTTACTTTCTGTTCTGACCTATCATTCTATACTATAATCTACTATAATATATTCTATCAATAAAATACAAACTTATTTAACTTGAGGTTCAGATACAAGTCCTCTTCTTGACGGACAGTCCTGAACAATTTGTGTGAGTGTTACGGAGGCACCTATGACTGATCCTATGTAGACAAATGTGTACAAATTGCTGCACCAAGTTTCAAATCTGGACATACACCATGGAAGATAATATGTTTTAGTTTTGTTTTTCACAAACTTCAGCAGAAAGACTAGTAGGGGCGAGTAAGTAATACGAAGATGATCTTCACACTGAGCTGGAACAACATAGATAATGTTGAGTTTGTTGAAAATATGTCAACTAGTACTTTCACAAGAAAGTAATTCAGAAAACTTTGCATAATAAGTGCTAAGGAAAACTATTGAAGTCTCACCAGTAAGCCTAAAAGTGCAAAAGATCCAAACAGCTTAAACTTCTTTTTAGCAACATTGCCTTTTTTGTGGGAAGGACTCTTTGAGGCATTCAAACAGAAACATTCAGAGGGGAAAAAATCTTAAGAATAGCTATTTCTAAGGCTTGTGAGGCCATAAAAGATTTTCAATCTGAGAAAATAGGAGGGTTTCTCCCTGACTTGCATGCTGCAAATGTGAGGAGTCTGCACTCTGCTTTCTTGTTTCCCTGATCAATAAAGTTTGCGGTTTGCCAATGTTGCTGTGCCACAAATACCATGCATGCTGAATGATATTGCATTTGATTCTGTCACTCAATATCAGCTGGAAATATGTGAAGTATTTGAAAGAAGGAGAAAATGAGTTTTCCAGGAGAATGCTAATAATCAAAGGAGGCTGAAAATTTTAAAGGGAATATCATTAATTATTTATCATCTTCAGGATTCATCACTAATATAATTCAAATCAAGTGCAATAAAATTATTCCATGCAATTCCTGATGACACTGATGACATGAGTGAGGCTTGATAACATAGTCAAAGTTGCATTGAAATGATAGGAAATATTATTGCTATCATGTTGACCATGATATCTGCTAGCAATACACTAGAGGATGTATTGTTAAAACATCAGCCAGAAAGCAATCTTTTGATAGATAATACAGCAATATCAGTGGTGAAAAATCTAACTACTCCTCTTCAAATAACATTGTCAGTGCCACTCAGAGATTCAAAAGAACTCATCAGAGCTCTCTATGATATTGGGGTAACTTGTTCTTATGCTGAACTCTTGTATGCATTTCAGGAAATCAGCTGCAAATGCTAACATTGGTCTTACTTGATGGAATTCTGAGACAGTTAGTTGGATACAAAGAGTGAGTGACAAATCAAGTAATTTGTCCTCAAAATGGAAGGCTTAGTTTGGCCCTGTTTATAATTCAGTCACATGATTAACTGAAGCCAAATCAACAAAGAACATTTTTGCCTCATCTTACTGCATCTGACATTATATTTCAACAATTTCTTTGTTCAACATCACAAGAACACCCACAAATCAATGCCCTTGTTGAATTTGTCATATTTAAATAAATACCCTAAAAAACTTCTTGAGTAAATAACAGATAAAATTTAACTCCAGTTTAAAAATTCATGTCAGAAACCCAGAAAACCCTATGCTAGAGTTATTGCACATAATATCTAGAATATGTTGGGTCCAATTGTAATTTTCACATGTGTGAAATTTAATATTCATAAATTTCACAGAGTTCCCAACTGCTGACAGATGTCCAGCAAGTGATTTTATATAACTTGCCATGTGCACAACAACTACAAACATAAAAAATAACTGATTCGGAGGTATGGCTTACATTCTGTCGGACCTTACTATTATTAGTAAGAGGAAAATATATTATTATTGTTTTTAAATCTGCAAATTTCTTACCAATATCAGCTATAATGAAGTCTATGTCTCCACACTGAAGCTTTAGTATCTTTGCATTCATGTACTGAAGACTTTGGAATTGAGTGATTTCATCTTCTGTTAACCAGAATCCATCTGGTATTGCTGACATGTGCAAGTGAAAAGTAACACAAACACATCCCATTTCAACTCTTTCTACTTGTAGCTTCTCAGGATCTGCTTTGATAATTCTACATATATCTTGTCCAAGTAGCTTTAATTTATCCATGTTACAGTTTTCAAAATATTCATCCAGCTTCACTAGTAATTTAACATGATTTTCTCCCTTCATTCCAATTCCTGCTGGACATTTAGTTACTCTATTTTTTATGTAACTGGCAAATCTATCTTTGTAACATTCCATCATATATTTACCTTTCTCAAAACCAATTCTGCGTATAACTCGCTCAAGAAGCTCAAAGTTAAAGAAAGAACTGTAACTTGAAAATATATTCCACAACTTTCTCAAGTCTAAATCTTCCAAGTTATCTTTATTTATTTTGTGAAATCTGTCATTCTTCCACACTGTTCCACAAGGTAACCAATCTTGTGCTACGGAACGTAAATCATCAACGACACCATCATTGTTATGAATAAACTGGTACAATTCTTCTCGAATATCCAAATATTCCTTAATAAGATTACAAGTTTCCACTTTAAATTCTGGTTTAAAATGTTTATCGTTTGGATTCCCAAAATGAGCATATAGTGTCATTTTATCTAAAAAAAAATCACAAAAATAACACTCGAATTGGTTCAAAAGGTTTGCCTGTACATTATTGTACAAAGACAATGGTATAGTTGTCATACAATGTAATATATGCTCACTGTGATGATTATTAAGGCTAATAATAATAATAATAATTATTTGAAATTCTCATATTAATAATTTCAAACCTTAAAGTTCCACAGAGGATTCATTAGTGATTGACTAATGGTTTAAACACTGTCTCTGTCAATATCATCACTAATTAATACTCTAACAGAGCCAAACTGTTTGAATTATGTAATAGAATACTTGCTACTACCAAAATTTACAATACTGAAACTATTTTAGGATTAGTTTTCAATTGTTGAATTTGCTATTTAAGTTCAACTACAGTTGAACTAGAAACTAGAATTTATAGGTTTTACTGAAAGTGTTTGCTAACAGTTAAAGAGTGAGCTGTCCATTGATTAACCCCCTCTGCGCGCATGCACAAGAGGGTTACAGCACTTTGTTTGTCTGTCAGTCAGTCGGTCAGTCATTCTCTCTCACAACAAAAAGCAGATCTCAAAGATGGCGGCCTCCAGAAGAGTGCAATACGTTTCAAAGTGTTGCACCAGACATTTTAAGTCCCATTAATGTGCCAGAATTTTTCATTTGGACTAATTTTTTCAGAAAAAGCTAGTTTTGGCCATACAATCATAAGCAATTGTTGGTAATGCTCCTACAATCATGCTGCAGTCATGTGAGCAAATAATTTCTGTGCTGCCTGCTGAGTAATGCATTGCACTATATTATCAGGGGTTTACCAGAGTTCTTGGAATTTCCCATGGTGAGGTGAGTGTCACCTGTATGTTAAATTTCTCCTATGTAAACAGCATTAACGTTTCATGGCACAAGTTGCATATGAACTTGTTCAAGCTCTACATATCTACTTGCATGAGCTACATATTAGCATATTCGTATTAATACTACTCCAAATAAATTATTCTTTTGGTCTTAGTAATAGCTAGCTAGTGTGGAGTAATGCTGAGGGTTTGCACCCTTGGTGCTTAATTACCTTATTATTTAGCTATAGAGATAAAATTAGTATATTAAAAATGTTGATGAAACCACAGTTATATTACATATACTTAGTATCAGATATGTATGAAATATAGCTAGGCTAGTTGCTAGTTATTGATTCTAGCTTATCAACAATGGTTGCATTTTTTTACTAGATTTACTGAACACAACTTTTATTCCAAAAGTCTTGGTTTGCTCTAATGACTACTGAAATAGTAATTCTATGTCAAATGTGTATAACAATAAGTGAAACTGAACAAATGCATTTAGTAATAATATAGACACTTCATCATTTGTATCAGTACACATTCACAGATTTATATATCCCATCTTTTATTACCCACACGTGCAACCAGGCAGGGTAAAGCATTCATGGTTGTAATGGTCTATATATGCAATAGTTGATGGTCGCTATATTTGTCTATCTGTTTGACAACTAATTCCGCGGAGGAAATAGAACTTAACCACCATTAAGTTTACATGTAGTAATATAGCCACAGTTTCATAAAAAGGCCATCTAAAGCTTTTTGATAATCAAGCATATTGAACTTGCGAGATAGTCAGAGCTATTTTTTTATGAAGATTTCTTCCCCTCTCACTATTTTCTATTTTGTAGGAATACTGTGACAATTCAAGTGATTGTGGCTGTCTTTAATCTTCAACTTGAAGTTAGCTACAGCAGCTATTCTTTCATTCATCCTTAAATTGTTCAAATATTTGTTGTATTGTTGTGAACATAAATATACTTAAGAGTATAATATAACCAGTGATGGGCTTGAGCACAAATAGCGAGCAAGCCTAAAACTACACTATTGTTAAATGGTTGATTTTAACTTCTAACACTCAAGTTACTAAAAAAAGTCGAGTTTTTAAATTACTTATATATACGGTGAAGGCATTCAATGGGTAACTACGCTCCGCAACTGTTTGAATTGAAGGGGGAAAAAGCAACAAAAAACAAGTCACGTTATTTAAACTTTTTCTTTGTGATATCCTTAGTATTAGTTGTAACGCACAATGCTTTCACACAACTGGACATACCTGTGGTGGAGACCACTGATATTTCATCTCCAGCCACACAAGCCAGGCCAGAATGAACTATACCCGTTTATTTGTTTGCAGTAAGACTGATATGTTTATTTATTGATCATTCATCTCGTGTTTTACCTAATTATTTCATTTACACCTTTTCACAATTCATGCACCCTAGCTTTACCATTTATGGTCACCTTACATAATAATTCCAACCAATCAAATTCAGCCAGCTTTCAGAGATATTTCTCCTGTGTCATGCTCACCCAGGATGTGGCTGTGTTGACTGGTTTTCTATATATACTGGCCAGTGTGCTCACCCTATCAGTCAGTCTTTGGTTCTGTAGTTCACAAGCCGGTTTTTAATTTAAAAAAATTAATTAAATAGCCATAAGGCCAATTACTGAGCCTTCGGTCCTGGACTAGAGAGATACGGGCGGTTCTCAACCGCAATCCCTCCCAGTCCAATTCCGTCGAGATTGCCTCTGGTGGCAGTATCTACCTGGTAGCAGTTGTCTCTCAATTAACACGGGGACAGCCATCGCAACAATACCTACACAAGACTTACCTGCGTGTTAGTCTAGTCGGCAATGAATTTTCAAGTAAATTCATTTGCGTAGGGCTTATAACTATGACAAATAGTGTATTAACTTACTACCACCACTAACTCGAATAGAAATGGAACTCTGGTAAGTTTTGGAGTTTTAACTGTGCCCACAAAAGAATTCAAAGCGGTAAACAATTCAATTTCTAGGTGATACGGGTAATGATCAATGAACCAGAGGATTCTGTTTAGTGAATTTTGAGACAGGGTCAAATACCGAGCTAACACAAAAATATGAGGTCAATGTACAAATAACATACGTAAGTTCACATATATAAACAAATATCCCCGATTCTCAATTGACACCACTGTATCCTGTCTCACTCGCTTCGTTTGCTCACAAAAAATATTTATCCTCACATAATTATAAATCAATAAAATACATTGACACATAAGTATTTCTATCATAATCAACAAATGTGAATGTAGAAAGTAGACTAGTTCTAAAGTAGTAGAATGTGGCTTTTCTCACTAATTTAACTCTCATAAGTTTGATCTACCTCAAATGGAACCCACCCTCTGAAATCCTGGCTATGCCCCTGCCCATGTAGCAGCCCCAATTTGGTAAAGAATGACATTGTCTCCCCAACTAGAAACTACTCGAACTGTACATTTTCAAGGTTAATGCTGTACGCGTGTGCACTTACCCATACTATTTCACTTAGCTACCGTGGTATTTCACTTAGTTTCCACTTAGTTACCGTGCTATTTCAATTAGTTATGCACTATTTCACTTTCCCCGTGTGATTTCAATTGAACAGCAATTTATCCCATATTTTTTAATGGGCAACTTACGTGCCGTACTATTACAAGTGAAAGTTGATTTACTAGCGCTCATATCATCAGAATCACATGACTAAATTGTTTCTTGTTATAATCTAAGTACATTCCTTATTTATAATTTATAGTGCAGTTGTGCCAACTCAACTTTGACACTCTAGTAGAATTTGCATCTATTACGAAATGGCCGTCATAATAATGTTAAACATTGCCTGTATTGTAGTCATCGTGCTAGTGTTACTTAGATTAACAAATTAAGTTATTCATTAGCTGTAAAAGTTATTTATGAACAATGTGAAAATTAATAATATTTTCACACTACTCACTATCCTATTCAAACTGGACATAACTTGTTGCCATTACAAGAGATAACCTAAATATTCCATTTTAATTAATTTCTTCTATTTTAATCTTGCTTGAGCATACCAAGTTGTTTAATATTGCTTTACCTTCATCATGTATGCAAGGCAATTCCTGATCCACAGTAGTAGAAGTGGTGGGTGGAGATTGTAAAGAAGTGACAGATGTCAATGATATTGCGGAAGATACTAAAAAAAATAAAATCAATATACAGATCTCAAAGGCGTTTGCAGGGGATCTCAGACGGTTCAGGTCACCTCCCCCCCTTTCAAATACATCATTTTCATTGATTGTCAAGACTTCACTTAATCTAAAGTTATGTATTAGGTTTGGCCAGTTTTACAGCAACAATTTGATATGATTCTTAACAGATAAATAATAGCTACAGATAACACTATATACCTATAGCTAATGTTGGAATACCCTTTTGTTATTATGAATGAATTATATTTATCACTTGGTAGGTTATCAATACAGTGTAATTAAAATGTGGTTAACTGTGGAAAGATTATTGCATTAATTCTTGCTCACATAAACTAAGAAATTGACATAAATATAGACACCATCTGTAAACTTGTTTTAAAGAATTATCCACATAGCATCCAGTGTTCTATCTTATTGGTTCAATAATATATTTGTTGCTACCATACATTCATTAACAATTAAAGTGGTAGTCCCTTGGGTTCAGTCAGAAAATAACCCTCCCTCCTTAAATTTTTTGCATACACCCGTGGATCTTCACATAATTTTTTTAACAATAGTGAAAGTAATGTGAACTTTGAAGTTTAACCCTTTTACAGCCGTAACCGCCATAATGGAGGGTTGAAGTATTTCCTCGGGTAAATTGTTGTTTATTCTCGTCTGTTTTGTCTCACTCAATTGCTATAGACTCAAGTGACGTTAGCTATTTAGCTAGCCAATGATTTTCCAACTCCTTGTGGCGGTGTTTCTTAGGCTACTGCAGTGCTAGCATTGAGTTAGCTTTCAAAGTCAGAGTTTTGACTTACTTCAAAATGGCGACTGGGCAGTCAATTGTTGAAGTAGTAGACCTGGATTAACAGCAACTTAGGCATTATAGGTGGTGAATCTAGTAAACCAGAAGGTGCAGAAGATGCTTATGCTTATAGAAGTCATTCAACAACAAAGAGAGAGATGCTCTGTGAAGGAATCCAGGCAATTGGGTACAGCTTTAGAAGCTTTAGCAGACAGCAGCTTTAGAAGACAAATGATTTGTGAATTCCACGAGGATGAAGTAGTTATACCAAAACTCAGAAATAGCTATCCAGAACTTAGTATCAGATATGGAAAACTGCTTATGTATTTGCACTTTCTTTTTCTTTTATAGACATTTTTTATACAAAAAGTTTAAATTTTTTTTAATTACCCTGACAATTCAGCTGTGAAAGGGTTATCATTAAAGACAGCAGATAAGCACATAACTTTACATTTATGGTCACAAATCATAGCTAACTACTTAGTTTAATTATCTTAATAATATCCAATTAATGATTACACTATTATATTGCTACGCAGTCTGTCAATGCTTACATGCTGCAAAATAATGAGCATGCTATAATTTTGTAAAGTATGTGGTAACAGATTTGTATGAGTCAAATTGATTCAAACTTTATAGTAACATTATAAAGATGTAGGTAATTAATAATTGTGGTGATATTCTTTTTTTTTTTAATACAGCCATAATTACTAGCAAGTACCCTCCATATCATGGCGCTTCTGTTTCATCTGTAATTGTATTCCTCCAGGAAGAAATGTTTCATTTTTTTCATTTTTTTATTTATGTTAATCTTAAATTTAAAACTCTTTTAACCTTATGGAATGTTTGAGAGGCATAGTGACACAGTTTAGATAATTTTGTTTTCTAGATGTTACATGTTGGACAACACACATCATTAACTTTAATTCTAGTGCAACATTTCGACCAAGTCTGCTGGTCTTCTTCAGGAACAGAAAATAGCAAAAAAGTGGAGTGACAGGCTGAATTATTTAATAAAAATGGTGAATGGATGAATTTCTTGGTTAGGGGTGATAAAACAAGTGTTGATTGGTAATCTAAAAGATTGAGGATAAAGAACAAAGGAAGAAAGAACAGTGAATAGAACTAAATTAATTTTACTAAGAAATATTGCTGCTGTATTTGACTTTGCAGGAAAAATTATCCATAAATACTGACAGAAGAGAGAAGCTGATGTGCTTGCAAAACACCATTGAAACAGCATGATGCAACAGACACCTTGAACAAATCATGCATATACATAGTTAGCATATAAAATGTGGTTTGAGTCCATATAGGTATGCTCATTATATTTACTGACTTGTGCAGTTTGAAATTTTACTGGCAAAGGAGAAGTCACGTTTCTGATATTTTCTCAGAAGATCCTAGTCTCAGGGGAGCCAGTGAATAGGGCTTCTTAAGGTGATAGCAAGTACACAGATTCATTTTTCCATTATGTATGGCAGTTTAGCGCCTTCATAGAATCAACCTGTGTGTGTTGGAATTCTTGCTCTTCTTCTTCTCTGGCTTTCCCTGTTCCTCTCTATTTCCATTTCTTCCCTCCATCTCTTCTTCTTCCATTTTTTCCTCCTCATCCTCAAACTTTCTAGTTATTTCCCTGTTTTTCTGTCTCTCCATGAACCAAGACACCCCCGGCTCTACTGGTCACTTTCTCTTTCTCTCTCTATTTACCTTTGTTGATCGAAGAGATATGCTCTCTTGTTTCTCTGCCACTCTCACTTTCTTGTACCAGATCTGATGTGGTAGCTAACAAATTCACCTAGCCAGTAGTCTAGAGTAGCCTGACCCTTTTTCTTCTTTACAATTGCACTCTTGGTTTACTCCATTATTCAGCACTAGTTCACGAAAACCACTCACCTGTTTCTCTGCCACACCTGTCTACCACCCATTTTCGTTGAACCAGATTTGGTACTAACAAGTTCACCTGGCGCTCTCGGTTTACCTAGTAATTCTGCACGAGTTCACCAGTATTGTGTGTCTGCACATTGTAGTCCATTAGCTCATGAATTATTCATGAATACATAAGTCTTCGTAATTAGTCACGGTTATTATTATTATATAGATTAATTTACGACAAGTAAACCTCAATATTAAATATTTACTGGTTCAATCAATAACTAATCTTATGCATTCTTAACCCTTCCACTCTCAATAGAGCTATACAAGCTCAGTGTTCTGCCAGCAATTAATCTTTTTTTTTTTTAATCCAACACTGCCAGTAATAAAAAAAACACGCAAAAACAAGAGCAATGGTACTTTACTTATTCATTTTTTTCCTTCAAAATATGGCTACTAGAATGCTTACAAGTGAGTGTTTTCTGCCTTGATGTTTTTATATTTAGGAGTTCTGAAGATCAAAAACAAGCCAGTAGAAGGTGAATACTGAGCACTTTGTTTGAACCCTAAGACAGCTTTGAGACCTGAGCTTCAGGTGGCAGCATTAGAACAATATAGGCCAAATTTTTAGCTCTTCTCTGTATAGACAAGATACGTAAATAGTTTGGTCTCAACATATTTCAAGAATTCATCTCTTGCTGAATTATTTGCAGAAAAAAATTCTTGTTATCATAAACTTGTTAAAGAGAGTTATATTTAGTTAAACATGTAGAAAACTGGTGTTCAGGCTTGCAAGGACACCTGAAGGAAAGCACGCATGCTCATTAAACCATTCTTTCAGACAACAGTACAAATTTCATGGGAACAAAAAATGAGTTGTCAGAACTACACCCCATGCTGCAAAGTAAGAAGATAGCAGATGCTATCCACAATTTTTCAGCCTCAAATTCTATTGACTGGAAGTGTTCTCCCAGCAGTCTCCACATTTTGGTGGAATGTGGGAAGCTGGAGTCAAAACAATGAAAACATTGCTTCAGAAGCATGTAGGAGACCACTGTCTTACCTTTGAAGAGCTGACTACCATTCTCACTGAAGTTGAAGCTACACTCAACAGCCGATCTCTTTTACCTGTTCACTCTACCCTCTCCTGATGGGTCAGATGTACTTACCGCTGGTTATTTCTTGATAGGCATACTTCTTCAGCCAAAGGTGCTTCCACTCACAAAATATGCAGTCTCCGACGTTGGAACTTAGTGAATCGCTTGTCAGCAGACCTCTGGGATCAATGGCACACTATATGTCTCCAAAATCTTCAGCAGTGAAAGTAATGGCAAAGTAGAAAGGCTAATTTAACCAAAGTAAATCTAGTACTACTAAAAGAAGTGAACTGTGGTCATCAAGCCTGGCCATTAGCTAGAGTACATGAAGTCCATCCAGGGGCTGATGGACTTGTCAGAGTGGCTACTGTCTTCTACAATGGCAAGACATATAAGAGGACTGTAGGGAAGTTATTTCCAGTCCTCAGAGTGTCAGATGGAGCTTCTCCTTCCCGGGAGTGTGTTCAGGCCTGCAAGGACACCTGAAGAAAGTACGCATGCTCATTAAATTGTCGTCAATGTTCGCTGATGTTCGTCGATGTTTGACTTTCACTAACTTATAACGTATATACTTTTTCATTTTACCTAAGTTATACATTTTGAATCATTATTCACTCTCTATTGTGTTCTATATTATCAATTACAAAGTCCAGAACGTCAGTGGGATTTACAACCCCACAATTGCGGAAAAGGTGTCTCTCTGGCAGGACATGATCGCCCAATTGGAATATCCATTCAAATGAAGGTTATTCCAATGTTACATTATTCTACAAAAAGAAATAAGTAGTGCTATACAATCCCCATAACATAGTATGGTGCCAGTATAACAATTGACCTCACTATAAATTACCTCGAGGTGCTATGTATTTGTCCGTAACCTTTAGAGCCAAGTCCTTCCTTTCTATTGCCTCTAGGGCATTACATATTTTAGTCAGCCAAACATCTTCGGCAAAGTTATTCGTGAAGTAGTCTAATATCTGAACGAATATATCTCCAGAATCATGAGCACAATTTTTTTCATAAGTTCTTATCGTGTCAACAGATATTCCAAGTAGAACACCAAATGTCATGTATTTATACTGTACTCCAATCAAGTCTTTCACTAGTTCGGCCATAAGATCTATGACAAAATATAATGTTTGTTTTCAAGAAGTATACCTTCATTTATAATATAAAAATTGAAAACTGAAGAATACAAAGACATCACAAAGTATTTTAATAGTTTAAAATGTTTCTATTTCATACTTATTTCTATACTTACATTGGCAGTGAACATTTGAGTAGACCTTTAAATGAGACCGTGCACAGAAAATCGGGCACCAAGCGGTGCATGTAAACATCGGGAAAAGAACAATGCACTTGTCAAAAATGCATAAAGCAGAATGTAGATTGAAATGATTAGTGACAAAGAGTTTTGATGAAGCCTGCATTGTGCCAGCCTGACTAACAAACCACTTGTAACCCCCCCCCCCCCCCCCTGTATCGTTGAGCAAGTACAAAGGAAAAGGGTTGTTAAGGAAGTAATTGCAGTACATTTAGTTCTGACTACCTTCATGACCGGTAGCTCCTGGCAAAAAACGCTTGCTACCAAAAAAATGGCCAATTTTTTTGAAACTACGTATACATTAAAGGATTTTTAATACCATACTAGTTACTACACTTGTGTACTAGATATGCCAACACAAAACTTACATTGTGTTCTCTTCATGACTTGACTAGTAATGAAATTTAAGACTGTTGCATAGGGCATAAAACCATGACAACTTAACTGTGTCCTATAACGTTCCAATCGGGTCAGAGAGAACAACAACATTATTTCAAAGAGGTAAACAATTAAATTTCCCAGATGATACAAGAAAAAAATTGATACTAAAAATTCTGTTTAAGTGGAGTATAGGACACTGTCAACCACCAAGCACACACATAAATGTGAGAGTCAAAGTACAAAAATGACATACGTATGTTCAAATTATTGGCGAGCAAGCAAAGCAAGCAAGACACTAAACAGTGGTGTCGAATTGAGGATCATGAATATTTGTTTATATGTATGTGGGGACGTACATATATCATTTAGTACTTTGACCCTCTCGTATTTTTGTGTTAATTCGTTGTTCGACCCCATCCCACACTTCACTAAACAGAATCCTCTGCTTTATTGATAATTACCCGTATCATCCTAGAAATTGAATTGTTTACTGCTTTTGATTCTTTTGCGGGTGCAGTTAAAATTCAAAACTTGCTGGAGTTTCATTTTTATTTGAGATTGGTGGTGGTAAGTTAATACGCTATTTGTCACAGTTATAAGCCGTAGCAATGGTATTTACTTAAAAATTCATTGTCCACTAGAGTAACCACGAACGTAAGTCGTGTGTAGGTATGTTCAGTTGTGTGAAAATAATATTGTGCATTACAACTACTACTTAGCAAAAAAATATCACAAAGAAAACATATTAAAAATGTGACTTTTTTTGAAGGTTTTTTTTTCAATTTAAACAGTTGCGGAAGTGGTTACTATGGCATTGAAGCCCTTTTAGTGTATATGCATAATTTTAAAACTCGCCATTTTTTTGGAGCTGCTAAGTGCTGCATGTTGGTTCTCAAGAGCCACTGGTAGTCAGAATGGCTTCTAAAGAAGCTACCACTACTGGGAGGAGTTGCGATACGTTCGTAATTCCATATTTTTTAACTACAGTTACAAAAATAACTCTGGCCTTTTTTGTAGCTGAGAGATAGTTCAAGAGTTACTGGTAACACAAATAGTTAGAATGGCTTAAACTTTATATGACTGTTATCACTACACAGGAAATTAAGATAAGAGAGTAGTTCTGTATTTATTTGCTCTTATTAATGGTTAACTGCTAATTTCATTTTACCTCCTTGCATTAAGTTGTCTATTAATGCCACAGGATGCACTGATTCGACACTGTGTGGGAACTCTTGCTTTTTCAAGTCACAAAAGATGTTATGGCGAAAGGTTACCATGGCATTGTAACCCTTTATCAGATGTAATTTCAAAAACTCGGCTGTTTATAGTAGCTGTGAGTGCTTGTTGTCAAAAGTAACTGGTAATTAGATAGTCAGAATACTATATTACAGACTACAGAAAAAATACCAGTACTCCTGAAGTTGAGGTAAGTAGTTCTGTATTTGTTAGCTAAAGTATGGTAATAATGGCTACGTACTTATACTTTTGGAAATGGATTGATAGAATTTTCAGCTCGCTCACCATTTGTGCTCAAGTACATCACTAGTATATAACAAATATCCCCGATTTTTTATTGTGTTCCCACAGTAGTATCTCGCTCACTCATAATACACTCCTCTATCAGTAACAATGACGATGGCGTTTTTATTCATTAATTAACGAGCTGAACCAGAACAGACACAGGGTAACTCAATAGATCTATATGATAACAGACTAAATTAACAACTGAAAAAAAAACGAGGATAAATAAACAATAATAACTAGGAGACAGTAAAAGTTCAACGAACCTCGATGACATTGATGACATCAACGAGTAGCAGAAAAATAATACATATGAGAGTTAAAATGAAAGAAAGTGATATAATACAACAGGTGAATGAATGAAAGGAAAGAATATACAATTACTTGAAGTAGTAGGCTGCTTATCAGCTGGCCTGAACAATGTGTGAATCTAGCATAGCAAGTGAGTATGCCCAGGAGGGGATTGAAGAAAGAGGTGAAAAGAAGAATGGGTTTAGGAAGAAAGAGAGCAGGAGGGAAAAAAGATGTAACTATACTATTAGTTAGGAAGTTAGTCAGCTTGTCATAGCATGAATTTTCAAAAAACATTTCGGTCTGAGGAATTTTATCAGTTTCAATGCAACTAAACCAAGTGGAAAGGGTATAAGAATGAATAAATAATATCTTAAGGATTATAAATCTACAATCAAGGAAAAGGATATCAATAACTTGGTCTAGCAATCGTAATCAAATAGAAAGGCAGTCAGCAGGAGAGCTCCCTCACTGAAGTAGAAGACAGAAAAAAGAGGAGAGGAGAAACCACAACTAGGTAAAGCATTCAATATTTGAATATTGTATAGAAAAAATGTTCGATCTATAACTTAAACACTTTCTAATGTTTCTGTACATAATGTATTTTGTAAAGCTTAATGCTATGATTAATCACCAACCTTCACGATGGGGTCCAGGATTTAACTCCACATCTCCCGATAGTAATAACTTTCTTAAATAGTAATTCAATTCAATATTTGTAAAGAAACTGTTCATTTTTTTCAGGGTTGAAGCAAGTATCGATATGAAATGGAAGGTGGAATATATGTGATCAATTGACAATTTCTTCTTCGTTCTATAAATAGAATATTTACATTGATTACATAATGATTATTAAACTAAAAACATACCTTTCTTCACAATAATATTGAAAAGAGAAAAGTAACTTTAAGTGCTTTTTCTTGCACCTTTTGATTCGTCTTTTGTAAAAATACCAGACCAGAACTGTTCCTAATAAAAGTGCACCACAGTTCCCAGGTGGTGTCAGTTCAGGAGAAAGTATAGTTGTACTTCTCATTTCCCAATTAACTCTTCTTTGTATTAGGAGATTCTGAAATCTTTGATGGACATCATTTCTTTGATAGTAGCTACATCTGTATGATATTCCAGGTTTTTTTGAAAATATGTCAAATTGTTTCACACAAAGACATGTAGAGTTCCATATTAATGAAATTAATTCAATGCTGTACTTTTGCAACACAGTACTGCACAGTGTCTTTAGTAGGCCAATTGTCATAAAAACTATCTGAATGTTAGAATTTGCAATTCTGGAAAATACAAATGTTAAGCACTTAGTACAAGTCTAGTCATTCAACATTATGTGTCTAACACAACACTGTGTTAACTGTTCATGGGTATTAAATATTATATCCCTAATATCAACAATTCATATCACTGGATCAACTCACAAGCTCAGAAAGTTAAAATTGCCCGCAGCATTTATGTATCATGAATGTGCAAGCATTAGCTTATTACAGGCTGGAGCATTGACTTTGAGAGTCACACAACTACACGTCAGAGCATTTTATAAAATCCAAGCGTTAGTTGCCTACCATAAAATAATCTGTTCTACTTAGTCTATCCTCACTTTATTGTAGTGTTAAAAGAGCGACACAATTTCTGTACAAATTATAACCGTTAGAGTTGAAAAGTTAATATTCTCTTTGCTTTGTTTTTGTTGTGTCACTGTTGTTAAAATTGAAAGTGCTGTTGTGGTAGGTTTGACATGGTGCCATATGTTGAATATGTATAGGAATGGAGTGCTGCTGCAATATACTTTGTTTTGAGTGTAAAGCTTGTTGAAATTTTATTTTTTTCTCAGCCGATAAAATATCAGATATTGCTTGGTGCTGTTCTGTGGTAGTTCGCTCATATGTTTGCAGTGCTTCTAAAGAGTGGTGTCCTGTTCGCTCTTTAATAATTTTTTCTGGTACGCCAGCTTGAAACAATTCCGAAGCTCCTGTGACACGCAGTGAGTGGTTGGTTTTCTACCATCTATCTGGGCTTCGCTGCGCATGTTTTTTAACATGGTAGCCAGCATATTTTTTCCCACTGGTACAGGTGAGAACCAAGGCTTATCAGGGTCACTAGGGACATTAGGCAATGGTCGGGCATAGAATTAATCTTTTTTCCAAGCATCTGGAAGAAGCTTACTGAAATATAAGTCCAAAATATGATTGTGGCACTTGTCACCTGCTTTTGAATTTGAATAAATTGGAACACGTTTGGCTTCTTTGAAGTGGGCTAGACCTCCAGGATTGTTTTTTGATGAATTTTCCAGATATAGGTAGTGCAAAGAAGGAGAGGTACATTTAACTATCTGAGTTGGACAATTAGTTCAAAGAACTGCAAAAGGATGGTGTTGCAAAAGACACGAAACATGCTGAAATCATTTCCAAAGAGGACGAAATCAAATTGTGGGAGACAAAAGTCATCGGGACAGAAAATCCCAAAGCACATCTTCGAGCCGTTTTTTATCTTAATGGAAAAAAACTTCTGCTTAAGAGGAGGCCAAGAACACTGTAACCGGAAACTATCACAGCATGAAGGGACTGAAACTTAATATTGTTCTTGTCCAGAAAGTTCGGAACGTGGGTATTGACCTGGCGAGCGTGGCGCAGTATACCAGATAGTAGCAGATACATGGTTTTGGTGGAAACAATTCACTGTTGCTTTTCCTAGTTTCTAATACATACCGCATAGCTATTTTAATGAGGCATCAAAATAGCTCGACTAATGAAAATGGTACATGGAAACGCTGTCTTCATAAGAGAAGAAGCTAAACTAGCCAGAAACACTCACCGATATGCATTTTCAACGTGAAACTTCACTTCATTCAACTCCGTTAACTTCCCTGAGCATAAATCAAAACTACACCGCTGTCTGTAAGAAATTATTTGCTCATGTGATTATGACGTGATGCCAGGGGGTGTTGACCATAAAAGCTGGTACCTACCGCGGAGCTGAAAGCTTCGCATTTTCTCAGCGATTAGACAAGTAGTACAATAAAAGGTCTTATATCTTCGTCCTGAGTAAGTTCATACCTAAAACTGTTAATTGTCAGTATTCTCCAAAATCAGAGTGTGACAGACAGACAAACAGACAAACAGAGACATGATGACTATTATAACCCTCTCTCGCATGCGCGCTGAGGGTTAATGAACCGGCTCAAAAATGGTTAAATAAGTTGCTACTGTAGAGCAGGTAACTGTTGACCATGTAAGATATTTATTTACATAAAAACCACATCAGCAACTTCTATGGTTCCAACCCCACTATTTTTTACCTCTCCTTCTTCTTATTTTCCCCTCCCCCTCTCCTTCTTTTACTTTATTCCCTTAATTATTCTCTGGTAGTTTTTTTTTGCTTTAATTTTCACTTTTTCCCAACATTGATATACCTGACAAAATAAAATCAAATGCAAGCTACTACTGCTATAACTTGATCCAGTATCCCATGCTCAAAATGACATAACTGATATGCTTCACTGAGTAGTTATATTGCCTAACACTCATAGAAATATACTGCACGTGTCAAAACTTCAAAAACTCACACAGTTCCTGATATGCTACATGAACATTTAGAATAGACTATTGGTAGATTTTTAAATATATCAGCTATCTACATAAATATTGGTTTTATCCACATTAGTGTAACACTAAACTTACGACGAAGTTTGTTGAGATTGTCTTGCACTACTCTGCTGACAGAAACTTGCATATGTTTTCATTAAAATTGCATCAAAAATAGCTGAGATCATTGGAAGTAGTAAATACAAGCCAAATAGATAGAAAATGTCAAGCTCCATAGAAGACCTAGACAAAAGTACAAAAATTATTAATAATCATTATTTAAAAACATACTTAAAAAAACAACTTTTAACACAATTAACAAGAAACAAAAAACTACACATTTGCCAAGCGAGCAAGGAAGTATTAGGTGAAAAAAGGTATATGAGTTATATATTATTTATGTTTATATAGTACATGGTCCTTTAAACGCACTTGTGGAAACCGTTTTTCTCCATAAAATAATAGCTTTTCAGGCAAGCCCTCATTTTCTTTTGGTAATACAACACTAATCAAAGTCTTGTTTTAGAGTTAGACTTAAAAGCATTAGCTCCAAATATTCTATAAAAATGTGGGCTTTTTTAAGTCACAAAAAATTGTGTTGAGTGGTTAACTATGGTATTAATGACCCTTTACCAGAAAAACATACCCAATTTTAGTAGCTGAATGCTTGTTTTCTGCTATTAGTACTCTGATTAATAAGAATGGATAAATTAGATACTACAGCACCTACCATTACTCGGAGAATTGAGATAATTGTATTATTGCTTTTAATAGTCAACAACTATACTTGTACTGATTGTAACCATATCTGTAAAGCTAGAACTTCAGATGTTCTTATTTGGTGAAAATAGATAGAGCGCTTTATCATTCTGTAGTCAGAAAAAACAAGACATTCTCCACACTATTGGTGCTCAGGTGCACCACAAATAATGTATTCAAGTTGAAAAAAAGGTAAAATTCCAAGTTATGACTTCCATTATTTCAACTGATTATTCCCACATGTACGATTGTAAATTTTATATTATATTCATAGCAATAGTATGATACATTACCTGAGACGAACTTGTAAGTTGTGCTGGGGGTGTATTATGGGATACGTGCTATGCAACTGACACTTGACAATCTGCTAAAAAACACATATTTTTAATAATTCATATCACATTGCCTAAAATACAGTGCGTCATTTTCACTCATATGTGCGTACATACCTAATATACATATTATAAATAATATAATATATTCAAATATTCTTTGCAGATTTATGGAAGATGTTTAATTTCAATTTGTGAAATTGAACCTTTAAAAAAGCAATCAGTGGATACGCTGCAATTTTGTGTCAAGCATCATAAAAACCATAATTTACATTGATGTGTACAATAGTGCACTATAAATAATAGTGGCTTGCGCTCAGAACTGGTTTCACACAATTAATCACATGTTTATAGTACAGATATAGCAATCTTTCTCCATTATATTAAAGGCTGCTGAAATTAGGAGTATGCTACACGTATCGTTAGTAATATGATGGAACATGAATGAGCCTGTCAAGAAAAATTGTGACAATTACTACTCGTTTGAGATCATGGATTTGTGACTTCTGCATGGTCATTACTTTGTTTGTCATAATTTCATGAATACTGTTTGCTAGGGGCTAAAACTAGTGAGTGCTTCACAATGTCAAAAAGCTAGCCCACCTACATTAAAAACAAAAAGGAAATTTACAGTAAGTATTAAATTTCTATGAAATTACACAATCAATAAAGAACTTGCTATCTACAAAGTTGATTTATATTGTATATAACTGACGACTGTGGCCTGAGCAGTAGCTGGATATACGAGCTGCGCATACAAGAGTAAATTCAGGCAAAGCTTTGTCTGGGCACCAGCCAAAATATACAGGGCTTCATACAGGATTTTTTCTGGGGGGAGGGAACTTTTTATTCCTAACTAGGATAGTGTGTGGCTAAATAGGCTGAATTGGCCACAGAGAGGGGAGGGTGCGGGTCCTCCTAGTAAGTGGAGGGGGAGGGGGGGCAATATTTTTAATTATATTTTTAATTATAATGCCGAAGTCCTCTTCAGGGGTCAACGAGGTCGAACTCTCCGTGGTGCAAATCACCCTCCAGGACATAATAAACAGTAAGCGTGCCCTCCAGAAATCTTGCTGTTTACTTTGTGTTATTATATTATCACCACAGAGAGTTCGACCTCAGTTGACCCCTGAAGAGAACTTCGGCATTATAATTAAAAATATTGGCTGTTAAAAAGAGAAAAATTTCCTATTATTATAATTTTAATGTTTAATTTATTTAACAAGTATAATGCAATGCTGTACAGTTCAAGCATTTAACGAATCAGGGGAGAACGTATTTTAGATTGGTCAGGCCATTCGACATCACTTGTCTATGGTAAAGATCGTCAGTAAGACTAAATTAGTAGGAAATTGCATGTATTAATGCTATAACCGTTAAATAAGTAATAATAATGTTATGTTATATTTCAGGAAATAAATGAAGATGACTGGTTCATGAAAAAAGTTTCACGAAGTAAATGTACCAAATATTTGCATTCTGTGTTCGGAATCACTAACAAATTCATTAGCCACACTGATCATGTTAAGATTATCAGTTATATCTTTATGAACATGTAATATCATGAGGTGATTCAATCTCTCTTGTCCCATTGGACTTAAGTAATTTTTTACTCTACGCAGTGCACTAAATGAGCGCTCAGATGATGCATTGGTTGCAGGCATAATTAACACTAGTTTCATTACAGTACACACTTCACATAGTAGGTCACGTTGCATCCTTTCTACAGAACATAAATAATTCTTTAATGGTAGGGCTAAATGAATCTCCAAATTTTCAACCTGTTGCTGCTTTCAAAAGTAGTTTTTCCAAATTTTGATATATTTCATATCCGGGCTGCTCAAATCTGTCTCGTATTGTATTTATTGCCAGATCAACTCCTTCAAAGTATTCTTGCTTGTAGTAGGCTTTTGGAGTTTCATGATAATAACTTTCAGTATTTCCAGTATCTAATTTTCTGGGAACTTTGCGACGGCGAGGAAGACGTGGCTCAATATCCAAAGGTTGTGAAAAAGATATCAGCTTTTGCCAGAATAAGTCAAATGACTCATCATTTCTCACAGTTAACAAAGTGTCAACAACCAACCTTGCAATTTGCTGTCCTTCAGCTGCCGAACATGTCTTTTTTTGTAATGTTCGACTGTATGACGTAAAACCATCTCACTCAACATTGAGCCAAACAAAAAATCAAAAGTACTCATTTGCGAACTCTCTCCTCGAATTCTAGACTTTGTTTCAACATCTTTGACTTCATCCACTGCTTCATCCCAGGTATCCAATAACACTTTGTAGTTCTTTAGGATACTGAGCATAGAGTCAGCCCGTACTGTCCAACGAGTAGGGCATAAGAGATAAATGACTGGACTTTAACTACCTGTCATTAAATCATGGTCTGATTTCAACTCTTCAAAAATAGCATCACGTCTTGGTGACTATTTAATCAACTTTGTGATTTCACTTGCAGTTTCCAATGAACCTTTCATGAATTTGGATTTTTTTACGGAGTCATTTGCAGCAAGGTTGGCGGAATGGCTATACCAATGGGTGAATACAGCACGTGGCTCCATTTCATGAACTCTCTTGGCCAAACCATTTCTATGACCACTCATGGTGCTGCAACCATCGTAACATTGTCCCCTTAACCTGCTCCATGACAAATTAAGCCTAGTAAGAACATCACTTACTACTGAGAAAAGGGAAGAAGCATCTATTGAAGAAACAATGTAGAGACCCAAAAAATCTTCGGACACTTCTAACTCCTCATTGATAGAATGAATTACAATTGTAACTTGTTCCTTGTTAGTGATATCATTTGTCTCATCTATCATAATACAAATAAACTTGGAATTTTTAATTTTGGAAGCAAGGTCTCTAAGAACCTGATGAGCCATAATTTGTATTAGTTTGTTTTGTATTTCATGAGAAATATATTTGTTATTCTTTCTCTGCAACCAATCACTTAGATCAGCTTCTTCCTTTGCATGATGCTTCAAAATCTGACTAAAATTCCCTACACTATCATCATGTCCACGAAAAGGTAAACCCTGGCGAGCCAAAAATTTCATGCAAGCTAAAATTTTCAGAAACATTTTTCTATTAGTAGCCATTTCCTGAGCATGTTGCCTAGACAATAATGTGCCTGTTGGGGTGGTAGTGGATGGTAGAGTAATTACCATATCTACAGCTTCTCGATGGCCAGAACTTTTCTCGTGCTACTTAAAGGCCAATGTAGCATCCTTCCAGTTTGCATATCCTCTATTAATCTATACAAATATTACTTAATGTAGCTAAAAAGAAAGTAAAAATTGCAATAATTGAACTTTGAAATGCTGCATCAGCCTTAGAACAAGTTTTTTTGTTTCTTTTCTCTTTAAACATCTTCAGGCAAGTAAAACAAAACACAGTGTCAGTGTCTTCCTTGTAGTGGAGAAATGGCCACTTTTCAAACCAGGAGTGCTGAAAGCACCTCTGTACTATATTCTTTTTACCAAAAGAGTGTTTGGGAAGTTTATATGCAGGTCCTGGCTGGTTAGGCTTGTCAGGAAGGTCATACAAGGAAGAGAAATCAATGCCTGCCATTACACAGTATCCTCCACGTGGAAACGCCAATTCCCGCACGACCGACTAACTCTCAATCGTTAATGATTCTTGCCTAATTAACGATGCATACCATACAAGTCAATTCATACCTAATGCCACCCATAGAATATTGGTCAGGCCATGGCCTGACTGGCCGGACCACTTGCGCCTCCCCTGTGAATCCATATAGAGATCTCCTTGATAAATTTAAACCACACTCACTTGTATTAACCACACCTGTTTTGTTGGACACACCTACTTCCTGGCCTGACCAATTAAAAATTGGCAGATACGCCTATGGACTGTAACGACTATTGTGATAATTTGACAAGTAAAAATGATCTCAGAATGCAACATGTATTAATATTCACATAGAGCACCCTCGTGGCAACTGACTAAGCAGTAATCATACTCATTAAAACTAACTATATTCATGGCATGCATAATTACCAGTTTTTCAGGACCTCCTCTGTGTATCATCTATTTATTCATTTTTGTGTGCATTATTAAAAAGTTAACAAATTCTTACAATTTACAAGCATGCTCGGTTCACTACAACCCTACATAATCAGAGCTATAGCTTTTTTTCCCAAGAAGTACAAACTGCAATGCGGTAGGAATCGTCGTGTATTGCCATTGATAGGCGTGACTGTAGGTACAGTGGTAAAGAGCATCAAATTCATATACAAAAACCAGGATTGTGCACAATATGACAGCTAAACTCACAAAATGTATTTATTCACATACAGCACCCTGTATAACTTTTTTTTTTAAGAATGAAGGCTCCACGAAGCTGAAACGTTTAAACTATTATTATTAATACTACAGAAGATGAAATAATATTATTTAGTAGCTATTATAATTTGCATATTAAAGTGGATTTTTATGAAATTAACTCAAGTTTGGCTGGTAGCAGTGACATCTTTTTTTCAAAACACAATCGTTACATATGTTTGAGACATGTTACATTCATAAATCTCCAGTTTGGCCAAACATTATGGTCACAACAACATGGGAACTGCTGCAGCCAGTGCTGCCATGGCCGCACCATTATTTTAAACCAAAAGGAGCGTGTCTCTTAGATTAGTCTTAAATTGTATACTTTTTAGCAGATCTCTTTGTCGTTGTTGAAATCAAGCGGTTTAAAAGACTTTTTGCGGGATTAATTGGCCAATATCGAGCATTTTTTAAGATATCTAGGACACTCTCACCACCTTGGTCCTTTCTTTAGTTTATCAAATCAATCTTTTGGAAATAAAAACGTGGTTGAAACGTTCTTCTAGCTGTGTCGATTTGCAAACTGGCCATTTTTGCATCACAAGTAGTCACTGATATAGTATTTTTGCCACACATATTTATAACTGTTTAAATAAAATAAAGCTAATACCTGCACAAAAGCAGAGCAGGCATTTGTAAGTTCTGATTATGGTGGATTCAGTTGTTTTTTTAGTTTTTGTTGTTGTTTTTTTGTCTAGATTCTTTCTACATCCAAGTAGTTGCGCTAGCTAAACAATATAGACGCTCTAATTTTTAATAAATTATTTTGCTTAACATGAACCTGATTGCTTATTTGCATTGTGATGTAATAAATTTGCTTACACTGAATTGTTTGGAGTTATTACAGTGGTGGTTGATTTGTTGGAAACTCAGAGCATAGTCTAAAATTGGTTAATTTTGGTAAATTTTTCTTAATTATCCAGAGTAGTGATAGGTTGTGTAAAACAAGTCATTTTAAATACCTATAAAAAAAGCGTCCACACATTATATAAACAAACAAATAAAAAATATTCCATATTTTTATTCTGTTACTCTTTGTTTGATGAAAAATAAAGCCTTTTTTAATAATCAAATTCATTAATTTAATGAATGAATGGGTGTGGTTAAGTGAGTGTGGTTATAATGACTGCACCAACTTGATTTGGCTTCCTACTATATACATGTGTGTGTATGGCCGTCTACAGGAAAATCAGGCGTAGTGCACATAAACATCGGGGAAAAGATCAATTTAATTCTTAAAATGTATTACACTGTACTATGCTTATTGTGGAGGGAACGGTAAGGTCATACGTGAAGAGCTAAAGCTAAGGCAATAAACCTTGGAAAGCTCAATATCTGGATGCCAACAAATGTATATGAGTGCAAAAAAAAGTTTGATAGGGGCTACATTGAGCAAATTTTTCTTGCAGACAGTCACACATACATACACACACACACACCATGTCAACCTGCCGTATAGATTAATTCACTGACCATTTTCTTAACTATCGCCACAGGTAAAGAGTGTATAGTGTTGTATACCGGAAGACTAACTAGTTAAGGAATTTCTACACAGTGGTAACTGAACAGCAGTAAAGAGAAAATCGTGACAAAAGAAGAGGTAAGCGTGACACAGTGACATATTGGCCTGAAAATCGTGACTGTCACGCTAAATTTGGTACTGTTGGAAACTATGACACATACACACGCATTTATACGGACAATTACAATGAAAAATGATTGCTTTACACACTGCCACCATGCTTGTAAGCTAATAAGCTGCCCCACATCTCAATCTGGCTTGTGATTATCTAAACCCCTCCACCCCCTCTTTATTATACCCTTTACTTCTTACTAACTTACTTCATTGTTCCAACACCAATTGTTGATCATTTTCTTGCTACCAAGGCATGCGTTAAAGAGACTCATCTCTTGTAATTCCTGAGCCATTCGGTAGTGTTAGCAAAAAAGAATACCACCTGCATGATGTAAAATGCCAAAAAAAAGTCAAATAGCTAATTATTTGAGTAGGTAGCTAGATATTTTAAGATTCAAGCTACCTCGAACGTCGAAAAATCTTTAGTAGAAGGACTCAAGACTCTCGGCCAGACCATAAAAGGGGGCGTAACCTACGCAAAATTGTCGCAACATTTTGTCGCACCCTCGGCTGGCTAGGCGCAGTTTTTGCAAGCAAATTTCGCGTGTAAAGGGGCACAGTTACGGACATGCGGAACCGCGACGTGGTGATAGGTACGGGATTTGACACACACACAGCTAATTCTAAATTCATAACAAAAAGTATCATCATGAATATATTTAGATCCCGTTGCTATATGTGCACTATTTTTCAATTTATTGTGTACTGGTCTTGTGCGCGAATGGCATAGGAACCGAGTAGCTAATGTAGTAATGGATGCTGCGGAGAAGTCTTTCGACTATTTTATTCCGATGAAGTCACGGAAAATATTTTGTGAAAGGCAAGAAGTACCGCCATCTTATAGCATTGAGAGTGAACAATTAGTTAGTCTTGACGGTGAGGAATTAAGGAAGTTTTTAGAAGCAGAAAAACTACCCGACTTGAGAACGTGGTAGCTATCGTTCGTGCAAAGGGATAAATCAAAAGCTAAAAATTGAGAATATTTTTCCCAAAGAATTAGACAGACTTCTCACGGAGTGCAAGTGGTAGTCTGTATGAACCGAGCACTCTTATATCTAGTAATAACAAGTCTCTGCATTCATATGAAGCTGTTTTATCTAACCAAATTAGCAATAAGCATAATATTATGTTACCCTTATTACTTTATTCATAGCAATGTACTAAAACAAGGAATATCTGATTATTATGTGGGTCTAGTTGTTTGGTGATAATGAGAATTACTGCAGCACCACAAAATACCAATGGTTTGATGTCTTATAGGACTTAGTTTCAACTAAGGTATACTGTGAAATCAGTAATGTATGTATCTAGTCTCGCGTGGCCTACCCTCTTCCCATTATCCGCCCACGCGAGCGGTTAATAAAAGGGAAAAGGGTCGGCCACGCGAGACTATAATGTAGCCTTTGTTATTTAAGATTTTTTTTGTATTTTACTTACAATTGATATAATACAATTACCATACTTCACAGTTGATGATATTATTTGCTGCAAGTGTTCTTGACCATTCATAGAATTATAGTGTTGACATTGAAGTAATTATAACTTGAACCTAACCTCAGAATTGTGAATGGGGTCTAGTATAGGAAATTTGTTTTCATACTCTTGTTAAGTGTAGTGCATAGCAGAGACTCAAGTCAGAGTTTAATTACTCTTTATACAGCATGCTTAAAACAAGGCATACGAATTAGGGAGCTTTGACACAAAGTAAAAATTTTGAAAGTTTAGAGCTGCATTAAGGTTAGCCCGCTTGGCACTGCTCAAAAGTTACTGACCAAACATACAATCTTCAATTTCAATTCTCTATCACATATGCCACTGTTCATGTACACAAGTACATACTATATAACTTCTTATTCTCCTAACCCTAGATATTCATGACACTTATTAGATATAAATATTATTAGTCCGCTACTGCCACAGCAGGGAATGAGGATAGAACTCTGGCAGAAAAGTAAACACATAATGAACAAGGTAGTGATGGGTGCCATGATCTATTATGATGCACAAGCATAGCATGCATTGTTGGCCCAGTAGTTATACTATGGGTTAGCATTCGTCAATTCTGCCCAGGATTGAGTTCAATTACTATGTATATATAGGCATATTGTGAATGTATTCTGATGCATACTAACATGCATGCATGCGTACATACATACCTATTTACTGACTGACCGACTAACTTAATTATTTAATTGCATATACTTATTTGCATCCATACATACATTATAATGTGAAAATACATAAGCATTTCTCCTATGTACAGTTTAAATTGTATGCAGTAAGGTCTTTCATTTTGTCTCCTATCTCGGATGACTACAATCTCATAGCTCAATTGGTGGACACTACTATAAAGAAATGGCATAAATCTAATAGCACACACAGCAAAGTAGCTATTTGCTGCATCATTTACATTTGCACAACTGGTTTCAGTAAACAGTTAATCAATTCATTGTAATAGAAAGTGAAAACTTTAAAAACATTTCCTAATTTCTAAGAAATGTCTATTAGACGTCTTATTTATAAGCTGGACTACTGAAGTATGTACTTAATCCTACCTTTATCTAAGTTTAAGTTGTGTAAAGTATTACAATAGCTAATTTAACTTTATCAAAATGTCAGATATTAATTGTATGACAATAACAACAAATTGTGCAATATGATGATTGTGTGCATAAACATATTTAGAAAATGAAGAATAATTGCTTGCATGAATCAAAATGCATAGCTAAAAAGCTAGGAGATAAACTATTTAAACTAATTAAAAATAAAGACTTGCATGAATCAAAATGTGCGAGCTAAAAGATAAACTATTTGAATTAATTAAAATCAAACATATTAAATCTAAGGATAATGTCCATGAGCACGAATTCGATAAATACAGGTGAAGTTGTCATTGCCGTAATTATCAGAGAACTCAAATCTGACAACTGAGAGGGTCGGTCCTGAGCAGCCTCCTGTATATGACAGCATTGAATATAATTTACATACAACTTGCATAACCTAACTTACACTATACACTTACATTGACAGAAAAAGTCTGAATACTTGGGCCATTCAAGTCATATTGGAAAGATCCAAGCTCCTGTTTGTGCCCATCCGCAGTTTGAAGCCCCTATTTCAAAAATACAATACCATTAAAGGATCAGATTTGGAATTGTCAATGCTACACTAAATCACAAGACTCACATAAACCTTGTGTTTGGAGCACTTGTCCTGGACCTGTTGGGACTCAGGTTCTCTGGGATGTGGTCCACTCTGACAGAAGTCACTATTGCTTCTCCACTCATCTATAAATGGTGCATGGGTCTGACTGAACATCATAGAATAATGTGATGAAATGTACCTTGACAGTAGCATATCCTGATGAGTCTTCCATTGCCCAACAGTCTTCAAGGTGAAATGATGGCTACAAAAGACAGACAACATTTATATTTACAGCTACATTTATCCTTGTGTTAAATAGCATACAGAAGCTCTCTTTATCAGAGTTCATCTATTAAGATCCAATACAAAAATACCATTCTTTTTTAAAGACAAAGTATAAATTGTTAGCTATCTGGTTCATCAGAAAAAAAGTTTTAATATAAAAGAAAGTGTTTATATACTTATTTTGGTTATGAGTGACTAATTCTTTTGCCTTTCTCTAGTTGCTAAGCTGAGTCAATGTAGATTTAAACCACAATGTTAAGTTGTGTTGGTAAACTCGTAAAATGAAATAAAAACACACTGATTATCTCTACTTTACCAACACATTAACTTACTTGAATGATGATTTGTGGATCGGAGGGTATGTTAAAGAGAGGTATTCCAAATGCCTTGACTGTGCCTACACTATGGGCATAGGTAGGAGAGCAATGTTCCACCATGACAAAACCTCCTGAATTCTCCAGTAGGAAATCATAACTTCCCTCACGATTATTATGGTAGGATTCCACTGCCACATCCTGTGGTCACACAAAAAATGAGATAGATGCAATTTTCAGGTGTTGGAATAATTTATGTGAATCCTATCAGCAGAATTACAAAAAAAAATAACCTGACAAATTTCATGATAGCAATATTATAATGTCCTTCAGTACAATTTACAATCATAGCCTAATTAACGCTTTAGGCGTTGTACCTACTTGATAGTCTCAGATATAGTTTGTTCTGTGCCACACGAACATGATAAACTCTAAAGAAATAGAGAAAATAGTAATAATTTTATTTAATTAAGCAAGACAATGATGACGCATTCTGGACATTGTAAGGCAAATGATAATATCACAGTTGCATTAAAAAACAGATGTGAAGATCAACTTTTTCAATCTTTTACCCACAGCTTGATACATCTCCTCCAAAAGCTTAATAGCAGCCTTTAATTCCTCAATGTCCTGCTTCTTAATCTTCTCTCTAATAGCAGCAGCTGTCAAACTCTGCACTCTATCCTCCATAGATACGACCAAGTCATTTATGCCGACATTTTCTGCTCTGTCTTGTTCAAATAAATATGAGAGCTTCAGTTTTCCTTTCTGTCTTAGTCACACGTGTACCAGCTTCCACTATCTCTGTCAAGGTTTTCACTAAATCTTGTAGTTCATCTGTCTGTACTGCATTCTTTTCCAAACTATTTTCCATCTTCTCCAGCTCACCTTTGAAATCTTCCCTTTCCTTCCTTGTTCAGTCTTTCACGACATGTAATGTCACCAGCAAGGAATTCAAAAAATCTTTAATTTCTGAATTCTTCATGTCCATATCATTTTCCCTGTTTACCATATGGTTCTGGTGCTCAGTGGACTCATGCAACGGCTCCTGCAAAGTTATTAAATGTCAAGTTTAACTGGGATCAAAATTGGCACTGACTAGTGAACTGATCATCTCAGTCTTATGTGGAGTGAACTGATCATCTCAGTCTTATGTGGAGTCATAACCAGTGGGACTATGTTGTCAGACTCAGATAAATGAAAGTTAACTCCTACGATTCAAAGACTAAGGACTTCAAGGATATGCCACCAGTAATTCAAAGTAGTATATCTGCAGAATGCACTTTTTCTACAATTTTATCAGCTTTAAAAGCTCTAAATGAGATAGTGTCTTGGCATTGAGAAGAGTTTACAAATTCACCTAAATAGCCGAATGACAACATCTTCTCACCAGTACTGCTGACACTTTATCTCGTAAATCTATGTTTGGATTGTTGTGATTGGTATATGATTTTGCTTAAAACACTAGGCCACACCCATGTTACACCCACTTCATTGTCTGACCACTTAAATTTCCATCCTCTGGCTCTGGCACGAGAAATGGTGTCAGTTTCGTGAGTAGCCATACTCCTTTTCTACCTATACATATAACAGCTGCACTAAAGAGCCAGACCCTCATATAAATATCCCTCACTCCCTAACACTTTTTCAGTTGAATTGTGTCTATCACAAGCTGCCACATAAGCTTATAACATCAAGGCGCATGCTTAGTCGCTAAAATATAAAATAATAACGAGGGGGGAGTGCGCGGGTGGGTGGTTCCTTTCCGTCTCCTCTTGATCACGTGATTAGTTTCTCAAAAAAAATATATAGTGAGTGGAAGACGGAAGCGGTTGCTACTGACACCCTTCTCGTCTTCTTCTTTCTTTAAAAGATTGTACGGTTTGTAAGTCATTTAGATGCCTTTATGTGAGTTTTCAATTAAGTGGCGTATTCTGGAATAACTCTACGTTCGAGTAATAATATTGAAGTCGAGTTTCTCTTCCGTCTCGTTCCCTTGAACAAATCCAACCTCAAGGGCCAAGAAAAGTTCTCACAATAATATCAGGTAGATATAATTTGCAGTCACCCACAAATATACGTTAAAGGGATACTTTTAGTGTGTATTATTTAGAATTGTTTTTGCTCTCTCTGTTTTCCTGCAGATTTTGGCTGTTTGATTGATTATTATGGGCGACGACTACGATACCAACCTTCATTATTTACGCCAACAAGCCCTGAGCACACAGGTAACGTGGAGTATTCTGGGTCCAGTGTTTCCAAAAATAAAGTCTTCAGTGTTCGTGTACAAAAAATCTCGGGGAGTGAGTGAATATAATGTATCGTGATAGTTAGCTAAGGCGCATGAAAGTCTTGTGGCGGCAAGGAGAGTTGTGCGACGATGATGTAACCGTGCGAGTCATCGAAATGGGGCAAAGAAAAAAATCCGAGTAATCTCTAATACGATGATGTCGAGAAAATTTAAGTTTGTTTAAATCTGTTTCGTCGAAATGGGGCAAGTAATCTCAAATATGATGTCGAGAAAGTTAAATTTAAGTTTGTTTAAATCTTGCATCGAAATGCGGGCAACAAAAAAAAGCAAGTAATCATACACAATGGTGATGGGATAAAGTTAAGTTTGTTAAAATATATTCTTCCGGTTTGAAACTCATATCATTGCAACAAATTGACAAGGAAGACCCACCAGGGGCACATTTTCGAGAAAATATTTAGAGTCATCGTGACTCACTTCACTTCTCCACAAGTTCTTCCGTGACATCTGCAAGTTACCTTCTGTCAATCGTCTCGTTTGGCTAGCAGGATCGGATCCGTTAAAGTACTGTCCTAAGACATTTTAATAAGTTGTGTGTGTGTGTGTTAATGGAATAGTTTTTCTGTCTTTCTTTCGTAGTCATCATAATTATTTTTTACTCCCTTTCTTAGAGGTCTGGTTCAGGGTTGGGTTTGTTTATTGAGAGTACATCCCGTGTGGCTTGAATGAGCACATGTAGTTATCTAGACCCTGTGAGTTGTGGTCACCCTTTTACCAGTTGCTATAGAAAATGCTTGTTATTCTAAACATTTATTTGCTACTATCTAATTATTACTGTTGTAGTGTTGCTGCTATTGTCGTTATTATTATTGCTATTATTTAACTAAATCATCTTCTTTGACGTAATATTTGTATTTGCACTAGTGAGAGTTACTCATTAGGATCATTTCAATGAGTGGTATTTCCGTTATCAAAATTGTTGGATGATGCATGTAATTGGCGGTGGGGAGTGGGGTATATGATTTGGTGGCAGATACTGGTGAGGGAGGATATGGAATTGTGGGTCAGAGGAAGCTGAGGAAGGAATGGCTGGCTGGTGGGGGAAGCTGAGGAAGGAATGGCTGGCTGGCAAAGGAAGCTGAGGGGAAAGTTTAGGGGGAAATAGCTGGTAGGGGAAGCTGAGTAAGGTATCTGGTGGGGGAAGCTTAGAAATATCAAGTGAAGGTGAAGTGTAAGTTTTGGTTAGGGATAGTTAGAGGATAGGGGATGAATTTAGGATGAAACAGAAGGAAAAACTGCTCGTGTTGAGTGACTACTATAGGATGGAGGTAAGTTTGAGGGGATGAAGGCTGAAAATCGGGGAGAGAAAGGTGTACAGTAGTAGGATTATTGGGTTTAATGGCTGAGGGCTTGGTCAGAGGAAGTGAGTTGTGCTAGATTAGGACATTTCAATGGCACAAGGCTGGAGTAGGGGGAGTGAGGAATGGATTAGGGTTGAGTTTTGGGGTGTGTGACATTGCACAATAGCATCCTTTCCCAACCAGCATTCTGGGAATTGTGATACTTAGCAGCCTGTCTTCATAGGAAGTCCATAAAATAGTTTTCATGTATGTGCTGATTCTTATTATGGATGATATTCTGTACAGACTGGGAATCAATTTCATTTGAGGGTGGGGGGGTGGTGAAATTTTTAAGTGGGGAAGCAAAGTATATTGTTACAGAATGTTTGGTTCTGTGGGTAAGTAAGACATGGTATAGTGTATGGGTGAACCTTGAGCACTTCTTCGTTTAGTTCTTGTTTCAATTAGTTCTTGAATTGAGTTTTTAAAATTTATATGTGTATATAACTGTCTTGCCTTCTTACAGAAAAGAAAAAATGCAAGTCGCTCTGGTCATGATCGCTATGGGGTGAGCTTCATTTTAGTCATGTGTGTGTGTGTGTTAGAGAGAGAGAGAGTTGTGTGTGAGGATGTAGGTAGCTACCGTCCTGTGTGTTGTGTTACTGGAGTAATTGTGTCTGAGACATTGTCTTTGTTTTCCTATGCGAGTGAGTGATGCGGTCGTGAATAAGCAATTGATTTGCCATGGGAAGTTAAATAGCAAATGTTAAAATTACATTTATTTATAGACATCAGTTGATCATTTAACTATATCTATGGACACGTAACGACTCGAAAGTCCATAGTTGTATTGCATAGGACAACTTCTTGGTTTTTCTTTGTCCTCTAGTAGAATGCATCCCATGCGTGTTTTGAGTGTAATAGTACGTACCCTACCTCACTTAAGTGCTGGATGAACATTACTGGCACTGCTACCAGTTTTGGAGTAGACAACAGGTTAGCTGGCCTTGACACCGAACTTTAAGGAGCATTAGTATGAATACACAGTGGCTGACGAGTAACTCAGACAATGTGTCTTGGACTGTGGATGAGCGCTATACTCAGGGTAATTATTGTGATAGTGACCCATCAAGATTTGTATTTTGGTTTCTCTCTTCTTTTTTTTCTTCTTTTTTTCTTTCTTTTTTTATACACACACACACACACACACACATTTATTTGGGTCTCTGAGTCTGTCACACATGTATACATTACTGGTATCCCTTTGTAGAATTCTCAAAAAGATCGCAAGCCATCACCAATTCGACCTGGAGAAGTGATAGACAGCTATCCTCTGCCAAAAGCTGAAAAGAGGAGTCATTCTTCAAAGTGAGCATTAGTTAACATGTTTATGGGGTTTTATTAGTAGTCTTTGCTTGCCCCCATTGATCTTCTCTTTAGACATGTGAGAAGTGTTGCTTTCATGTTGATTGTTCTGTATTGCAACAAAGATTTTGTTATTAGAACTAGTATTAAGGCCAGTCATGTTTGCACTGTTAGACAGTTTAACTAAATCCTTAGACATTTTGAAACAGACCTGTTCAGTTAGCCTTGCTTACTTCAAGATTGGTGTTATGTTAAAATGTATATAAATTAATGTGTAGGGCACAGGGATCGGCACCCAAACGATCAAGAAGAACAACTTCGAGCAGTCGTTCCAGTTACACCAGCTACTCCTTCAGTCGTAGTCCCAGTCGATCTTACTCCACATCACCCTCGTCCTCGAGATCAGGAAGCCGCAGCAGAGCTTCCAGTCAGTCTTCAAGTTACACGGGTAGTGAATCAGGTTCTTATTCTCGTTCTTCCATATCAGGATCCATATCCAGTGACCGATCTCGTTCTACTTCGCCAGTATCCAGGATGATGTCAAAAAAATCTCGCACTTCAGGGTCAGGCTACCAGGATAAGCAGCACAGGCCGGTGTACGGAAGTGAGGAGAGGCGTGGCAGGCGCAGAGCCAGGGAGGTCTCGTCATCTCGTAGAGCTAACAGGGACAGGCCTCATTCGCCAAGAACCCAGGGTAATGATGCCTTCTATATGGCAGACAGAGGGAGGAGATCTCGCCACAATCAACCTGAAGCCACGTTGGATCCTTTTTTCCATAGCAGTGACCCATCCAGGCGGAATAGATCTCCAGGCGGTAAGCACAGCCGAGGTTCGAATTATTTAGATGGAGCAGATCCCTACAAGTCGAGTCGGAGTCACCCAAACAGGTCCGCTCGTCCTGCCTCTCCGAACTCTTCGTTCTATCGCTCCAGTGGGCGGTCCCCTCCTCGTCAGCAGCAGCAGCAGCAGCATGATCGCAGCCAGAGATCTCCTGTCAGACGAGTTGTCAGGAACGTATCCCCTCTTCCCCCGCCACCTCCACGGATGTCTTCTAGAAATGAAGACCGCCATTACCAGTCTCCGAATCGGCAGCATCAACGCTGGCCGGAGCACTCCTCCTCCCGCCACACGCTGTCTCCGCAAAGAGAGGCCATTTCTCGCGGCTCCAGGAAGGTTGTCAGCAGCAACAACTTTTCTTCGGAGAGAGGGTTGAACCGTTCTCGGGATGTGGAGATGCATGTTTCACACAGAGATGGCAGGACTGAAAGAAGGGCCAAGCAGGAACTCAGGAGTGGGGGAGGTCAACAAGTGGATGGTAGAAGCAGGCATATGGAGAGGAGTGGCAGGGATGCTGATGGAGGGGCTCGCTATGCTGAACGAGACAATCGGCACATGGACAGTGGGAGCAGGTATATCAGTGATGGTGGGAGTCGCCATGTGGACAGGAGTAGGGTGGGTGGCGGTCAACATGTAGAGGGTGGAGGTCGGCATATCGATGGTAGAAGTCGGCCTGTAGATGATAGAAATAGGCATGTAGATGGTAGAAGTCGACCTGCAGATGATAGAGGTCGACATGCTATTGATAAAGGTCGACATGCTATTGATAAAGGTCGACACTCAGATGACAGAGGTCGTCAAGATGGAGGTTTGCCTGTGGATGGCGGAAGACGGCAGGATGAGAGAAGTCGACTTGTCGATGATGAAAGTAGAAGAGAAACGAGGCGTCAAGACGGAGGAAAGCGCCATTTAAACAGCGGAAGTCGGTATGAGGATGTGGGGAGTAGGCACGCAGAGGCCAGAGATAGACATTCAGAGTCTGATAGAGCTGTCGGTCGTGGGGGCGTGAGCAGACACAATGAGGGTAAGGCCAATATGGTGGGCAGCAGAGATCACGATCGACGGGATGACAAAAACATCAGATCTTCTCGAAAGGAACACCGATCCAGTGGTAGGGCTTCTCTGAAACTTAGGGACGTGACCCCACCGGGATTGTCCAATGTAGAGCGCCATGGCACATCTAAAAGCCAGCGCCATGAGCAAATTTCTGAGGATGAGAAAGTGGACGCTAGGGAGGAGACTAAAGCAAGGAAGAGGAAGCGGCAGAAGGACGGTGTATCTCTTCTGTCTTCAACTGAAATGGATGTGCTGGATTCTGTGAGGTGAGAGAACTACTCTAAACAGGTATACTTGTTTGTAGTCTCTTTGAAATTTTTTTTTCCTCTTCTTCTTCCTCTTCTTCTTCCTGTAGCCCAAAGAAAGAGTCCCAGAAGGATCAGGCATTGCTTCAATCCAAGGTCAAGGATAAAGTTTCCAAGAAGGCAACTGAGAAGGATAAAAATATGATAGCAGAGACGTAAGTATTTCTACCAAAGTATTCTCTGTGCAGCATTACTTTAATTACAATAAGAAGAATTGATGACAACTATTTTTCATACGGTTCCAATACTTAAAAAATTTCTACATCATTAACCTGAGTACAAGAACTCGCATGTTTGCCCCTTGTCTCATATTTTTAACAACCTATTTATTTTCTGTCTCCTAGTACTTTGTAATACATAACGACTTTTTGGAGCACGTCCACTGATGTTATTATTACTCTGTTGTTTATAGAGAGCAAGATTTGCTTGGAGAATACGAGTTTAACCCGTTTGTGGACGTCGAGCTGGACTATGATGAGAATATGGAGGAAGGAAATCACATGGATGAATCTCACGAAGGAAATCAAGCAAATAGTGACAGGGGTGAGATAGTTATAGTTGTTCGTTTTGTTGTTGTTGTAGTTTTGTTGTTTTGTTTTGGGGGTTTTGTGTTAGTTTTTTATGGGCATGTGTGTGTTGTATTTGGTTGTTGCTGACTGCATTTCTTATTTTGGGGCCATGTTTTGGACAGAAATTGAAGAAGAGGAACTTGAAGTGGAGCAGGAAGAAGTGGAAGAGACTGAGGAGCTAGAGGCCGAGGAGGTAGAGGCGGAAGAAGTAGCGGTGGAGGAGGTAGAAGAGGAAGAAGAAGAAGGAGAGATGTTGGGATCTGAAGGTGCTTCAGGTGAAGGTAGGTTTTCATTGAGCTGGAACCTTACACCATCTCTATTGCATTCCCCCAGAAATATGATCTGATGTGTAAAGCAATTGGTTTAGTTCTTTTTATGTTTGAAGTTATTTTTGCACTTGTCAGAGAACCAGCTGTGGTGATTGCTCTGCCATTTATTGCATTTTTTTTCCATTTGGTGGTCTTGTCCATTCATTGTCTCAGAAAATTGGAGAGATTTGTTTGAATAACTTGAATAGATTGCATGCGTGTGTTTGATCCCGCAGCCAGCAGCTTCCCTGACTCAAATGTCTCATGCTGTTGTTGTTTTTGTTTGTTTTTTCAGCTGCTTTTTACAGTGAGCTCGCTTGCTCTTGCTGGAAGCTTGCTCTTGCTGGGAGCTTGCTCTTGCTGGAAGCTTGCTCTTGCTGGAAGCTTGCTCTTGCTGGAAGCTTGCTCTAGCTGGAAGCTTGCTCTAGCTGGAAGCTTGCTCTTGCTGGAAGCTTGCTCTTGCTGGGAGCTTGCTCTTGCTGGGAGCTTGCTCTTGCTGGGAGCTTGCTCTTGCTGGGAGCTTGCTCTTGCTGGAAGCTTGCTCTTGCTGGAAGCTTGCTCTTGCTGGAAGCTTGCTCTTGCTGGAAGCTTGCTCTTGCTGGGAGCTTGCTCTTGCTGGAAGCTTGCTCTTGCTGGAAGCTTGCTCTTGCTGGAAGCTTGCTCTTGCTGGAAGCTTGCTCTTGCTGGAAGCTTGCTCTTGCTGGAAGCTTGCTCTAGCTGGAAGCTTGCTCTAGCTGGAAGCTTGCTCTTGCTGGAAGCTTGCTCTTGCTGGGAGCTTGCTCTTGCTGGGAGCTTGCTCTTGTAGAGTTTGCATGAATAGGAATTCTACTTATTTTTAGGGACAACTGATTCCATAGCCAGTTCATTTGCAGCTAACTTACTTGAAGCTCCTCATTGATTATCAGGTGTCAGATTGGTTACATTTTTTTAAACCTGCGCAAACATGTTGCATTAACAACTGAGTTATCTTGGACTGGAGGAAGGGGGAGGGGATATTCAGCTATTTCTGTCGACTGATTTCCAGGCTGCATATTTTGACAAGTCTAATGGGTATTCAATATTACCAGCAATTATCCCTCCACACAGTGGCCTTTGATGTACTAACTTGTGCAATTAGGGATGGAGTAGCATAAGTTATTTGTGTCCATTGTTAATCTTTTACTACTTGGTTAGTTACTATGTGAAGATTTGTTTCGATAGGGTCTTAAAAACATGTCTCCCCTGAGCTAAATCCCCCTTTCAAGGCTCTGCTTTCTGTGCACGTGAAAGAGTGTCTGCTGCTAGTGTTTACAGTATTGAGATTTCAGGCAAACACTAACACCTAGCAATTCACACACCACACATACTCCTGAGAAGACCCAGTTGTGGCTCAAAACAAGTGAGTAGAAAGACAAAATGACACAGAAGGGTAATTTATATAATACATAAGGAGATTATCACACTCACTTCCTTTTTATAACATGCATCCTTCCTTCTCTTCCCCCCACCCACTCCCTCCCTCTCTTCACCCAATCCTGGACTAATAAACCATTTTACTACACACATGCACACACATACATACAGAGTGATTAAAGTTTAGGCATGAGAATGCTTGTAGAAAAGAGTTGACTATTATATCACATGCGATAACAAGTAACAGACATTTTAAAGGGTTTGAGTAATATTAATACAGATTCCAAACTTCTCTCTAATAATTTATAACTCGTTTGCCCACTTTAATTTGTTGTGAGCAAAGTGCAAGTAACAATATCATACAAATTCCAAGACTTTAGTCCCTTTACCTCTAAAGTTACTCTCTTACAATTTTTGTAAATGAATTGTCCCTAGTTTGTTACTGCCAAAGGAGGGAGGGGCGGGTTATGAAAAAGGGGCATTGAGACCTTGGCATCCTAAGCAAGTAATCAATTCTAGTGATAGAATTAGTCCACTTATTTTTCTTTCTTGGCTCACACACACCACTGTTGGTGTCGTACTGACGACTCTTTACCAACCTAGCTTATCTTTGTCGTTTACTGATGATCCTTTACCGACCCATTTTAACAACACCTTACTTAGCTCATGAATTATTCACGAATACACACATCATTGCTGTCATTACTGACAGACACGTACTATTAACCCTCAGCGCGCATGTACAAGAGGGTTACAGTACTCAGTTTGTCTGTCACATTGATCTCAAAGATGGCAGCCTCTAGAAGATTGTAACAAGCATCAAAATGTTACACTGGACTTTTTAAGTCCCTTTAATGTGCCCTTTTTTTTTCTTTTTTTTTGTTTGTTTTTGTTGTTGTTTTTTGTTGTTGTTTTTACTTATTTTGAAAAAGCTAGTTATTTTTAGGCCGTACGATCATAAGTGATTGTCACACCATACTCACGTGAGCAAATAATTTATTTGCTGCCCGCAGTAGTTTTAGCATTTAATATTTATTCTTAGCGGTTTACCAGAGAGCTTGGAGTTTCCTGCTGAAACTACTGGTAAGGCGAGTGTCACTGGTATGTTAAACTTCTCTTATGAAGACAGCATTAACGTCTACAATTTCATTGCACGAGTTGCATATCGACTTGCCCAAGCTTTATATATCAACATACGTGGACACACATATCAGCATATTCATATTGATACTACTCCGAATAATTAATTTTTTTGGTGTTCTGGTAATGCTGAGGGCTCGCACCCTTGGTGCTTCAATAAGATTGTAGCTATGTGCAGGCAATCACAAGGAAACTGTTTCAGTGTGTGTGTGCATGTGCTGATGAACAACTTGACCTAACTTTATGAATAGTAAACCCTTTACCATGTCAAAAAGAATGTGTTTTCCTTACTCCACTTGGATTGTTTGAAACCCTTTACCAGATTATGGTTTCTAGTATTACACTTAGCTACCACACAGGACTTTGAAAGCTAGTCATAAAGTTTAGATGTACTAGAGCTATACCTACATGTGTGTGTGAGTTTTAATACATGTATTAAGTGTATGCATTGGTATGTGTTTAGTATGTGCCTCTGTACTTTTCTATTGATGGGTGGAAAATCTAATGTGATTATCAGTCAGTAAAATGTTTTGTTTTGATTTTTTTTTTACCTTTTTTGTTATTGTTGTTGTTTTCTGTTTTTATAACTTAACCCTTTCACCGCCATAACCGCTGTACGGCGGTTTGAAGAATCGCCTTGGAAAAATCATTGTTTATTCTTGTCTGCGTTGCCTCTCTCTAACGCTGTAGCCTCAAGAAGTTAGCTATTTAGCCAGTCAGTGATTTTTGAACTCCTTGCAGCAGTTTCTCTAAGGCTACAGCCTAGCATTGAGGTAGCTTTTGGAGTCCGAGTTTTGACTCAATTGGCAAAATGGCAACCGGGAGGTCAATTGTTGAAGTAGTAGACCTGGATTAACAGCAACTTCGGCATTATAGATGGTGAATCTAGTAAACCAGAAGGTGCAGAAGAAGCTTATACCTACAGAAACCATTCAACAACAAAGAGAGAGTTGCTCTGTGAAGGAATCCAGGCAATTGGGTGCAGCTTTAGAAGATAAAGGAGTAGTGAAGATTTGCATGAAGATGAAGTAGTTATACTGAACTCAGAATTAGCTACACACAGTTTAGTATCAGATATGGAAAACTGTTTTGTATTTGCACTTTCTTTTTCTTTTATAGACATTTTTAGACAAAGTTTTGTAAAAAAAAAAAAAAAAAAAGTTTTCCTTTTATTTATTGCCCTGACAATTCAGCGGTGAAAGGGTTAATACGATATTATATTAACGATGAAATGATTAAGTGACAGCTGTTATTTTTTATCATCATTGAGTCCAGCTTGGTTGAATTGTTTTTATTCTTTTATTCCAGTTTCTCATGAGGACATATCCAGTGTCAGTAGTGGAGAAGGAGACACCAAGGAGAAGACAGTGGCCATCAGTTCTCCCATTCGAGTCACGCCAGAACGTGACATGGACAGGAAGAACGGGGGATCTTCCTCCAAGTGGCGCGGAGACAAGAAACGTTCAAATGCTGGCGGATCCAAGAAGCTGTCGGTCAAGGAGCGTCTGTTCGTGAGCCGAAAGACCATTGGTAAGACCAGCCTTCGCTAACGCTGGCACTGTGTTGTGGTGATAAATACATAATAGAAAAAAATTCTGCTTTGTGGCATGACCCCCTTCTGTTTCTACCGGACTTCATTTTCCCCGTTTCTGGATAGTAATGCTTATGAGATGACCCTCTCCGCATTGATTGTATTGTTCATGTTCTAATGCCATGTATACTCTACGGTTGATCTGCCACTCTGAGCAGTCGAGAATTTTTGACACATGCCCCCTACCATTTAGTCTGCAAACAGCAAGCTCATCGATCCCTCATTTGCTTTCTTGCAGAGGAAAAAAAGAATGCACTGGGACGAAAAAATGAAACTCTCCGACCCTCTTTGGCCAATCGTCTCGGACCTTCCCCGGGAACTCGGCGGCGGCCTTCAGGCGGAGCAGCCAACAGGAGGTATTTATTTTTGTTTCTGTGATTGTTCATTCATTTGTCATATCTTTTGCGTATTTGTATGTGTGTGGATAGATACTCAAGTGGAAACAAGAATGCGGGACCATCTAAAGGAAGTGCTCTAGAAATAGCTGAGGCCTACAAAAGGAAGAAGATTGAAGAAGGAAAGGCAATGCATGGTGAACGTAGTAGATCTAAGAAAATGTCCAGACTGAGGAAAGTTTCGCCATTACCTGTAAGTTCAGATAATTCTGTGTGTGTGTGTGTGTGTGTGTGTGTGTAATGAGTTTGGTGGTTTTCTCTATAGTTAGTCTATTGTTATGTCTAATATACATTCCTAGTAATACCTAGAAGGTTTGTGGATTATGTGTTTTCTGTATTGGCTGGCTCTTCAATTTCAAGTGGTTTAATTTCATGCATCACTAAATGCAGCCGGGATCAGCTCCTGCTCATGTGTCAAGTGCTTTCTGAGATACATATTTGTGGCATTGAGTGGAATGGATGAGTTTTATGAATGCAGAGGATCGTGGGCGGATGTGTTCCATGATAAAGGGGTGGGCTAGTCTAGGTGTCCATGCTATGGCTGAGAAGACATCCCACAACAAAGTTAGGTTGCAAGAGATGTGTCGCTGGAGTCTTAACTTGCTAAGTGCTTGTGGTCACTTACTTGTTGTTCCCTGGCTTCCTCTCTCTCATCCCTGTGTTTGATGGAAGTGTGCAAATAATGCCGGGTAGTTGTCGTGGAGTTATAATTATGAACTTATCACTCAATCACAGCATTATGGTAGGACATGGTTGATCTTTATCAGATTGAAAGTTATTAGTCACTTGTCAATTTCTCACTTTTACTAATTGTGCCGGTTTTATTGAACTAGTTATAATAACAATAACATGCTTACTTCAGACAAGCTAGTTTATCTTATTTTGCCATGCAAGATGTGTAATGGTGCAATATTTTTACTGACCCAGCATATTCCCAAATAGGTCAATTTACTATAATTATTGTGTCTTTGGAGCAAGCACGTGCTTGAAGTGTGAAATATTGGCTCCAGCCTGGCTCGTTTATTTAGTAGTACTATACTACAAAGTCTGATGAGTTGACTCTTGTAGTGGAGTAGGGATTTTCATTGGGGTTTTTTTTTTTTTCTTTTTTTCTTTTTTTCTTTTTTTTTTTTTCTTTTTTTTCCTTTTCTTTCCCTCCCTCCTTCCAGGGCACTGATGCTGACAAAGAGAAGGCACTGGACAAACGCATTAACAAAATTAAGCAAAACAACAAAGACAGAGAAAAGCGCATTAAAGAAATTGAACAGGACAAACAACTTTATGGTTAATAATTAATTTAACACATTTCAATTTCAGCAAGTATTTTTCACTTTCTACCATTTTTGTGCATTCATTAACCAAGTGATAATATTAATTAATAGTAGCTCATTCAATGGCCATTGAGCCTTATCAAATACATTCTAATATCCAACAATGTTGCACATTACATTAATATTACTGAGGAAATAATCCTTACTCATTACGTGGCTTTCATTATTTTTAATTGTACTAATGAAGTGATTTAAAAAATACTGATAAATAATGAAACGAGTGGGGGTGAAACGCTTAGACATGAATTAATGCTGCTGATGCAGTCTCAACTTCACACTACATAAAACAAACAACATCAAACATTTGTCACTCCTTTTTTTCTATATGATCGGTCGAGTGTTGAATAGAGTCTTTCCTCGCTGGTAGTGGTGAAGTACTGTGCCGAGTGCTTGCCTGTGATGATCTTCATGAGTCTGTTCCTGTGAATAGCACTGGTTATGTGCAAGTCCACTTCCAGCATCCCTTCATCGCAGTCTGCCAGGATCTCTCCGTCCACTTGTTCCTTCACAAAATTATCCTGGTACTGAGCCAGGTTCATGGCCTCCAGCAGAGTCAAGATCTGCAGAACAGCACACATTAAAGTAATGGTGTGTACTTCAATTGGGGCAATATTATGTATATCTAATGTGAGGTGCAAAGTCAAGGAATGCCTAATTGTAACTGACTCATCATAAAATTGACTTCTTTTTTTTTTGACACACTTGTCAATATTTCTTATGCCCTCAATAATAATTTCAGCATCATAAATGGCATTGATTCAAACGTACACCATGTAGGACTGCACTGAGCCCATATTGGCAGTGCGCAAAAACATGAGGGGGAAATGGTATTTTGAAATACATTTTTTTTAATTGCTTCCATCGCAGAACTACTCACTTCATTATGGTCCAATTCTCGCAATTCTTCAACGTTTTTCTGCTGTTCCTCAGCCGTTGAAGCTTTCATCTCTGACTTGGGCCTAGAGCTGGCTCCTCCACTGGTCTTGCTGGCACCACCAGACGGCGAGTGATTGGCCCTCTGAGTTGACAGGCTGTAATCTGACATAGCAACACACACACACACACACACATCTTGTAAAATACGAACATACTGTCATCAACTTGGTCAAGTGATAATGTGCATCCGTTGTAATAGTATCACTCGCACAAACACACAAACAGCAGGGAAGACAACTATGCATTGGTATTATGTAAGTGTTGACAAGCATAGTGGGATGATCTCCATAGTCCATCTACCTGGCTTTTCTAATCACTTGTGTGGGATGTAAGTGTCAATTGAAGTTTTACATATCAGCTACCATATGTTATGTCACTGAAACTCAATTAGTACACATCGATCTCACAGGTTTATACGATATTTCGGGCCTGAAATATGTATAGAGTAATTCTGCCAGCTTCATAAGGCCATGCTACTGCAAGAAAGGCTATCGGCACAATCAAATCTTATCGGCCACAAAATCAAGGTGAAGTAGCTATTCACAAGTCACATGCTAGCGCTGCCGATACAACCAACCCAATATTCATGGCAGGTGACTCCCTCCTTACTTTGCAACTCCTTGGTCTTCCTCAGCTCCTCCTTCAGCTCTTGCACCTCCTGTTGAAGCGTGCTGTAGTTTTTGGACAGCTCTTCAAACTTGAAGAGAGCCTCTCTGCCATCTCTCCTCCAGCTGGACCCCAGCTCCCCACTGCTGCTAGACCGTCCTCGGAATTCGCTAGGAGGCGTGAGAACTTTGTCAGATATGAAGACGGACTTGGATTTGGCCCGGATGGTTTTAGGGCTGGACATTCTCGGAGACATGACCGGAGATTCGTTGACCTCAAAGTCGTCCAACACGGACTCTTTCCGCTTGTCTCTCATCGGTACCGGAGGAGTACTATTTTCCGTGAGTTTTGGGGTGGGAGCGCGCTGCCTATGGTTGTCCGTCACAATGTAGTCATACTTAGTGTCACTCACGATACTGCTGTCTCCACTCATGTTGAGTTCAGACAGAGTAGAGTTGAAAAGGTCATCAATGGCAGCGCATGCGTTAATCAGCTCCGCATTGATAACTCCACCCCCACCAGAATTGGAGGAGGAGGAGTTAGTGGCACTGAAGGAATTGTTCATGCTATGTTGACCTGGGGGAGAGGGTTCAGGGGGCAGGGCACATGGTTGATATCGGAAGTCAGGAGTAGGGAAATCTGCTCGCATTGCACAAGGATGATTACGGACGCCATTGACTGGACACACTTGCACTATAACAAGGAAAAAATTAAATAAATTAAAAGTAAACTCTAAATGTAGGGCGAGTTGCTGTTTAATCAGAAAATGTAAAAAAAAAAAGTTTTTAAAGGAAAAGTATTAAAGCTAAAAAAACAAAAAAAAAAACAAGTAAACACACCATCTTTGCTCTCAGTTGCTGAAGTGGAGTTAGATAGGCTATTGGTAGCTGAAGCCTCAACTCCTTCAGGGAGCAATGTATAATAGAAATGATTAGCTGGATCTACACAAAACATGGCCCGAAGGCATGAAATATTGAAATTATTAGGGGATTATGTAGTGCAGTACCTGAACTTTTTCTACCAGGAGTGGAAGGGTCTTCAAATACACCAGATAGTCTGACGGGGAGCTGAATTTCAGTTCCCCTCGATGGGCAGTCATTGCGAACAGCATTGTACAGTTTCTTCTGGGCAGAGTTAGTCACGCCCTTGATTTGCATGCCTCCTGCATTCTTCATGTCTGTAATCTTTAGCGAAGAGAACTGTTCAAACAGAGTCCGAGTAGCTTCGTCTAAATTCTTGCTGCTGTCCGACTCTCTTCCCAGAAAGGCGACCTCTATGTCAAGATCAATGGGTATAGCAACAAGAGCCCGGTCTTCCTCAGAGAGCTCATCCTGCCGCTTGTCCTCCCAGCATGTGGATGCGATAATGGAGGTTTCCGTGGCAACATGGGTTAGAGTCACGAGGTCAGAGGTCAAATGAAGGGGCAGGTCTTCCGTCGAATCTGGCTTGACAAACAGCATGGCTTCCAGAGGGAAAGAGGATCCAAAGTGCTCAATGATCTCGGGGAGGTAGAGTTTTACACACTCAGGAGCTGTAGTGAAATGACCTTCACAGTCTTCCTACAAGTACAGGAAATGGGTTAGTATGTATGTATGTATGTATATCCTATGTGTAAAAATCCAATTGACTATAACAAACTGAACATCTTCTGGCATTCACAAAGCACTACAACTCAGCTTCTCCCCTATGTTGTGGCTAAGCAAACATGCCTGCAAGCTTTCTGTTGGATAAAGCCACTTTCCTGCAACACACTGGACCTCTCTTTAAAACGTACATGCACATAGACCGGTAAACACAATATGAATGTGTGCATGACACGGTATTAATCGTGCATACAGTCACACGACATCTACACACACACCTAGCTCTTTCATTTTAATAATCATCATATGAAACCTAAAAATGTATCAGAAGTATTAGCTCATAGAGAGTGAAAACACAATCAATTATCACTATAAGTAATGATAATAATAATATTAATAATCACAAGAACAACAACTAAGTCTGCACAGTAATCAGTGCTACTGTTGTGCCCTGAGAAGAACTTACAGATTCATAAGCTTACTCAGTATACAAAAGCAAACATTTGTACAATCTGTCTTCATTTATAGATAGTAAGCTCTCCATCAATTAGTTTATTACTCACTTAATGAAAATATGGATAAAATAGGACTTTAACCAAAACTAGCTTGCTCGCTGAAGCACGCCACTACAATATTATTATTATTATTATTATTATTATTCTAAAAGTGAAACTTGACCAAGCAATGTGAGAGATCTTGACACGTTGTGCCAACATAAAATGAACCACTACACAATTGTTTATCAAATATTACACCAGACTTCACAGTCCTAAATGATACAAATGAAAATTGAAAATTCATATTGTTTGCATTGCTTTGTGTTGAATCACCTCAACACACACACACACACCAGAGGTCCTGGACTAACAGGAGAGTGTCAACATTAGAGTTCAAACAGATATGCCAAACATTGGGGGGAAATGAGTTGAGTATTATAGAGAACTCTACGTCTGGCAATCCAATATAATAATAGTTAGCGCTGCCTCGGAGGAAACTACCTTTTGTAGGGTCTTGAAGGCCCCAGGTTGTAGCGTCCCTGAGTGCAGCCAGGGCACTACTTAGGGCCTGAAGGACCCTAAAGATGTTTGTTCACAACAGCTGCAGTGTCGAACTAGTTTAGAATGTAGCGACTGCTCCTAACAACAGGACACTAAGCGCAATCGGAGGGACACTAAGTGTGTCCCTGCCCTCAAGGAGGGGACACTAAGTTAATAATGTCCCTCTTTGAAGGACCTAAGAAGTGTAGAGTTCCTCTGGCACAATACAAAAACTACAGTAGCTATGTTCTAACTTTATCTAACCTGGTGGCATGCATGCACACACTCACACACACACACTCACACACACACACACACACACACACACACACACACACACACACACACCTTGACCTTGACCTTGAAAGGCAGCCACCCATCGGATGATGCTTCTCTGCCACAAGTGACAGACTAAATCACAGTTATTAATGAGTGGTGACAGATCTGTCTATCAATGTCTTACTTACATCTGAATGCTCTCTCACACACACTGCACTGGTATGGCTCATCTGTAGCTGTACTGCTACCACTGTTCTCAATACTGTCTTCCACACGTGTCCTTCTTCTCCTCTCACACACTCGCACATGCACACACATTCACACACACACACACTCGCACACACACACACACACATGCATGCACATGTAAAAGTAGCACATCTTGTATTAACCCGCACACATAAAAATGTGCACCTCACATTTGCATGCTTGCGTTTCAAAAGTATTTTTTCACAGTTACTATAACACCATCACCGTACACAGCTTCCTCAACTTACAGGTGCAGATTAAGTTCAAAAAACCAAACTGTATTACTCTCAATTAATACTCCACCCTCTCCCCCCCCCCCCCCCCGAACTCACCAACCAACCACCAACTACTACCACACCCACCAAGGATTGCACTCCATTCACTCACTCCACCCACCTGTAATGTCTTGTGCTCCTTAGTGGTCAGACTGTAGACCTTCAGAATCCTCTTCTTAATCACATGAGTCTTGGTCAACTTCAACACGATGAGTATCTCGTCTGCCTGCACGGAGCACTTGCTATCATTCACCACGTGCGAATGGGTTGCGCACAATATCTTCGGACAGGCCTTCGAGCTGGGCAAGTCCAACACTGTCTTGTACGTGTAGCCTCTCCCAGCCACACTGACGTCATTACTGCATGGTAAATATAAGATGGTAAAATCTGTTACATAAGGTGTGTATAGCCAGCATCATTCTGCAGCCCCTCCCACAAATGTGAGGTTGCAGCGATCACATCATTCTGCAGCCCCTCCCCCCATCACTATAAAATTGCAGCCCCTCCCCCCATCACTATAAAATTGCAGCCCCTCCCATTATTGTGAGATTATAAAGACCCCATCATGTTGCAGCCCCTCCCACAAATGTGAGGTTACAGCGATCACGTCATTCTGCAGCCCCTCCCCCATCACTATAAAATTGCAGCCCCTCCCATTATTGTGAGATTATAAAGACCCCATCATGTTGCAGCCCCTCCCATTATTGTGAGATATTGCATTCCGCAACCGTCCCATTGTTGTGCAATTGCAGAGGCCCACATCATTTAGCAGCCCTTCCTATTACTATGAAATAGTGTGTTCAGCAGCCCCTCCCTCCCTCCCATTGATGCCATGGTGAGATCACAACTCACTTTGGATTGTAGAGTATCCCAAAGTCCACTGCAGAGTTCAGAGGGACTGAGAAACTGTTGTCACTGCTGTCTCGAAGGGAAACCACCTTCTCGTTCTTGACAAAGTGAAAGTTGTAGATGTCTCCAGAAGAAATAACAAATCTAAACGATAATAATAAAATGATAATATAAATGATGATGCAAATAATATTATTTTAGAAAATGATTGACTCACACGTTATTTAAACAAGCTTGTTGAATAAAAGTGAAACTGAAAAATAGTGTAAGTATAAGTGTGGTAGAGCAAGCCATCAAAGAGTTCCACCAAACTTTACAACTAGGCATACTTATGACTGGGACTAACTCCTCATCAAAATCTCAAAGTACATTATCATTTCCTGTCCATGGAACAGTTCCTACACAGCATTACGGCAATAGGCAGCTGGAATAAGCTACCATGTGCTAGGTGTATAAGTCCTCTCAACAGAGAAACAGGCTATAACATGATAATGACTACACCAACCTCTGCCTCCCTTACTGGACTACTGACAACACAAGAAATCACTCCATGTTCCATGCTCAGAAACATCCACACCACACAGCAGCACACACGGCCTTGTTGGGGATTTTCCAACAATAGTGATTGAATCCCAGTACAGTGTTCTGACATTCCACAAGATGTTTGTTTAAAATTTTAGTGTACAATTTCTGGCACCGAAAAATAAACCAACATTCTGAACTGGTACTCTGGCACTAGAGTGGGGCCAGACCTATTGCCACGGAAACCAGCTCACTCAAGTCAAGTATATAGAATTCACAAACTATAGACTGCCAACTCAAGTGACATGTCACACAAACACACACACACATACACACACACATACACACACATACATTCTTATCCAGAACCGCTACAACACAAAGATTCATACTTGCTAATGCCATGGACAAGAGGAAGAGAGAGCAGCTAAACTTATAGTATGGGGAAGTTCGTGCCAACAACCTCAACAATTTCGAGCTGAACACAAACACATGCGCACACTCGTTGTTGCTACAGAGACATAATATTTCAAAGAAGCAAGTGACCTGCCTGACTGATTCTGTTAATCCAAGCATAGAGAGAACCAGACAATCACAACCAAAGATGTAATCCTCCAGGAAAATGATGAATACCACCACCACGCCTTTTAGTCTCCTTTAACTTAACAATATTCATAATGTAAAAATGCAGAGTTATTGCTGGGATAACAGCTGCTTTTGCATTCGTAGATGCATTTCCCAGCACAGTGCCAATAATCAGTGCATGCAACCAACAACTACACCATGCATAAGGTTAATGAAAAGGAAACAACAAAACAAGAAAACTGATACATCTGGCCGTAAATCACAACTGCACCACGTGGCATCTAAGTCAATTGAAGTGATCTCCAACCACTACCTCTTGGATTACAATGGACACACAGAACTAACCACTTATCTCATTTACTCACTCCGGCCTCTCTTCCATTCAGTTACTCACTAACATACCTTTCCTCTGTGCCGCAATAGCCTTCTTCCACATGCACACACAGCGGCAAGTAATGGGAGAAGCGCTTCACAAATTCATTCAGCTTCATCGTCTCTCCACTTGAAGGATAGGGTTCCAGCTGTGTGAGAGAGACAGCACTTGCTGGAGCAGAAGACAACGACTTTCCTTTCTCGTTTCTGATGGATTTTCTTTTTTTGAATGATTTCTTCCGAAAAGTACTACTTCCGCTGATGGAGAAAGAGCGAGGCTGTATTGACTGGGCCTTAAAATAAAAAAAAAAATTTTTAATTAATTGCAGGTGTCCAACATTTGACAACAAATTCACAATTGACAAAACATGGATTCGAGCATGACAGACGGTAGATGGATGCAATAGATTAATCATCCTCATCGTAAACTCATATTGCAACAACAACCATCACAAGAAAGCCAGATAGATACACGTGCACCCTAGCAGCCTGATTCTAGACTAGGAATTTGATACGTACTATAGAAAAAGTCAGCCAGCCAGGGCTAGGGAATCACTACAACTTACCAAGAAATGCATGCTGCAGCTAACAAGAAGGAAAATTGCATCAACCTTACCTGAGCAATGTCGTCTGGTACTGTCTCGTAGACGTGCGTTCTAGGGAGCATGACTGCTTTGCGACTTGTTTTATCTTCCTGGGGCGGCATAAACATGACTGCTTCTCCTTCGCTCCCCAACCCGTTGGTGACCACATCGCTTCTGTCCAGGTCTTTGGGGACCAGCGCAGGGTTTAGAGGAGGGGGCACTTCGGGGGGCTTCTGGAAGTAAGAAAACAAAGACATGAGTTGTAATAGTGCATGCATTTAGACGGTGCAATGTATGTACTTTGACAAGTATTAACGTGGCATTTTTTCCTCACTATTAAAATGACCTGCCGCTGTTCAAAAAATAACTGTGTTGAATCTTAACAAAAGGAACACAAACTAACTGCTCCCACACACATGCACACACACACAGAATGAAAGCCAGAGAGGTGCTGCTACCTGAAGGAACCAAAAACACTAATACTGTACTACTTTTAACAAAAGTGGATTTCATAATCAAAAGTATTTTATTTTACTTGGCCAGTGTGTTTGTTTTACACTATTCAATAATTGGCCTACAACTCCATGTGTGTACACTACAAATCCCTGGTCTCCCTGAACCTTCATTCTTTCTTCTATAAACTACAACCACACTAACTCACTAAGGAAGAATGCTACCTTACACTAACACTAGAGTATTTTACCTTGTTCACAGTAGCGTATAATGCAGAGAGTGCAGAGCCATCAGTTTGGTCAGAAGAATGACTTTCCAGAGATTTAAGAGAAGGAGAACTGGAAGTTCTGGAATCTTCATCAAGCTTAGCTCCTGTATCACTTTGGTTCATGCTCTCTTCAGAATTGGATGCTAATGAGTGTAAAATGATAACTTGTCGAGTGCTACCTCTAATCTCAAAACTAAAGCTGCAACACCATGCAAAAATACTCACTTGGCTTCTTCTTAGACTCTGCTAGAGCAGTCAACTTTGTAGGGTTAGGAGGAGGGAGCGGGGGAGGGACTGCCACAGCAGAGCTAAAATGGTGCTTTTCGCTTTCAGAGGCTGGGACCGCCGACGCACACCCGGGGCGTTTGGGAACGCCTAAGTTCAGTTCATCTATCGATGAATATACGGCTGTATTCGCCATGGCAGTAGTTTAATAATGAGCATCAGCTCTTGGGAAGATTTGCATGCAACCGTTCAAATTTTTTCGAATAAATAACAACTTTGTGGTTGAATTCAAAACGGTCACGCGCATCTAGCTCTGAGCCACGCCACGCCCTACATTAAATAGCGGAATTCAATTATGTGGAACTTTTAGCGCCCACGCGCTCATGAATACAATGTGCTCTGCACGTGAACAACTACTAGCATTGGGTAAATAAAGAGACTGACGACGGTAGTAAGTAAGTGTAATATAAATTGGTACAGGGTCGGCTGGTCAGAAATTATTACACTTTTCTTCCTATTTTCTGTAGCCATAGAATTAAGCTCAACTGTTCCATAAACTCTTTGTGCACTTGTAAGACTATTATGTTTTTCAAGTATACTTGATTGCTTGGTCTCTTCATGTTCTCAATACTGTGTTACAGTATTTGAAATGCAATGTGCCAATGAAACTTTGACTGAATGTCAAAATCAATTTTTGTTTTCATTATTTTTATTATTATTACCATGCCACTGCATCACATCCAGTTACACTTGGCAATGTGAAAGCAAGTGAAACCAGTAAGCAATTTAAAAAGTGCATGTAAGAAGAGTTTCGGTACACAAATCGCACATACAAGAACAAAAAGACGTGTGCAGTAATTTAAAAAAAAAGAAGGTAAAGTGTCTCGCTTGAGCAGACTTGTGCGAGACAGATAGGGTAAAGAATCGTCACTAGAGTTATTGGATAAAAATGAAACTGTGTCTCAGGCTTTATTACCCTCTACCAACTGGATTAAATGGCTACTGAAGATGAAATACCAGTAGTAGACTTTCAAGTAATATTAGATTCCAAGGATTTGGCCAATTGTCGAGTACACTGGAAATCCACAGAGCATTAAGCAGAGTCGGATTTGTCTTCCTAACCAATCATGGCATCAGCATGGATCTAGTAAGAAGCTATTAAAAGTTCTTTGCTTGGAATGAGTCAGTCTCGGCTGTGTGTGAAATTTCTTACTGCTGTAGTGTTAGGGAATGTCTGGTATATACAGTAATTTCTTAAAATTATTTAAAGTATTATTTCGTAGTACTGGAGTTGAAGGAATGTTTGGACAGCATCAACACTATCTGTTTGCTATGAACCTAATTTTAATTTGCTGTGCATATAATAAAGACTATGAACAACAATTTAGCTACTCGAACTGGATTGCTGACTTATTAGCCCCATAAATAAAAACGAAGTTAATAAATAAAAAAGGGAATGCTAACAATAACAGCAACAACAACAACAATAATAAAAATTCAGTGAATTGAGCGAAGCTGACCCACTAATGACTTTATGATATATTTCTTCAATTCAATTTGCCGCAGGCATATGCTTTCTACTAATGTGCCTGCACATAACCATGCTAATCTTTAGCACTGTTTTATTGCAAATTGTCCATTGAATGGAATAAAAGTGATCAGCAGAACAGAAAGAGTTAGGGAAGTTTAAAATGCACTCAAAGAGCTGCTGGAACAGCAGAACTTTACTGCCGTGGAGACTAAGGAATTGGCTTGAAACTGTAGCTCTTTGGCCTAGCCCTTAGCTTGTTCCCTGAATTTAGCAGTAACCATATTCTAGTAATAATAGTAAATAGAAGTTTCAATTCAGCTTATAGTGAGTCACTCTTAGGTCTAACATAAATACTTATTGGCAAGTGTATTAAATATCCTTGCAAGACTTAATACTGGTCACCCTATACCAGAATTTGGTGATTCTACATTTTTCAATGCTTACCTGTGCAACTGTGCAGCTTAATAGTACAACTTAACCCAACATTTTCTCTTTGTAACAGCCAATACTATATGTTAATTATAACGTAACCCGACATTTCAACTTCGTCAAGTTAAGTTTAAATTAACATAATATTGCTGTTAGAATGAGAAAAGTTGCTATTATCATAATTGCTACAGTTGAGAATGGCTGAATCATTTAACCCTTCATAAAAACTAGATTGAAATGTGAAGGTCTTGGAAGTCGTGGGTTGTCGTAGCTCAGTGGCTAGGAGTACTGGTGGCTAAAGCCAGGGGTCCTGGGTTCGATTCCCCGGCGACAACTAAGATTTTTTTTCACATTTTGCCTTTGCTTCTCCTAGACCCCTTGAAGTGAGAAAGTTTCAATCCATTTAATTACTGTTTTGAAATCTTCCATGATTCCACTGCTTCTTTCATGTAATAAAGTAGGACTCAATTATCTGAACTTGTTGGGACCGAGGGGTGTTCGGATTTTCTGAACACCATAGAAAATGTATTATAAAACACTAATGAAGGGGCGTGGTCAAGCAATTCTTCATGTCCGCATGTACTACTATTATATTTTGGATGATCAGTTAATTGGAGTGTTCGGAAATTGAAGTTCGGATAACTGAAGTTCTACTGTACTTCCATTTGCTGTTTAATAGGCTTAGTGTCTTGTTGACTTGTAAATTAACCGTTTGCTTTAGTTATGATGAAATTATTTCAGTGCACTTTAAAATAAAGCAAACATATTGAATACCATATCATTTGGTTACAATATCGTAAAGGAAATAAAAACCATGTTAGCATTTTGGAGTACTTCTCCCTTTGCCCAGTCTCTCACAATCCTTCTTGACAAATGTAGTTTTTCTACTTCCTGGCCTTATGATAGTAAATTTTTATTTTAGTACATGTTGTAGAGCATTCATTGTACTACAAAGTGGTATAAAATTCATAAAAATCTGTGTGGAAAGAACAAATTTTGCCAAATTTACTATAGCCATTATTCCAAAGCCACTTTAGAAGACCACAATTTGTGCTTAAAATTTGTACAATGGAATGTACTCCTTGTAGCACTTCTGTATCTGCAATGATTGGACTCCTGGCTTATAGACTGCAAGTTACTGATAAAAGAGATAAAACAGAGAGCTCAGTAAAACTATTTTACTACGTTTAACAGTGGCACTGATTCTTTGTGTGTGTCCAGCTATTAAATACAACTAGCAAGTAGTACCCCGCCACTCAGTGTACCTGAGCTACAGACTTGTACAAATTAGGAGTGCAGCATAAGGTAGTTTTATCCACAATTTCCTCAGCCATCCCAGCTCTGTTTTCTTATTCCTCTCAGTGGACACTAGCTAACTTGTTCAGTTTATGATGTTTACAGTATAAAGTTCAGCTGAAGTTAGCATTCCAGGATAAATGTGGAATTACTACATCAATAACTAAAAATCATGCATGAATGCAGCATGAGCTATAGTACTACATTATAGTGCTGGATGGCATATTTGAACAATTCCCACTCCACTTTGTGCTTATCAAACACTTGTAATTCTTATACAGATATGAATATGTGAATATGCTTTAGTCAAACTGTTCATATAACTGAACTCCAACTCTTTTAAACTGTGACTGTGTTTATTTTAGCATGATCTCAGTAAAATTGAATATGCATTTTTGATCAAATTCCACCTATATTGACTTGGTGTTTATTACTTAGGTATCCAGAGCCTTTTGTGCTGGCCATAATTTTTTCCAATTGCCTGTAGAGGTGAAGGGAAAGTATATCCGTTGCACTGGTGGAGAAAACGACACAGGGAGCAATGGCTACTGTGAAATGGAGCAAGAACAGTGAGTTTTAGCATGTGCAAGAGAAGTTCATTGGAATACATTGTATTAGTCTTTGTTTACTTGGAACTATGTGACTTATTTGCTTTTAGTGTTAACCCAGACTCTCCTGGTGACTTGAAGGAAGCATTCAACATAGCTGATATAAAGAGCCAGGTTAATTTTATATTTTTTTTATTAACTTTTTATGGACAATGACGTGATGGTGTGTTGCTATGACTGCACAGCTATTTCCAGATGTTGAGTTTCCGGAGTTTAGGTCTGTAATGGTAGAGCTGTACAAGTCGTCCATTGCATGTGGGAAGAAGATATTAGAAGTGATGGGACATTCCCTGCAATTAAAGGTAATTGGGAGGAAGGGTTGAGGGCGGGGAAGGGGTGGGAGAGAGGAGGAGGAAAGGTAGAATTTTTGGCTTTTTTCAGTTTGGTTGTAAATTTTTTCAGTGTTGGGGCATTCTTTGGGTTTGGCAGTACCACGACCTACCCACAAACATACACACACCACCACTACCCCCCTCTCCTCCCCATACACACGCACACACACATTGCCTCAAGAAAGTAGTGTTTGTGCTAGCAATCTAATTCCACTTTTAATTATTGTTTATGAAGGATCCTTTATATTTCGTCAAGCGTCATGAGTCATGCGAGTTATCCAATAACTACACCACTGGGCGTGTCCTCTTTTACCCGCCCTTGCCTGTCTCCATGGAGATCAAGCCTGGACAGCTGCGATGTGGTGAACATGTGGACTATGGCTCCATCACATTGCTGTTCCAAGACCCCAGTGGTGGACTACAGGTGTGTAGGTGTGTGGGTACCTTGTGTGTGTGTGTGTGTGTGTGTGTGTGTGTGTGCTTGTGTGTGGGTGGGTATGTATGTGTGTGCTTGTGGGTGGGTGGGTATGTGTACGAGTGTGTGTGTGTGTGATGTGTGTGTGTGGGTATGTGTGCATGTAGGTGGGTGGGTGGGGTAGATGTGTGTGAGTATATGTGGTCCATGTATAAAAGATCCAAAGGTTGTCTGTATTTTTATATGTATATCTATGTGTTTCTAGGTGAAGAAGTGTGGAGGTGGCTACATTGATGTGCCTTACATAGAAGAAGCTGTTCTGGTGAATCTTGGTGCACTGATGCAAAGATGGACGAGTGACAAGTACTTGGCCACGGTAGGTTTCGTTCACGCGCTTCCCACTAGCTGGGATTGTTTTAATGTTTTCTTCACATAACAGGCTAATGTATGGAGTATTACTGGTAGCTGCAATTCTCCAGTTACTAACATAAGATAAGATTGACATCACAGTGTATTTTGGTCTAATATACATGTATGAAGCTGAGCTATTGTTAGCTAAGTAATATTAATATCCTATCCTCCTATTCTGTTCAATGTTTTGCTAACAGGAGCTACTTTTATTAGACTGTGAATCATCACCACCTCCTCCTCCTCTAAATCCATGTTTAATTAAGTTTGCGATGTATTTAATGCAGCTGCTCATAAGTCCATTCACAAAATAATATTGTAAGCATTATATGAACTTTACCATCAATCTAACTCAGTTATTGGGTGCTTGCCTATTTTCATACAATAGCTACTCTTCCTCGTGATTTCAATTTAGAGGCAGCTTCTGGTCCCTCACCTCCAAGAGGAACTAATTCACATGTAGTTAGCTAGCTACTGTTAATAGCGTTATTGATCTGTGTTTATGAGATGTGTGTGTCTCCTGGTAGCCCCATAGAGTGCTCCTTCCTAGTGATGCCATCAGAGACAAAGCCAGACAGTCCATTGCGGTCTTCATCCACCCGGACGACGATGTGCTGATTGAATGTTTGGACAAGTCTGACAAGTACCCTCCAGTTCTTGCGTATGACGATACGAACCACAGACTGGCTAATTCATACTACTATTAATTAAATCATTACTGCTGTTTTCACTTTATGCTCAGGTTATATTGTTGTTTGTTTGTTTGTTTTTGTTGTTATTATTTTATCAGTGCATTTAGCTAGTGTCAGAGAAACTTTTTTTTTAATATTATGAATAAAAGAGTGTCAATGTTGCTGTTGGTGTCATCCTCTGAATCCTTTCACTATGATGCGCAGGTTCTAGTGTTGTTGGTGATGCTACCAGAAGGTACAGCAGTCTCGTCAGAACTTTCTGTCTGCTCACAATTGCTATCAAATTCAAGGCATTCTTCACTACAATCAGACAGATTATCTTCAACTACACTTCAATCTGAATCAGAAAAGTACATGGCAACTTTCAATTCAACATTGTCATCATGGATGCTACGATCCATATCTAAGTTGCTATCATCTTCATCATGACCACTTTCAATTTCCTTGTCTGATGTTTCACTTTCTTGTCCATGTTTTGTGACTTGGATCATCTTGGATCATCTTGGGTCTCCTCACTGTGCTGGGTACTTATGAGTGCACTTTATTCCGTGAATTTAACCACAGAAATGTGGCATCCTGTTTCGTGCTCGCGAATTGATAACGGGTGGGGAGAGTTCCCGAGGTCAGGATATTCTCTAACTATTCCCGCGGCTTGGAAACCACGCTACACCGCGCGTGGTTTGCTGTAATAACTCTGCTGGTTTACTGTTACTCACTGTGTGGTTGCTGTCTCTGGAGACTGTGTGTGGTTGCTGTTGCTCAACCATGCCCAAGAGAATATCTGTCAAAAAGAAACTGCAACTGGCTGAAGCCACCAAAAGGAGGAAACTGCTTTATACTTCAAGCACACAACTGTTGTTACATTTTATCTCAACAAAACATATAACAAAATATCGGGGGAAAACTATTTTATGCTTGCACAACAAAATATACTTTGTTATAATACACCAAATAATAAAATTGCACACACAAAATAAGCAAATAAATAAATAACTATTTGATATAACACCATTGTGAGAAATGACAGAGAAAGTAAAGTGTAATGCTACTCTAGCCATAACTACCAATTAAAAAAATAATTTATTGACACACAAAATAAGCAAATAAATAAATATTTGATATAACACCATTGTGAGAAATGACAGAGAAAGTATGTGGGAGAATACATCGGAGAGGGCAGGGGTGATATCAAGGACGATGACAACGACATATATGCTGACCTAGAAGATGAGCATCAGCAGAATTTAGGAGGGGGCAGTGATGAAGCAGGTGATTCACCTGTAATTGGTGATTCTCGTCCCCTCCTGGTTCTGTTTGATTGCGAGACAACTGGGTTGAGCATCTATGTTGATCACATCACGGACATCGCTGCCAAAGTGATGAATCCTCCTATCACCCTCAATGATCCTACGTTCTCAAGCCTTGTGAGAACTGGCCGAAACATTTCATCTGCTGGTAATAATGTACAAATATTTAACTAGTAAATTACAACTACATTTACAATGATAATTTGAAATCAATTCTATAATTATTAATTAAAATAATATTATCGATAAATTTATAATTTATATAGTTTCCAAGGTTACTGGCATAACAAATAACATGCTAAGGCGTGAGAATCCTCTCTCAGTGGTGCTACCGCTATTCTTAGAGACCTCATCATCCTGGTAAAAATAATTATATAAATTTTTTTTAAATGGAAAAAAATATTTCTGTTTCTGTCTATTAGTGCTAGTAGCTCACAATGGGTTTGCATTTGACTTCCCTATCCTTCTGGCTGAGGTGGAACAGAAAGCAGAACTGCAGCTGACCCTCAACAGGCAACAGATCCGAGAAGTAGCAGGCGAAGTATCGCCGCTCTAGGTGCGATACTGGCGGAGGAGTTATCGCTGTAGTATGAGAAAGTAGGAGGGTCATATCTCTTGAAGCGGCCACTTGTTACTTCTGAATTCAGGCATGTAGACTTCAATGGTAGCAGTAAGTAAGTCCCACTTGCAGAAGACAGTTTAATACAACAGAAAAAGAACAATTCTTCCCTAGCAACCAGACTCAATTAACCGCGTGGGAGGTGCGTGGGAAGTGTGCGAGCACCCTTAAGGACTTCGTTGTCTTGATTTTCACCAATAGTACAGAGTAATCTGCTCAGAGATTTGTGAGTTAAGGCGAGATTGTGTCTTGCTAATCTTTCAAATGCCTATGAATATAAAAACAAAGGATATATCTTTTTTCACACTTTCAATGTTTACCTGTTTCCCACAATGGCTACCATAGAGAATTAGCATAATAATTTTCTGCACTGAGCTCATATTATGATGGCATCGGTATTTCAAAAGAGAATTCCAATAATTGAGGCCATAGCTACATATTTATAAACACCTGTATTTCTTATTCTTTATGATTACAAGTTTGCCCAGAGAAAATGTGCAGCTTTTTTATACATAATAACATTACCCCACACACCCATAGACTGGACTGAAAGCCAATTATGCCATGCAATCAAGAAAAAGTGTTCTAAAGAATTTTTTGACATTTTATAAGGATTCTACTTACTAACATGGAAGGAGATGTAGCCGCTAAGCAAATTTTCTTAGGCTGTGGGGGAATGGAGGTGGAGAGGAGTGGTGTTGTGTTTGCAAAGGAGAAGAAGGATATTGTGCTAGTGGTGAAGAAGTGGTGGAGTGCTGTGATAACTTAGTCAGTACTACACTAAGATTTTCTTCGGACTCTAATTGTAGTTTATTGAGTCTCTGATGGCTTCCAAAACCTCGACACATTTTCCCAGGATCTGATGCATTGATTTTAATTTCTTCTATGGAAACTCCTTGCAGGCCCAGTTTCTTCTTTACTAAGGATAACCACAATTCAGTTGCTTTTTCTCTAGATGCAATGGCACCAGTAGAATCAGGGCTTAGATTTATTCTCAGCTCTAGCTGAAAAAGAAACTCAACACCCTACACAAAATATCTTGCAAAGCAATTGAAGTGAAATCAAAGTGCTTGCTGATGCAGCAGGCCAGGAAACGCTGTCCGCCCACGCAAAACGCGGTGGTTATGTTCGGATCTGTAAACTGTGGGTGCGATAAGTAATCATCATGTAACCACTATACAACATTAACCACCAAGGTTCGCGCGGCCGACCCCTTTCCCTTTTATTATCCGCTTGCGCAGGGGAAATCAAGTTACACTGGCAATGTGAAAGCTAGTGAAACCAGTGTTTAGGTACCAATCGCAGTTAGAAGAACAAAAAGACGTGCGCAGAAATTTAAAAAAACAGTTGGAAACATTAGGTAAAGTGTCTCGCTTGAGCAGACTTGTGCGAGACAGATAGGGTAAAGAATCGTCACTAGAGTTATTGAATACAAATGAAACTGAGGTCTTGACTTTAGTCGTAACGGATTACCTCTACCAACTCGATTAAATGGCTACTGAAGATGAAATACCAGTAGTAGACTTTCAAGTAATATTAGATTCCAAGGATTTGTCCAATTGTCCAAGTACACTGGAAATCCACAGAGCATTTAGCAGAGTCGGGTTTGTCTTCCTAACCAATCATGGCATCAGCCTGGATCTGGTAAGCAGCTATTAAAAGTTCTTTGCTTGGAATGAGTCAGTCTCGAGTGGGTGTGAAATTTCTTACTGCTGTGGTGTTAGGGAATGTCTGGTATATACAGTAATTCCTAAAATGATTTAATGTATTATTTCCTAGCTGGAGTTGAAGGAATGTTTAGACATCAACACTATCTGTTTGCTGTGAACCTAATTTTAATTTGCTGTGCATATAATAAAACTATGAACAGCAATTTAGCTACTCGAACTGTATTGCTGACTTATTAGCCCCATAATAAAAATAAAGTTAATAAATAGAAAAGGGAGAGCTAACAACAACAATAATAATAATTCAGTGAATTGTTAATGACTTTGCAATATATTTTTCTTCAATTCAATTTGCCTCAGGCATATGCATACCCCTTTCTACTAATGTGCCTGCACATACTAAGCATGCCAATCTTTAGCTGCATTTTGTTGTAAATTATTCATTGAATGGAATAAAAGTGATCAGCAGAACAGAAAGAGTTAGGGGAGTTTAAAATGCGCTCAAAGAGCTGTAAAGAATTGGCTTGAAACTGTAGCTCTTTGACCTAGCCCTTAGCTTGCTCCCTGAATTCAACGGTAACCGTATTGAAATGGGTTCTGGGTTCGATTCCCTGGCAACAACTAAGATTTTTTCACATTCGTCTTTGCTTCTCTCTAGACCCCTTCAAGTGAAAATGTTTCAATCCATTTAATTACTGTTCTGAAATCTTCCATGTTTCTGTGTACAATGGAAACTTCGATTCAACAGACACAGGAAGCTATGTTGTGCAAGGCATATAGCTGACCAGGCTAATGAAGAGGACTCAAGGAGAACGAATGAAAACAGTTCAGCAAAGCTTTTAAATTTTTAATGACTATATTTTGGGTTTACTCTGTCAAATATGAAAATAAGAAACTTTCACTGAAAAAAAAAAAGGCACTCGGATAACTGAATATTTCAGATAACTGAACATCATAGAAAATGTATTATAAAACACTAATGAAGGGGCGAGATCAAGCAATTCTTCATGTCCGCATGTACTACTATTATATTTTGGATGTTCAGTTAATTGGAGTTCGGATAACTGAAGTTCTACTGTACTGTAATGATACTTTTATTTTCTCCTATTTCTAGTTCTCTCTCTTTCCCTTCACTCTTTAATCTACATTCAAACTATACTCAACTTTCATATTAATTTGTGTGTTTGGTAAATGGTTCCAATGAGGCTACAGACCATATTTTACTGTTGACTTGTAAACTGTTTGCTTTAGTTATGATGAAATTATTTCAGTGCACTTTAAAATAAAGCAAACATTATTGATATCATGTCATATATAATTCTGATTGAATGCCATATCATTTGGTTACAATATCGTAAAGGAAATAAAACCATGTTAGCATTTTGGAGTACTTCTCCCTTTGCCCAGTCTATCACAATCCTTCTTGACAAATGTAGTTTTTCTACTTCCTGGCCTTATGATAGTAAATTTTTATTTTAGTACATGTTGTAGAGCATTCATTGTACTACAAAGTGGTATAAAATTCATAAAAATCTGTGGGAAGAACAAATTTTGCCAAATTTACTATAGCCATTATTCCAAAGCCACTTTAGAAGACCTCAATTGTGCTTAAAATTATGGAATGTACTCCTTGTAGCACTTCTGTATCTGCAATGATTGGACTGCTGGCTTATAGACTGCAAGTTACTGATAAAAGAGATAAAACAGAGAGCTCAGTAAAACTATTTTACTATGGCACTGATTCTTTGTGTGTGTCCAGCTTTAAATACAACTAGCAAGTACCCCGCCACTCAGTGTACCTGAGCTACAGACTTGTACAAATTAGGAGCATGCAGTAGCATAAGGTAGTTTTATCCACAATTTCCTCAGCTATCCCAGCTCTGTTTTCTTATTCCTCTCAGTGGACACTAGCTAATGTGTTCCGTTTATGATGTTTACAGTATAAAGTTCAGCTGAAGTTAGCATTCCAGGATAAATGTGGAATTACTACATCAATAACTAAAAATCATGCATGAATGCAGCATGAGCTATAGTACTACATTATAGTGCTGGATGGCATATTTGAACAATTCCCACTCCACTTTGTGCTTATCAAACACTTGTAATTCTTATACAGATATGAATATGTGAATATGCTTTAGTCAAACTGTTCATATAACTGAACTCCAACTCTTTTAAACTGTGACTGTGTTTATTTTAGCATGATCTCAGTAAAATTGAATATGCATTTTTGATCAAATTCCACCTATATTGACTTGGTGTTTATTACTTAGGTATCCAGAGCCTTTTGTGCTGGCCATAATTTTTTCCAATTGCCTGTAGAGGTGAAGAGAAAGTATATCTGTTGCACTGGTGGAGAAAATGACACAGGGAATAATGGCTACTCTGAAATGGAGCAAGAACAGTGAGTGTTAGCATGTGCAAGAGAAGTTCATTGGAATACATTGTATTAGTCTTTGTTTACTTGGAACTATGTGACGTATTTGCTTTTAGTGTTAACCCAGACTCTCCTGGTGACTTGAAGGAAGCATTCAACATAGCTGATATAAAGAGCCAGGTTAATTTTTTTTTAATAACTTTTTATGGACAATGACGTGATGGTGTGTTGCTATGACTGCACAGCTATTTCCAGATGTTGAGTTTCCGGAGTTTAGGTCTGTAATGGTAGAGCTGTACAAGTCGTCCATTGCATGTGGGAAGAAGATATTAGAAGTGATGGGACATTCCCTGCAATTAAAGGTAATTGGGTGGAAGGGTTGAGGGCGGGATAGGGGTGTAAGAGGGGGAAGGAAAGGTAGAATTTTTGGCTGTTTTCAGTTTGGTTGTAAATTTTTCAATGTTGGGGCATTCTTTGGTGTCCGTTTGGCAGTACCACTACCCACCCACCCACACCCACCCACACACACACACACACACACACACACACACACACACATTGCCTCAAGAAAGTAGTGTTTGTGCTGCTAGCAATCTAATTCCACTTTTAATTATTGTTTATGAAGGATCCTTTATATTTCGTCAAGCGTCATGAGTCATGCGAGTTATCCAGTAACTACACTACTGGGCGTGTCCTCTTTTACCCGCCCTTGCCTGCCTCCATGGAGATCAAGCCAGGACAGCTGCGATGTGGTGAACATGTGGACTATGGCTCCATCACATTGCTGTTCCAAGACCCCAGTGGTGGACTACAGGTGTGTAGGTATGTGTGTGTGTGTGTGCATATGTAGGTGTGTGTGTGTGTGTGCTTGTGGGTGGGTGGGTATGTATGTGTGTGCTTGTGTGTGTGTGGGTATGTGTACGTGTGTGTGGTATGTGTGCATGTAGGTGGGTGGGTGGGGTAGGTGTGTGTGAGTATATGTGGTCCATGTATAAAAGATCCAAAGGTTGTCTGTATTTGTATATGTATATCTATGTGTTTCTAGGTGAAGAAGTGTGGAGGTGGCTACATTGATGTGCCTTACATAGAAGAAGCTGTTCTGGTGAATCTTGGTGCACTGATGCAAAGATGGACGAGTGACAAGTACTTGGCCACGGTAGGTTTCGTTCACGCGCTTCCCACTAGCTGGGATTGTTTTAATGTTTCTTCACATAACAGGCTAATGTACTGGTAGCTGCAATTCTCCAGTTACTAACACAAGATAAGATTGACATCACAGTGTATTTTGGTCTAATATACATGTATGAAGCTGAGCTATTGTTAGCTAAGTAATACTAGTGATGTGCTTGAGCACAAATGGCGAGCGAGCCTAAAGACTATACTATTTTTATATGAATGATTTTGACTTCTAACACTGAAGCTACTGAAAATAAGGTCCAGTTTTTTAATTTAGCATACACGGTAAAGGGATTTCAGTGCCATAGTAACAACTCTCTGCAACTGCTTGAATTGAAGGAAAAACACAACAACAAAACAATACACGTTATTTAAAAGTTTTCTTTGTGATATTCTTTAGCTAAATAGTGGTTGTAACACACAATGCTTTGACACAACATGGACATGCACCTACACAGACTTACCTTCGCGGTAGTCTAGTGGACAATGTATTTTCAAGTAAATACTGTTGCGCACGGCTTATAACCATGACAAAGAGCGCATTGACTTACCACCGCCACTAACTCGAATAGAAATGGAAGTCCCTTAACTGCACCCGCAAAAGAATTCAAGACGGTAAACAATTCAATTTCTAAGGTGATATGGGTAATGGTCGCTACACCAGAGGATTCTGTTTAGTGAAGTTTGGGACGGGGTCGAACGCGGAGCGAACACAAAAATACGGAGGGTCAAAGTACAAAAGACATACATACGTCCAAACATATATCTAAATAAACAAACATCCCCGATTTTCAATTGTGTTACCCCTGTAAGTGTCTCGCTCGCTACGCTCGCTCGCCAATTAATATCCTATCCTCCTATTCTGTTCAATGTTTTGCTAACAGGAGCTACTTTTATTAGACTGTGAATCATCGCCACCTCCTCCTCCATGTTTAATTAAGTTTGCGAAGTATTTAATACTGCTGTTCATAGGTCCATTCACAAAATAATTATGTAAGCATTATATGAACTTTACTATCAATCTAACTCAGTTATTGGGTGCTTGCCTATTTTCATACAATAGCTACTCTTCCTCGTGATTTCAATTTAGAGGCAGCTTCTGGTCCCTCACCTCCAAGAGGAACTAATTCACATGTAGTTAGCTAGCTACTGTTAATAGCGTTATTGATCTGTGTTTATGAGATGTGCGTGTCTCCTGGTAGCCCCATAGAGTGCTCCTTCCTAGTGATGCCATCAGAGACAAAGCCAGACAGTCCATTGCGGTCTTCATCCACCCGGACCACGATGTGCTGATTGAATGTTTGGACAAGTCTGACAAGTACCCTCCAGTTCTTGCGTATGATGATACAAACCACAGACTGGCTAATTCATACAATTATTAATTAAATCATTACTGCTGTTTTCATTTTATGCTCAGGTTATGTTGTTTGTTTGTTTGTTTTTATTGTTGTTATTTTATCGGTGTATTTAGTGTCAGAAACTTTTTTAAATATGAAAAAGAGTGGCATTCTGAATTAAAAAACGTTTGTTTTAATCTATTGTTATGTTTTGTTGTTGTTGCTGTAGAGGGGAATATCTGAAAGAAACAATGTTATTTTATTTCATCAGTACAGGAAAATTTAAAAAAAATCGTACTTTTAATGGTGGTTATGGAGCAGCCTCATTTGGCATTAGCCTGCCAGACTGACTTGTTCGCTGTTACAGTATGAGCTAAACTACTCCACAAACATGGAGTTGTAGTCTTACAGTAAGTTTAGTTCAATCCTATTACTAATAGCTACATGCTTCTCCTCACTAGAGTAGAAACTTGAAAATTTGCACACAATATAAAGTTCATTGCTTATGCATTTGACACATTTTATTTAGAGGGGGGGGGGGGGGGGGGGGGGGGGGGGAGCCCTGTGTGCTAAAAGCAAATTAGCTATGCATGGTTCGAACCACTAACTAGGATTTGAATGTTCTGAAAATTCACAGTAGAATTGTTATAGCAGATGTATATCATTAGTCGTTGCTCACTTCTTTTGATATGGTGCTGGTGATTTCTATGGAGTATATTATTGTAGTAGTATTTCTTAATTTGTTTATTTATTGTTGTTGAATCCCAAGGTGCCCCAAAACTGAGGGAATTAAATCATAGTAAGGCAGTGCCTCCCCCGAAGGCCCTAGGCTGTAGCATCCTGAGCTTAGTGGGGGTGCTACATAGGGCCTGAGAAACCCTAGTTCATGATGTCTGTGCAGCGCAATTGGATGGAGGGACACTCACATACAGCATCTCTGTCCTGAAGGCAGGAAAACTTTATATGCTCAATGTCTCTCTCTGAACACCATTAGAGATTTTCAAGGCCATCTGACACAATACTACACTACTGTGTGTTCTGAAACAATGCATAGCCGACTGTGGGTTTCAAGACTGTAGCTACATTTTATTTCTGCTGTAGCTAAGTTTGTGATTCTCGTTACAATTTGAATGTACTGGCAGTACCTGAGATTGATAATATAATTAACACACTGTAAATTCTCACACATACATAAGTCCATACACAAAATAAAGAAATAAAGAAATAATTAAATAAATAATGATTTAAAAAATATAAATTGTTAAAGAAAAAACACACACTCTTCACTGCTGTAAGTCCAACTCTTTCAACTGGAGAGTTGGCCGTTTGAGGAAAGCCCAATATTCATCCATTTCCTGTTGTGAATCAATGACTACTCTCTCTCCCATTTCCTTGTATGTGATACTCCATGTAGAGCACACCGGCAACATTGCCTTCTCAATCTCCTGCCTGAGGGTGTCGAGTAAGGGAGGCTTCGGTATGTGTATTTGCAGAGTTTTGGTGTGAGTTCTGACAGTTATCTGGCACATTGCGTTGCTGCTTGGTGCTGTTCTGTCATTCTCATCAACTGGTGAGTCAGCTTTAACATCAGGTCCAGCTATTCTTGTGGACTCCTGAATGTCATTTGTCTCTGCTAAGTTTGCCATTGTGTTAAATTTTCCTAGCTTCATCACCTCCTTTAATTTTTGTGGGTTGTCAAACAGATCGGGACTATGTTCTTCAACAACTTTAAGCTGTCTCAATGAAAGACTATTGTATGCATCCCAAATGGCAAAATAGTTTTTCTTGGCAGCTTGAGGCCCTCCAACATCATCATAATTGGCATCTTTTAACCCTTCGCCGGTACCATAGCTCAATACTCGAATTCTTTCAGTCTTGTCAACTCCCAGGACAGGAAACGTTTTGAGGAAACCAACCGAATGTGTGAATGGGCGCAGACAAATGAGAAGTTGTTTCTGGTGAAGTGCAAGTATGTGGCCTGTATTCATCCCCACCCAGACTGTGTCCATGGCAGTAGTCACAGCTGTTATGGTGAAGGAATTCTCATCAGCAGTGTCAAAGATGTGAGCTAGCATTTCACACGTGTTCACATTAAATTTGTGCTTGCAAGTTTTAGCATCCCAAGCCGTCAGAACCGGCTGTGCGACCCAGAAGCTCCACACAAGATCGTCAGAAAGATAATGACAGAGCTGACCGATTGGCGATTCTCCCTTTTCAGTTCCGGTGGATCCTTCACATTCAAAAGTAGTGGAGTTCATAAAATCAATGTGAAAGCCATGAGCGATCCAAATTGACCTGCAGGTGGTTACCATACTGCTGATGCAGTCTTTACTTCTGAAGACTTCAGAAGGAGCAGCCATTCCATTTTTATTCATTGTGAGAACGTAAACACCACCTTCTCGAGTTCCAACGAGCATGCTCTCTCCAGCTGCAGTCATGCAGGTCAAGAGCTCATCAATGGTGATCATGTGCATGTGCGAGCGGTGCGGAGCAGAATATGTGTCAATTTGAGATGAGCTACTCCCACATCGTGAGCCGACCCAGATTTCATTCTTATGACGCACTGCAGACGTTATTTCATCAATTTGTTTGATCCTTCTAGTGTGAACTTGTGACAGCATGTGTGAATCTAGTATTTTGATGCATGGACCCTTTTCCTCGTTGTAAAACAACCAGAGTTCATCTTGAAGAGTGACACTAGTCGGTATTTTCACGTCCCTCAGGCTGAATTCAACCAGGGTGCTCGGACCTTGCTCACTGCCGACTGGAAAGACGCCAACCAATAACTGAGTCTTCACTGATGTTACCAAGCTGATAATGTCGTCCATGGTGGGTCTGTCTTCTGGCAGGTGCTCCCTGCACTTTCTTAGAAGCATGCTCAGATAGTTGTATCCTGCTTTGTAGGTGACAACACCTTCCAGCTTCGGACGAGATCCATTTATTACTTTTTCGTCAATTTTGCTGGAGTGAGTGAATTGGTACAGATGCTGTCTGGTGAACACTTGGGTGAGGAGTGCACCATACGAAAAGCTGTCTGCAGCTGGTGTGAAGTCTAATGAGTGCTTGCTTCTGCCTATTTTCAGAACTTCGGGAGCACTGAATCCTTTCTGGCATCGGAGAGGCTCTTCCATTAATTCTGGAAAATAAGCTGAAGTCGTGTGTGTTGCTAGCTTGCAGTGGAGGAGGCTATTGGGATCCAATGACCACATCATCACATTAGTGGCAGTAAGCCTGCTGAGAATGATTCCTTTTTTATGTAAAAATCTTAATGCTGCTGCCACTTCAGCTGCAATTCTGAAGAAAGTGAGATGGGGAAGGCAAGTGCGTTCCTCGATTATGGTCGAGAGAGATTGTAGCGGCCTACTCTCCACAACAATTGCTAGTGGACTGATGCATGTTCCAACTACATTTACTATGCATGGATGACGAATTCTGCTGAGCTCTTTGAGCTCCATTCGCAGGTCGTAGAAAGAAGATGTGTTGCATGTGTGATATTTCCGAACAGTCACAGGTTTGTTTTGTAGAGTACCCTTCAAGATTACGCTGTCTTTAGCCTCTTCTACAGTAGAATCTTCACCATCTTCAATAGATATGTCTGAATATTTCACACCCATGTGATCAATATCGCGGAGCAGTACATCTGGTGTGATATCGCTGAGCAATGCACTGTGACTGTCTGCTGCATTGGCATGGTCACATTGGACGTGTGATATATTAGCAGCTGTATTTGATAGGCATTGATTATAGCTAATCTTGCAACCTGCTTTGGCATCTTTACAGCAAAAGATATCGGGCTTCAAATCTTCTAAGAAACTATTGTAGCACTTCTTTATTATAAAGTACACCAGATCGACCACTTGAACAGCTAGCTCTTTGCCTTGATCATTTGAGGAAGAAGAGATTAAAATACTGCTTTCATCACCATGCTCAGAAAAATTATGTGATTTCACACACAGGAAGGTGGAACAATTTTGGTAGAAGAGCCCGGTCTTCCAATAATGCAGTGTTATGGGGGATGGGCTTGTCTTCTCACTAGGCTTGGAATGTTCACAGTCAGTAGATAAAGGAGCTGTAGATGATGGTAATGGCGGAAGGCATTGGTTTTGTAAAGATTCAACAGATTGTGCACAACAGTTGGAACTTATATTTCTGTCTGTTTTTTTGGCTGAACAAGTAGAGTTCACATCTGAGAAATCATTTTCATCAGATACATTTTCCTGATTCACCAATTTTGCCATTGCCTGTCGAATGCAGGAGATGTTTTTAAATATTTGACATAGCAAAAGCTCCCAGAACCCAACTGGTAGCCCTGTTTTAGTAGAAATAGACCTGTGACAAAGAGAGGTATCTGTGGGAGAAACGCTTTTTGCAATGTTGGGTTCTTCAGAAGGAAATAAGAATGGGATTACCATCTTGTTGTTGAAACAAACACCAGCCACAAGGCTCTCAACAAAAGCGGAATAGTTTTCTGACCAATCCAAGTAAGGAAATTTAGAGATCTCAAAGAAGTCGTGGCCATTTTCTAAACAAACTATTCCTGTACTACGAGTGCATTGACTTTGTTCCCTGTAATCAGTCAGGCTTGACACTATCTGACTGAGCCATTCAAAGTCTAAGCAGAACAAGTTTTTCATCAAAGAATTCTTGCCGGGGATGTGCACCAAAGTTCCAGTATTAGAAAGGTATTCCATGAGCTCCTTCAAGTCTTCTTCATCATTCACTTCCTTTGAGGTGATGGCTAATACTAACGTCTTCAGTTCCTCTATGTGCATTAAAGGACTTCTTGAACCTTTGGCAGCCTGTTGCTGAAGCAATTTTATCTCAACATTCAGCTTGTGATAAGCAGAGGGACTGTCACCAATGCTCTGGTTGCTCAGATATTTGGCACACCTGCAAATAGTGGTTGTTAACCACTTGTGAAACTCTGGCTTTTCATAGTGTCCAACTGCGATCAATTCTAGGATTTGGATTTTTCCATCGACCATATCTAAGATTTGCTTAAAAATTGCATCTGTAGTTTTATTGCTTTCCTCTGGCATTTCATCCAAGTGAGTTCCCACTACAATTACCTTGGAGTTGGGAGCCACTTGTGAGATGGTAGAGAACCACGGCTTCAGTTCATCAATTCCTGCCTCTCCGTCATTCAGATTAAATACAATGGCATAGAGACTATTTTGAAAGCCAAAGATCCGCTGGGTGTAAAGGTTAGTGTCATCTCCTTTAAAGTCCCAGATCCTGAACTGAAATGTGAGCTTGAAGTGGCTCGAAAACAAGTTCCAGCTGGTCACCTTTACTCTTCTTTGAAGGTTTTCTTTGCTGCACTTTGTATCCATCAAAATATCAGCAAAAGTACTCTTACCTTTGCCAGTTGGACCGATAATCATCAAGTTTGTGAACATTTGCTGGCTATCCTCTTCAGGAATATTTCTGAGATATTTCAAACAAGATTTTGTTTCGTGATGAAACGCTCTAGGGGGGCTAACAAGACTGTTCATGTTCCTCAAAGAAAGGAAATGTAACTTCTTCAACTCTCCCAATTCTCGTGGAAGAGACACGATGCCTGGATTGTCGTCGAGGATAAGAGTGCACAGATTGAAGAATGAGCAGATACAAGATGGAAACGAATGCAACTTGTTATTACTTAAGTTAATTAACCTAATTCTTCTCGCTTTTGTGCAGGCAGGCAGAGAGCTGAGGCTGTTGTGGGATACGTCTAGTACCATCAAAGTATTGGGCCAAAATGGCACCTCTGGTAACTCTATCAAGCAATTGTGTCTCAAAAGCAGTTCACAAAGAGCAGGCATTTCGAAAACACTGCGAGGAAGTGTAACCAAATTATTGTGCTTGAGGTCCAGAATTGTAACCTGTAAGAGCATGGGGGGAAAGAGAGGGAGGGGAGGGGGAGGTTGAATAATTACGTTATTATACTACAATGTTAAAATTAGAACACAATAGGATATACAGGCCATAACTCACTTTTTTATTTAGGAATTAGTACGACTGCTGAAACCCCTGTTTATTTTTACTAAATGAACCATAATGTCAAATTTCACTATTTGCTTATCATATTAAATGTGTGGTTTAAAAATATTGACTGAACTCATTAGTGGCAAAGTTTCTGGTTTCTGTTGTGGTTGAAAGTGAGTGATATTCAGCAATGATAAAATCCTAGATTTCAAGATTAGCTATACACAACAACAATGTTAGTTTTTAGGTACAACAGAGGTCAATTATGAAGCAGGATCATTCTTTGTAACTATTATACAACATCGCTTTGTATTGCTAAATTGACTTAAGGAGGAAAATGACATAAAATGGAGACTCTAACACGGTGAGTAAGTTAAGTCGCTAGAATTTGTGATAACCAGCCTCAGTTCATTCCTTAAAAATATTTGTTTCCCTTGTGGCTGTTAAAATGCCTTTTAGCAATAGCTACATAATACATTGTATGTATACAAACTGAAATAATGGTGCTTTTCTTAGTAAATGAGGGGAAATGTGCATGCTCAGCACATAATTATTCAGTGGGGTATATAAAACAATATGCAAACATTATTACCGCTCTCAGGTAAAATCCAATGCTAGCAGGTAGTGCCCCCAGAACATTCCTGTCTAGCCTGAGGGTCTTCGCCCAAGTAATGCTTTGCAGCCAAGACAACTCCAGACTTGACAGCCTCAGCTCATGCCACAGAATGGTGGACGTTTTCATGTCTACACCTATCTTCATCATCAGGTCTTGCTGGATTAGAAAGTGCTGCTGCCTCCTGGCTATTCTCATTGGCGTCACCATAGATACCTCCTTGCTCCATGCAGACTTTCTGACTTCAGGTGTCATGAATTGTTTATAAGAATGCTCAGTGCATGCCAGGGGGTCTGATAAAAGATCAAGTAGAAGGTCTCGGTTTCCTTGATTGGCAGCTAGGTTAAGTAGAAGCTGAGCTATTGCCTTTGGTTTGTTCAGCTCTTGGGCCACTTTCAAACACTCATCAAAATTTGCAGCCCCTTTAATGATGATTTTTATCATATTAAGGATGTTACCGTTTCTAGTGGCAGCCAGAAGGCATCGATCCAGATAGTCATCCTCAAGATAATCAGAACATTCCTTCAATAATTCTGCTACTCTCTCACCGTCCATTTCAATTTCTTTCAAAAGCTCTAAAGTATATAAGTTATACAACACACCATAATGTGAATGCATCAAGTAAAAATGGATTTGCTCATGACATTAGGACTTATGATGTTTAGTTATAGTTTATGCACCCATTTATAAAGCATTTGATGCCCTATTTTTGGACTGATTCACCAAGTACTTCAAATAATCAGTAACAGTAAACTACTAAGTAAAAATGAATGTGTTCTAACATCATCACAAATAGCTATCACAAAATAGCTAATTTTGTCATGGTGGTACCTTTTTTTATTTGGTTCATTCACTATTGTCTATATTTAGACTCTGTAAGCTCCCTTGCTACTTAGCCCAGACAAAATTCCCAATTGTTACTTAATGCGTTCACAAATGACAGTCTAAAGTATAACTTACTTTTAGTCATTCTAAAGTATATTTGGCGAGCGAGCGTAGCGAGCGAGACACTTACAGGGGTAACACAATTGAAAATCGGGGATGTTTGTTTATTTATATATATGTTTGGACGTACGTAAGGCATTTTTGTACTTTGACCCTCGCGTTTTTGTGTTAGTTCGGTGGTCAACCCCGTCCCAAACTTCACTAAACAAAATCCTCTGTTTATCGATCAGTACCCGTATCACCCTAGAAATTGAATTGTTTACCGTTTTGAATTCTTTTACGGGTCCAGTTAAAACTTGAAAACTTACGGGACTTCCATTTCTATTCGAGTTAGTGGCGGTGGTAAGTCAATGCGCTCTTTGGCATGGTTATAAGCCTTACGCAACAGTATTTACTTGAAAATGCATTGTCCACTAGACTAACCGCAAAGGTAAGTCTTGTGTAGGTGTATGTCCAGTTGTGTCAAAGCATTGTGCTTTACAGCCACTATTTAGCTAAAGAATATCACAAAGAAAACGTTTAAATAGCGTGCATTGTTTTGTTGTTGTTTTTCCTTCAATTCAAACATTTGCAGCGAGTTGTTACTATGGTACTGAAATCCCTTTACAGTGTATGCGTAATTTAAAAACTCGACCTTGTTTTCAGTAGCTTCAGTGTTAGAAGTCAAAATCATTCATATAAAAATAGTATAGTCTTTAGGCTCGCTCGCCATTTGTGCTCAAGCACATCACTAGTATAGTAACTATATTAAGGCATAGTACTATCTCTGTATGTACAAAGGTATGTGTACATTTGTTTTATTTGACAACTAGCAGGCAAAAACAAAACATTTCAGGATGGCTTTTGGTGTTTTATAATAACAGATTTAGTGATATAATTGGCGAGCGAGACACTCTCAGGGGTAACACAATTTCAAAATCGGGGATGTTTGTTTATGGACGGACGTACGTCATTTTGTACTTTAACCCTCGCGTATTTTTGTGTTCGCTCTGTGTTCGACCCCGTCCCAAACTTCAGTAAACAGAATACTCCGGTTTAGCGATCATTACCCATATCACCTTAGAAATTGAATTGTTTACCGCTTTGAATTGTTTTGCGGGTGCAATTAAAACTCAAAAAACTTATGGGATCTCCATTTCTATTCGAGTTAGTGGCAGTGATAAGTTAATACGCTATTTGTCACAGTTATAAGCCCTACTCAACAGTATTTACTTGAAAATTCATTGTCCACTAGATGAACCAAGAAGGTAAGTCTTGCGTAGATATGTTCAGTTGTGTTAAAGTATTGTGCGTTACAACTACTATTAAGAATATCACAAAGAAAATTTTAAATAACGCGACTTGATTTTGTTGCTTCTTTTTCAATTCCAACAGTTGAGGGGAGCTATTACTATGGCATTGAATCCCCTTTCCCTCATATGCGTAAAATCAAACAAAAAAAAACTAATAGTATTGGCATTACATTTAAAAACTACCTTCTTTCCTCAAAGTCCTTAAGATGTTCATGTGACAGCAGAAATTAGCCATTTCGGCAGGGGTCTTGTTGTAATCATCTCTAACACTTGCGTCTGCCCCGTGACTCAAGAGAGTTTTTAAACAGTTTAACTGTCCTGAACTAGCTGCAATGTGCAGCAATGTGTATCCACTGCTATCTTTAAGATTCACGTACTCGTCTTTGGTCTTCGTCAAAAGATAGTCCAGCACGTCGGCTTTCCCACAAGCCACGGCTTCATGGAGCGAGGAGTAATGAAAGACGCCCGCATTACTTGATGCCACGCACTCCGCGAGGCGGTCATCCTCTAGGTTGTCCACATAACTGACTACATCATCCAGTTTGCCACGCTGAACTAATTTTGTCAGGTCCGAAGCTGACATAACGGCAATCTCCTCACTTATCTCGCCGAGGAGAATTCCAGCTACGGAGGAAGTCCTTTAACGGAGAGGGTGTGTTTCTGTACGCGCGCAGACACCATAAACAAAGTACAGTACATGTAAGGTAGTTTTATTCCAAGATATTTATTTCATTTCAGATTTTTAAAAAAAAGTGCCGAGAAAAAATGTGCCAGCTGTAAAAATATATAATTGACGGGAGTAGAGAGCTATGAAGTGCTTTTGCTGTTCTTGAAATGGAAGTTAAATATGGACCCTCTGACATCCAAGTCCATTCTGACATATTTGTCCAGGGGGCAGGAAGGGTTCTTGGCCAACTCCAAGAGACTATCCACCAAAGAGAAATGCACTTGAAACTGGACAATGAGAGGCACCCTCCTCCAACCGATGAACTGAAGTAGGTAAGGGGTTCTTTCTACTCCAAGATGCCGGCAAATGTCTTTCTTCACCAACGAAACCGTATGCAAATCCAAATCTACACACACGTCTGGGTCAATGTCCAGTCTAAGTGAAAAGAAGTTGCGGGTATCTTTAACGGCTTTGAAAACGGAATGACACAGAGTGGCATTGGAGCAGTATGTCTCCACTAAAGGGAGCAAGTCTTTCCTTCCAATAGCAATTAGTATGGTGACTAAGAGATCTACATCTTGAGACGAAATCAGATTCAAGTCCATCAGCGGCATGAACAGAGCGTCCAAGGTAGACAGAGCCTCGGGGAAGCACGTCTCATCCAGGAACCTACCCATGCTGGCACTCATCAGCTGCTTCAGGCAGAAGTACACCTCCGCCATCAAGTCATCCCCAAGCTCCTTGGAAATGTTGCCCATGAGGCTGGCAAAGTCCTCATCATCGTCATCAAACTGCGGTGGAATGATTCCTTTGGGTACTCCTGGAGAGAGAGAGAGAGGGGGGGGGGGGGGGGGGGGGGGGAGAGGAGAAGTTGCGTACATCTTCAGCAAGTGGTATATCTTATTATCATCTACTTCAGTATCAAAGTATCAAATAAACTAAATAGTTGTCTCCCAACTGGTAACTATTTTCAAGATTAACTGTAAATAATGAAGCAGCAAAGGTGCTAACCATCAGCGCTACTACACACACACTAGCTAGCTATTGAATCATTTCTCAGACTAATCAGGTATCATTATAGCTATGCAATGAAAATGGTAGATGTAAACGCTGTCTTCACAAGAGAAGCTAACTGTGCAGGGGGGCTCATGTGATTACAGTGTGACTAAAGGGGACATTACCCACAAAAGATAGTACCTATGTGGAGCCAATACCCTTGACGTATTCTCAAAACCAACCCAAAATGTAAAAAAAGTACCAACAATGAAAAGTCTTAAATAATCGTTCTGAGTAACTTCATAACTAAAATCAATGGTTAATTGTCCGTAATCTCCAAAATCAGAGCATGACAGACAGACAGATGAACTGACAAGCATACAGGATGACTGTTATATCCCTCTCGCGCATGTACAGTGTGGGTTAATAATCAATCACCTTTCAAGTATTCCTCTTCTTCTTTCTTCTCCTCTTCCACGTAATGTTGCGATGATATGATATTGGCCACACCCGACTCAAGAAACCTGAAACGCAAGATATCGGCCAGAGCCTTCCAGGACGGCTTAGGGTCAGTCCCTTGAGTCCACATCAAGATAGCCTTGTACAGGCACACTTGAGGGTTAGCCGGGTACTGTCGCCGCAGTTCAACCAGAGTGCTGAAGTCCACGCCCAGATTCTTGAAGATGTCGAACCAAACCACACTTAGGTCATCCACCAGGAGTCTAAAGATGGTGCAAGAGTCCAGCTCTGTTGGAGACTTGGGAACTACAGGAATGGAAGACATTGTAATTTTTACAACTTTTCTTTATTGGTAATTGTTGTTGTTTTTAATAAATGTAATGCTCACTCATAGAAAAGTAGCCCTGCCCCTACCCTTTACCTCCCTCTCTTCCCAACTCCAATTTAACTCAACTTGGCTTAACCAATGCTAACATAATTATGGGAGTAATTTAATTAATTTCCAAACTCTGTACGTACTTTCATTTTCAGCAGAGATCAAAGCAACATGGGCTATAAGTTGATAACTTTAATATCAGACGTAATGACATGTTTTAACATTTTAAAGACACTTGTGCACTAATTAAGTTTTTTCAACTAACAATACAGCTACGTAAGCGCTTCACACCTAGTGACTCTTCCAAAGACAGCTACATACACACATGGAGATTGAGCATGCTTCAAGTACTATTGATTTCAAGTACTTTAGCACTAGTGACATTGTGTGATGTAGAGCTGTTGTATGTGCAGCATCACTAGTTAAACTTTGCAACGGCACACTTTTATTACTACTAGTTGAGTCAGAGTTATATCTTATCAATTTCATTCCCAAACCCTCCCCCCCCCCCCCCCCCCCAACCCAGCTCACCACAATTTTAATCCACTCAAGTAATAATACTTAAACAATTGCACCCCACCAACTTAGTCTTGCTTACTGTAGGATATTATAGACTTCTGCTCGTCAGGATCATCGTAACATTGCAATAAAACGTCAGCCAAAATGTGTTCCACTGTAACTTCCTCTTCTTCTTCCTCGCTTCCATCTTCCCCGTTATCACTTTCCTCACTACCAGCATCTTCTTTCAGTTCTGCAGGCAGCTCGCCAAGTAACGCTTCTAAATTAGCGGCCATTACATATGGCAAGGGAATTGAGCTCAACTGTCTGGTTCATTCGGTAAAGTACATCCCCAGCTGCAGTCACGTGTTAGCCCCGCCCACTAAAGACCCTTGTATTGAGGCGTTTACCTCTCTTCAGTCTTTAGTAAGGGGAGGCCTCAAGTTTTCTCTTTTCTCTCCCGCTGTAACTCTTTAGAGAAAGTTATGGCTTTTCAGAAGGCAGCTGAAATTCAGGCGTCCGCTACGGTGGACTGGAACCCTTTAGGAGACATTTTTATCAAGTAATTGACTTTTGATGTTGACGTTTTGCTGTGTGACAGGTGTATTTTTTTTTTTGTCTTCGTAGGAAATACACAAGTTATGACCTAGAATGGGGTGTAAATTTGGCAGAGAATTTGGTTGCTATGGCTCCCTATGGAGGTCCAGTGGGTAAGGTTTCTGCTGTTTGTGACACATAAAAATAAAAGACTACAATTAGGTGCAGCATGTAGTTGTTATCTCGGCACCACGTTTAGGTATTTGAGTATCAGGCAGTGTGAAATATTATTGTGGTAATCATTTGAATGTGGTGAACCATTCCTTGTCTGAATGGTTCAATGCTGGTGTACTCAAATAAGTGGGCGGGCAATATTAGTCAGTTTGTAGTCCATTTACTATATCTGGTAGAACAATTGTGTCTTTTCTGAATTTCAGTTCCAAGCATTTATTGTCCCTAAGGATCCAAGCATCTGCTGTAATAATGTCTTGATCAAATACTGAAGCAAGTTTTCTATTTGTCTCGGCAGCTTCATTCACTTACACTTTCTAGCTTACAAATCTCTCATCTTCTTTTATTTTTTAGCTCTTCTCCTGAAGGGAGTCCCCAAGCAGTCAGAAAAGAGGTCTATAAACATCTTCACTCTAGCAGGACGTCCCATTTCATCCATTCCTGTAAGTCAGATGAGGATTTCTGTATTGGGTAAGGGATAACCTTCAGAGAAGGTCATCTTGAAACTAAAAGTAGAACTTTGTGGCTATGTGTGCCATCAAATCTGTGTGTTTGTATATGTGTGCTGTAGTGGGAGGGTGGGCGTGTAGTCGGTTTGGGATGGTCAAGTTCAGAGGATTTGATAGTAGTCACGGAGGACGGGTCTATGACGTACTACGATATTCACGGACAACACAAATTCAACAGAGTCATTACCAGGGTGAGCTCTAAATAAGATTATATGCACAGGTAGTTTTAGTACTAATCCACCAGTTGTGCCGTAGTGTGTATTGAGAACTGTTTTTGTTGATTTGTTGTTGTTGTTGTTTTTGTTTGAAACACTCATCTCTGAAATATTGCGTATCTCATTTACCTAACCGTTTTCTTTTTTCAAATGATTTCTTTATCTTATTTCATTTTTGTTAAAAGTTTTGGTAATGTTGTTTGTGTTTATGTTTTGGTAATATTGTTTATGTTTGTGGAATACAGGAAGTAAAAGAGGCTCGAGTATGTGAGTGCAAGTTCTTCCACACTCTAGAAGGAAGTGCTGGTTTTGCTGTCATGTCCAACAAGTATCAGTTCTTTGTTGTCGGAGACTCTGACAGGTCTAGTGACGAGATACGAGTCAAGAAGCTGGCCGACTTCCCCAGCAGTAAGTAGCAGCTGCAATACCATACTTGATTGTAATTAAATTTGCATACTAGCTGTGGATGGTATAAACTTGGGCTCCAAATTGTGAGATAATTCCTGCGGAAGCGTTTGTTTTAAGTCAGAAAGAGTTTCTGTGACTGGTCTTGTTGTTACTGATGAGACTGACTTATGTAAATGCATCTTTAAAATGCAATGTGATGTTGTTCTTTTTCAGTGTCTATAGCTAGACCGAGCTGCTGGGCTGTCCTAGCTCAGGGTAACCAAGTCTCCATTGTGGCTGCTGTTGAAGACAAGCTCTTTCTTCTGGATCCATTTGAGCCGCAACTACAGGTATCATTTGAGGGAGGGGAGGTGGGCGAGAATTTTAGCAGGACTTATGTACATATCAGTGTGTGCCACCATTTTGTTATTGTTACATTTATTAATCTCACTCACTCTCTTAGCCACAATAAATAATCTCAGCTTCTACTTGTTACTTGTATTGTGCTTTTTTTTTTTAGAATAAATACTAAAAATCTTATGTGTTGTTGTTGTTGTTTTGTTTTTGTTTGTATGTTTGATATCTGGAAGACTGTTGTGTGTAAGAAGGAAGCACCCATATACTGGATTGACATAGCTATCTCTCCGACCGGAAAAGCAGCTGCTTTAGTGGACAGGGAAGGTTTTATATGGGGAGGAACGCCAGACTTTAAGGTAAAGGGCATCAGAAGAGAGAAACATGTGTATGTGTGTGTACGTAAGAGAAATGGTGGATTATAGGAGTCATTGACTTGTATAATGGTAAATGTGCTGGTGTATATGCTCAAGAAGTTACAATGTCTTTGTAGTATAGTAACAAGTGAGGATATCGTAACTATAGTAAAATGTTAGAAAATAAGTGCAATGTAAAAACTGAAAATTTTTCAAAAATTTATTTGATTCACTCCAGGTCTGCGAGACATCCTTTGACCTCCAAAGTTCACCAAAGATACTACAGATGGTTTGGTAAGAAGTCACTGAGTCTGAATACTTTCTGTGATAATTTGTGTGTGTGTGTGTGTGTGTGTGTGTGTGTGTGTGTGTGCAGGGGTTCTAAAGACTTCTTTGTGATAATCATGGACAGACTCATGTTCATAAAGGGTCCAGGGAAACACTGGTGCAAGTATCCTAACACACACACATACATACAAGCAACTTCAGACAGAGTTCTACTAGTCTCTGTAGTTACACATAATAGAGAGCGAAGTGGGGGGGGGGAGGTAGAGGATATTTTTTGTGTGTACCTGCCATACTCAACATTGCTGACCAAGAAGTAAGTGATGCATGGTGTTGCATGTTTAAGAAACTGTTGTTGGTTGTAGTAGTCCTTGACTGAGATTACAGGATTCCTATGATGGAGCCTTGTGTGCTACTCTCTGAAGTGGACGGTGTTAGGATCCTGACTAACACTGCCTGCGAGTTCCTTCATCGAGTCACGTGTAAGTCCACCCAATGCCCAATCCATCTGGTGTAGCTAACTCTTGGCCTTAGAGGAAGGAACTGGTTCACAGACTTGTGGCTTTCCCAATGCTCGAGTTGCTCTTATTTCGTGTAGTTGTAGTTTTAGTTTCTTCTCTATTTGTGTTCTTTCGTACGTAGCTGCCTCCCTGTCTGTGCTGCGGATAGGCTCCATGGATGCTGGAGCTCTTCTAAATGATGCCTTCAAGGAATATGAGGTGAGATAAAAGTATCTTCGCCATTTTTTCCATCCCTGCAGAGCTCTATTAGCTCAGCACTAACAGCGTTTCAAAATGAGAACTTGACATTTTATTGTTATTATTGTTATTATCTATTGTTATTATTATTATTATTATTATTACTACTACTACTATAGGGTGATGAGAGTCACAAAGCAGATGAGTACATTCGGTTCATTAAGGACAAGTTGCCTGAGGCTATCGGCCAATGCATTAGGGCAGCCAGCGAAGAGTTCTATTCGCTCATGCAGCAATCACTACTTCGGGTAAGGGATGGCAGATGAGAAACAGGAAATGATCACCAGTGAGGCTTGGATAGGAAAATGAATTTGTGTGGGATTGTGAATACCAGAGTACTAGATTTAGAATGTAGCTGAGCAGGTTTCTAAAGTACACTGGCTAGTGGGAAACAAGCAATGCTTTGGGAGTAGCTACTTCTAGAAGGGAAGGTATACAGATTGATTGGAATTTTCTATACTGGTATATTCGTGTGTGTTTGTACGTGTGAAGATATCAAGTGAAATTTTATGTTGTGTTTTCCTGTGCCCTTTGTTGTAGTCCGCCAACTTTGGTAAAGGGTTTCTTGGTCCTGACTTGCCAGTGACGGTGGTCAACCAGTTTGTGGAGATCTGCCATCAGCTGAGAGTATTGAATACAGTCAGAGCTCCCATCATTGGCATTCCCATCACCTTCAGACAGTATCCTTGACAACAGCTTCCCCTCCCACTCTCATATCTCTTTATTCTACCCAGTTGTTGTTATTGTTGTTGTTGTTGTTGTTGTTGTTGTTGTTGTCATCCTTGACTTAAATTTCAGGTATTTTCGTCTATCCACTCAAGTGTTACTGGACAGGTGCGTACGTACGTATGTGAGGATACACTGAGACCATTGTTGGTCTTTATTACTGCAACTGCTGTTTATTAATTATTATTATTATTGTTAACAAGTTGTTGTTTTTCCGTGAGCTGATACGGATCATGGTAGGGGTTCCTAACTTATGATTTTGTATCTAATCTGAGAGCTGAATTGAGTTTACTCATTTGAGGCATCTTATGATGAGCCACCGAATTTTTAAGACGTGTGTGTGTGTGTGTGTGTGTGTAGGCTGATCAATAGAGGATTGTATCCGCTTGCTATAGAGATTTGCTCATATTTGAAGATAGCGCCAGTAGAGGGTGAGGTCAAAGTACTGCGTCAGTGGGCCATGAGAAAGGTAAAGGGTTTCACTTGAATGCAGCATGCTCATAGGTGTGTGTGTGTGTAGGTGCTAGATAAGAGTATATCGGACGAGCTGTTGGGAGACATCATTGTAAACAAGCTATCACACTCAGATGTTGTCGTCTCCTTTGCAGAAATTGCCAGAGTGGCAAAGAAGGAGAACAGAAAGCACTTGGCAGCCATAGTAAGAGTGGGGTGAATGGATGGTCAGGACTGGTGAGTGTGTGTGTGTGTGTGTGAGAGAGAGAGAGAGAGGAGGGGGCTATTGGAGCACTCTGTGTGTGCATGTGTATATATGGTGGGGTATGTAATCTTAGTAATGAGCAGTTGTTGTAGCTCGAGAATTGCTATACAGTAGGACTTCAGTTTTCTGAGCACGTTGGACCGAGAGGTGTACGAATAACTGAAACGTTCAGACAACTGAACGCCATAGAAAGTGTATTATCAAACACTGACAAAGGGGCGTGGTCAAGCAATTCTTCATGTCTGCACATGCTACTGTTAGATTTTGGGTGTTCGGTTAATTGACGTGTTTGGATAATTGAAGTTCAGAGAACTGAAGTTTTGCTGTAATGACAAGTAAGGATTCTGTTTGTTGTTGTTGTTGTTGTTGTTGTGTGCGAGTTATTGAGGTATTGTGGTTTATTGAGGTATTGTGGTTTATTCCTATTTGTGTTGTGTTTGTGTTACAGCTGTTGGATTACGAGGTTCATGCCAAGGATCAAGTGCCACTGCTCATGGACATGCAGAGGTCAGACATGGCTCTGGACAAGGCCATAGAGAGTGGGGATCCACAATTAGGTAAGGGGTGAACATAGAGTGGGGTTCTGTGGTTAGGTAAGGGGTGGTCATAGACCATAGGTACTGGATGGGTTGACAAAGCCATAGTGAGTGGGGGTCCACAGTTAAGATTAGCAGATTGACAGAGCACATTTTAAAGAACCAGATAAGAAATCAAAGTCAAAGGAGAAAGTACCAGGGATCCAAGAGGTCTTAGTCTACTACCTTCACTGGAATTTTTTCAGAGACGTTCACGCGAAATGATGATGCTTTCAATTCCACTGTGTATGTGTGTGTGTGTGTTCCTAAGTGTGTCAACATAATACTGTATAACATACTTCAGTGTTGTGCATGGACAGCTGCTGCATTATGTGTTGTTCTGTTACCATGGTATCACTGCCCGTGCCTCAGTGTATCGCGTGCTGGAAGAGTTGCGGAACAAGCAGTACCAGTCACAGACGGACACGTACTTGCGGATATTTCATCACCGGCCAGTGGCCGCCGCCCTCTACAAGAAAGTACATGCGTGATATGGTTTCTGGGTTGTTTGTTATCATGCTGTTGTCATGGTGATGCAGTTGTGCAAGGAGTCAGACCAGGAGCAGTTGTTGAACCTGTACAAGCAGGAGAGTGACTTCATGGAGGTTGGGTGCACCCACTTTGCCCAGAGCTTCAGAAAGAAGGTGAGTCTCCTTTCTTTGTTGAGGGGGCAGTTGTACAGGCCTGGCATTTGCGAAAGTGGGAGTGGCACACCTGGTTGGGGGAGTGGCATGTCACTTATGGAAGTGGGAGTGGCACACCAGGTTGTGAAGTATAAGGATGTCATAGTTAGTGTGAGGTGATTGACTTTATTGTGTGTGTGTGTGTGTGTGTGTGTGTGTGAAGTACATTGTCATTGTGAATCATCCCTTAGATTGTTGTTCTTGTTCTTGTTCGTGTTGATGGTTCAGGAACCCATGGAGTCCAATAAGCTCTTGAATTTAGCTAAGAAGGAGTTCCAAGACGGTCAGCATCTCTTCCATCTAAAAGTAAGTTTACCACGATCTATCATTATCCCCACATGTGGTGTGTGTCCCTGTACTCTCACATCTATCCCCACATGTGGTGTGTGTCCCTGAACTCTCACATCTATCCCCACATGTGGTGTGTGTCCCTGAACTCTCACATCTATCCCCACATGTGGTGTGTGTCCCTCAACTCTCACATCTATCCCCACATGTGGTGTGTGTCCAACAAGTACCCATCAAGTTCAGTTTGCCTATACAGTACATTAATGGGCATATTCCTGTTGTCTGTGTTTTTGTGTGCATTTGTTTGTTTACATGTGTTTGTTTACATGTGTTGTTTAGGCGGTAGAAGATCATGAGAAGTTGACACATCAGCAAAAGGAGATTGAACGGAGATACGGGTTTTCTGTGATTGGCTTGTCTCTTTTCTTCACTATTATAGAGGTCAGCTAAGTGTGTGTGTGTGTGTGTGTGTGTGTGTGTGTGTGGTGAATTGAAGGGGTGCAAATTCATGGTCTAAGATCCAGGTGGGACTTCAGGTGCCCACACCACTTGCTGTGAGGAAAGGCCTGTTCTCCTGCGAGTTCCTAGCCTGGCTCCAGGAGCTTTGCTTGCACGGCCCATGTCCTGGCTCTGCCAGGTGCACGTGACCCACTGGTGGCAGCAAGAGGATTTGTTTTACATTTGTGTGTGTGTGTGTCTAAAGTCCGTATTAGAACTTAGTGAATTGCATTAATTAATTTTTCATTGTTTCTTTCAGTGTATAAAGAACAGACATCACAAGCTGGCAGAGCAGCTGAGGAAGGACTTCAAGATGTCAGACAACCAGTAGGTGGCCATCTCTTTTGTTAGATTGTTTTCTCTCAGTAGCCATGGCATAAAAACAACAGCCATTGTTGAGCTCCCTAGTGTAAATACTGTATTTATACAGCAACAAAAGGAGGACTCTCCTAGTTTTGTTTTCTTGTTAGTTTGTTTGGTTGTTGTTGTTGTTTGTTTTTTGTTTTTTTTTTTGTTGTTGTTGTTTTTCTTCATTTTTTCCCCCTCTTGATTATTTGTATTCTTGTGCTGAAGGTTCTGGTGGGCTAAACTCCGTGGACTTGCACACATTGGAGATTATGACGAGATAGACAAGTTTTCAAAACAGAAGAAGTCACCTATTGGCTATGAGGTGAGTGTGTGTATGTGAGGATGTATGGTGTGTGTGTACTATTAGTCAGTATATTAGTATTCTTGCTCCTCCATGTAATGATTTCTTTTCCCATAGCCATTTGTGGAGATGTGTAAGAAGCATGGTAATAGAGTAGAAGCTGGCAAGTACATACCAAAAGTACCACTGGAGAAGCGCTTTGATCTCTACATGTCGATTGGGTAAGTGGTCATCATTGGTGTGAAATCAACAGAAGCACAAATTATATTTTCCCCACCGTGTGTGTAGGGACTTTATGAAAGCAGCTGAGGCTGCATTTCAATCGAAGAGGATTGACCAACTTCAGCTCATTGCTCAGAAGGCAAGCAGAGACCAGGCCACAATGCAAGTAGTGCAGTCTTACGTGGGCAAGCTCACCGCTAGGTGATGGAAGTAACCCTGTTAATTAACGCATCCCCCATATTCTCGCGCCTAACAAACAATTCAGGAAATATTTGCCATCACTTCTTTTTAAATTTGTTGTTTGTGTATTTTATGTTGTTTGTGTATTTTATTATTTTTAATGGAATCTCACATGATTGGACACATGTACTATAATATGTGGGAAGAATTGGTCCTTGGAAAGTGCTTCTTGTCTTGAATAAATGAAGGGACCAAATGAAAAGGGTGTCATGTTTTCTTGAAGGATGCTCCACTTGAAAAATACTTTTGGTTGGCCTGGAAGGGAAGGGAATGGAAGACAGAGTAGTGTGGTGAGGTGGAGAGAATGGAGCACGAGAGGAAGCATGAGTGGTGAAAGACAGGAGAGAGGTGAATGGTGATCAATCGCCATATAAATAACACCTCCCTTACTTACCTCTTGCACTTTCTTCTCTGCGGCCATGGGATTCACTATTTCCAGTCCTTGCAGCGGTGTGAAGGCAACACTAGAGGCTGTGCCTGACGTCATGCCTTTCACAGTTGACTTCCCTCCAAACACTTGGGCCCTCTGAAGACGATGCTATAGGGAAAATGTATCAGCTCATATGCAGCTCAACTTTATCATTGGACAAGCCAACGTTTGTGTGAGTGTATGTGTGTGCAATTTACCAGCTATTGTATTTGTAAGGAGGACTAAAGTTATTACAGGGGCTACAACAACCAAAGGGGAAGTAGCAATCCTATTAATTAAAGGGCATCTCTCTCTCAGTTACTCTCCAGAGTTAAGGAGGTGGAGCTTCGTGTCAAACATTCACAATACATGTACTGTCCTATCCAGTGCAGACCAACAGGTCAGTAAATAAGAACCATAAATAAACACAATTTCATACTTTAAAACGGCTATTAAAAACATCAAATCAAACCCCTCCCCCCCACCCAATCTTCAACCTTTCACTTTTAAACATCAAGCAACTGTAATGAATTTCAATGATGGACTGCACTAGCTAATTCATGCTCACTTTGTTTACATTTCCATTCACACATTCCAACACCATCATCTCACTCACTTTGTTTCCATTTCCATTCACACATTCCAACACCATCATCTCACTCAGACATATAACAGTAAGTCATTTTACTTCGGCTGAAAATACAATTATTGAGGAAGATTTCACAGTGAACCTTATCCACACAACCCTCACTCATCCCCTCCAACCCTCACTCGTCCCCTCCAACCCTCACTCGTCCCCTCCAACCCTCACTCGTCCCCTCCAACCCTCACTCGTTCCCTCCAACCCTCACTCGTCCCCTCCAACCCTTCATTCATCCACTCCAACACCTCACACTCGTCACCTTCCAAACCCTCACTCGTCCCCTCAACCCTCCCTCGTTCCCTCCAACCCTCACTCGTCCCCTCAAACCCTCACTCATCCCCTCCAACCCTCACTCGGTCCCATACAACCCTCACTCGTCCCCTCAAAACCCTCAATCGTTCCCCTCCAACCCTCACTCGTACCCTCCAAACCATCACTCGTTCCCCTCCAACCATCACTGTCCCCTCCAAACCCTCACTCGTCCCCTCCAACCCTCACTCGTCCCCTCCAACCCTCACTCGTCCCCTCCAACCCTCACTCGTCCCCTCCAACCCTCACTCGTCCCCTCCAACCCTCACTCATCCCCTCCGCCTCCTCCAATCTTCTTACTCACTTGTAATCTTTTAGATATGGAGACTTGAGTCTTCTTGTCCACGGTAGGCCCTCGTACCGGTCCAGCCACACCTCCTTTACCTAGCTGCCCTGTAGACAACCCCAAATCTTCCTGATAGGCATCTTGTTCAATCTGAGTGAGCACACAAATATGGACGGGGAGGAACAACAAACACAACAAACACAACTTTGGAACTTTTCTCACCTCACCAAATGTCATCCTATTTGTTTGTTTTCTCATGCTAGATTGTGCGTAACGATCCTTCATTTTTCGCACTCTACGGGGAGAAGAATATTCCATTTAGAGAACAAATTACAATATCTTGTCAATTAAACTGGTAATACAGGGGCTCCCATTAGACATCCCCTACAGTCTAAATAGTTGTTGACCCGCCCTCCCCTCCCCCTAGAGAAAAACCTCTATTAAACTTATTGCTTTGTAAAACCACTGGTTTTAGCCGTTGTTTGTTGTTATTATTTTTTCAATATTCCTTTCTTCCATTCATTTTAAGTTATTAGATCAAAATTCACCAGAGGGCTCTAAAATACTATATTGCTTTAAAAATTATAAATATGGGCATGCTTCAACAATAAAGGTGAGCGAGCTATCCCAGCGAAATTTCAATTTATTTCACGTAAAATATAATATAGCTATTAAATAATACTTATTTTAACTTCTATAGAGCCAAAACGTTTGAACTATTATTGCAAAATAAGCATTAAATATCTATGAGTAATGAGATAACCCATGGAGAGCTAGCTGTCCTGTAAATGAACACACAATACATGGTTGTCTAGGTATTCACACTGAATCAGCTACAGTGAACCTTAAGCAAGAACCCTGAAGTGACTAGTGTCGTCCGTCTAGAAGATCTCCAGCATATTTTTAAGCCACTACAATGTGCAGCATTTTGTGTTGAAAAGGTTAACTAAAATTTCAATTCTCTTCTGCAAAGCTTTCAAGTCTTTACTTATTAGTGTCCATCACATGCATTCCTAAACGCCATGTGTAGATCTGTATTGAGTCAGTGCACTATATGGGAGATATTTCAAGCACGTGTAAGTATTTTCATGAGCCGAAGGCGAGCAAAAACACAAGCATGAGAGTGACATGTCATCCCCGTATTGTAACCCGTGTTGTTTATTGTACATTGGATATTTCAGAAAAAGTAAAACAGTTTTGCTTCTCAGCCTCATTGTTCAGAGTTGACTCAACTGTACACTTAAAAACACAGTGGTCCAGAACTACGCACAGGCGTGCTTGAGCATTCAATATGGGAGAATATTGAACGCTTGCATGGTGCGGAAATACTCAAGGAAAATATCCAATGTACAATATATATATGTGTGTGTGTGTGTGGCTCTAATTAGTCTAATTAGTAACCACTAATAGCGTAAATAATAATAAGGAAATGGATAAATAGGTTTCACCCTTCAGCATCCTTACCTTCTTCCACCACGCTTCTTCCTGATGGGGTCGTCTGGCTTGGGCAAAGGCTTAGCTGCCTTCACAGGAGGAGGCTCCACCAGCTTGTCTATCTTCTTCTGGCATTCTGCACGCAACTCTAGAAATACAAAACAACAGATAAAGGATAACATTTCAGCACAATATAATAAGTCAATTGAAACTAAGACGATGGAAAATTAAAATGTGACTGGAAGAAATTCATCCACTGGTTTTATTGTGGTATTGTTGTTGTTTTTGTTGTTTTATTTATTCTGTTTATTTGGAAGGATACCACAAAATAAGTTCCCCAAGAAATGTTTCGAGAACTTGGTACTCGTTAGAAGTGATAATAAGCACTAAATGCAACAACACCCACACCACAAACACAACATGTGCACACACATGTACACCCACACCACAAACACAACATGTGCACACACATGTACACCCACACCACACCACAAACACAACATGTGCACACACATGTACACCCACACCACAAACACAACATGTGCACACACATGTACACCCACAACATGTACAGATTATGAACACATGCACACCAACAACACATACTCCCACAACATGTACATACATTGTTCACGTTACCGGCATCCTTATGACTCACTTGAATATCAAAGGAATATAAAAGTTATGTTACTGGATAACTTACGCTCTCCGATCTCTCCATCAGGACTTTCATGGAAACTGTCCACACGAGCAGCCAGTGTGCACTTTGACCCCACCACTCGTGCCACCTTCCTTCTCACATCCTAACAGCCAACCACAATAATAGCAACACCATGTGACAACCCTTTACCTATCACTGTGTTACCTTACCCCCCACCCCCATCAACTTTGCATATCAATTCTTCCCCCACCAACTGAGCATCCTTGCTGACACTGTCCACCATTAATTCCAAACCAGCAGCACTGACCACACTTTACCCATTTTCCCGCTTACTGGAGGTGTGCTCTGAACTATCTCAGAGTAGTATATGAATCCAGTGTGGGGGAGGACCGTTGCCATGGAGAACCCAGCCAGCGTACGCTTCTGTGCCCCCAATACCTACATAGTTTAATATACACAGTATAGTAAGTGGGTAGAAGGGGAAGTCCCTGTGTAATGAACACATATATCAATCAGGTGATAAAACTACAAATTAAAAGTGACTTCATATAAATTGCACGAGTTTGATTGGTGAGTTCTTACCAAGACATTGCAAGCTGGTATCTTGGACAATGCAGTCAGACCACCTGCCACTCCTACAGACACGCCCATACCAATACAGTGACAGGCCATAAGATGTATTAATGACCATCCTTTACCCATTAGTTTGGCTGCCACAGTAGTCCCCACCACCTTGGAGAGGTTGGGAGCTACAAAGCTCATCCGTGACTCCACGTACAGTAAGATATTCATTTTATACTCGTTCAGACGCAGGGCCTACGATGTGTGAGCGTGCATGCACATGTGTGTATGCAAGCAAGTGCACGTAGACATACATAATTATATATCAGATTAGACTATGTAATGGGTATACAATAGTGGGGTAGGGTGTAATGGCTCTTTCACAACCTCACTCAATGGAGCAAACGAATGTATCCATTCCTTACCATATCACATGCTTCCAGGACTCGTTCTAACTCATCATCGTCTAGCCGCTGACTACATAAAATATATTCGCATTAACGACTTTATCAACCAAAAACCACACCCATATCCTCCCTTACCCCTGAACCCATGTCCCTCTCCTCCCTTACCCCAGCACCATGTCCCTCTCCTCCCTTACCCCTGCACCCATGTCCCTCTCCTCCCTTACCCCTGCACCCATGTCCCTCTCCTCCCTTACCCCTG